>Ga0208522_1000008_pt1 | contig 130481 bp, 114 predicted proteins | sample ETNtaG_25_FD_185763 | JGI IMG/M metagenome (GOLD analysis project Ga0208522, IMG submission 185763) | Marine microbial and viral communities from oxygen minimum zone, Eastern Pacific Ocean - ETNP201302SV86 (SPAdes) (version 2) | ecosystem: Environmental > Aquatic > Marine > Oceanic ... | reverse complement strand
ATCAATGCAACAAGTGAGTTCGTTCCCGCTGGCCCCTGGTCTCCCGATGGTCCCTGGTCTCCCGCTGGCCCCTGGTCTCCCGATGGTCCCTGGTCTCCCGCTGGCCCCTGGGTTCCGTCGGTACCGTTTTCACCTACGCAACCAACTAGAATTGCGATAATCATCATCAAAGATACAAGAGAAGCATGCTTCTTCATGACACTTCAAAGATAGGTCGGAAATATAGTTCTGTAACTCTAAACTGAGTAATTTTGAATTATTTTCCAGTTTTTCCTTGAAATTGGTTGAATATGAAAGTAAGGATACCCTCCCTCTGATGCGTATACGACTCAGAGGGGTCTCAGAGGGCTCTACCTATCTCGTATCGATCTGAAACCGTTGAGCACAGATGATAACAGTAGAATGGAAAGTGATACGATGACCAGCCATGAGAAGATGTGGAACATTGCTGGCATTTGTTCAATCTCAGGAAGGAGGGAGGTCGCTGATGTTGCAATTCCAACCCCTATCGTTGCCTGAATTCTGAAGGACATTGGCAATTTCTCAAAGGAGCCGGCTCTGGAGAGTTGGGAAATCACAACATATGCCCAAATCATAGTCCCGATGATCCAGAAAAAGGGTTCAGCAGGCTGGTCCAAAACCATCATTTCACTTTTCTCAACAAATCGAGTGACGACTACTAGCAACAATGCCCACAGAACTGCAAATCCAATCAGTGTGTATGTCTGCCTAATGGTTGCAACAAACCCGAGATTCTTCACATCACTGGTGGAGTCCTCACCTGGGACCTCGTCTGCTAAATTGCTCATCTCCTCAATTAGTGCCTCCTGCTCCTTTTGCCTAATCTCCAATGTGGCTACCAATAGGCGCAGACGCTCTACTTCCTGCTCATCGGCGGGGGCATTTTCGGTCTCTGCAAGGATCTCGTCTACATCCCTTGCCATTTTATCCAAAAGACGCCTCTGTCTAGCCTCCTCTAGCGAATCTTTGGCTTGAGATGCCGCATCTAGAGAGGCTTCGGAGATTCTCTTTCCCTTTTCCGAGAGTAATTTGCCAACGTCCTTGGTTAGTATAGAACCCCTCTCAGACAAGGAGTTCCACTTCTCTTTCCATGACTTGCCCGATGAATCAGGCTCGTCCCCTGCCATGCCATCTGCTGAGGATATATTCGTATCAAGTTAGGGTTCCATGACGGGGCTGTTCTTCTCCAATCACTGAAATCTAGAGTTGATTAATCCTTGAATATCATTCTTCAGAGCATTCGCATGACTCTTATTCATCCCATGAAGTTGCAATACATTTGTCCCCCCTGTAGTATCGATTGTAACTAAATCCCAGAAAATACCCTTTTTTACTCGGACTGAAGAAATCATGTTCTTATTCATTGATTCCTCGTCGGATAACCAAAATAGGATTACTCCTCGACGTTCAAATGTTTGAACTCCAATGGGGGAAACTGTGAGGGTTTTAGGAAAAAACAGTTTTACCCACCAATGAAAGGTGAATATCGCCCAAATCCTGCTTTGCGAATAGATCTTCGAATAAACAACTTGAGTTTGCTGTATCTGACTGGGTACACTATTTGTTTGTAAATTGGGAATATTAGGTTGGGGTATTGGAGAAGGTACGGGGGGTGGTGGGGGCGTGACCTTTGGAGGGTTCGGCACCCACTCTTTACCGTTCCACAGCCAACGACCATCGTCGCTAATTATCGGTTCGGCCACAAGTAGCCGAGGAGGTATTGCAAATTAAACCACTGAAATCTACTAACCCTTTGAGAACAGTACGAATTACAGATACCGCTCACACGCTACCCTCTACAACAAAATCTTGCATATGTTTCGATCAAAAAAGTAACCTAGTAATAGGAAGTATATGCAAGTTACCATTCCCATCGCCTCTGCAGAAGCAGTGAGGTTGATTGCTTACGGGCACCTCAAGATGTACATGTCGGAGACTCTCGTGCCGTCTGTCCCCCCCGTCAGCCCCTTCGAGGCATACACGATAATCCTCCTTCTGCCCTTCCTGATGCGGCTGATTTTCGTTGCACCTCCCCTACTCGACCTCTCCCACAAGCTCCTGCCCAAGGATGACAGAACTAAGCACGCCAAGTGGGCCTTGGACCGCATCAAGAGGCTCAACGCAGAGAGATTCTGGCTGATTGTCCTCAATGAGATGCTGGCTATCCTCCTCCCCGGGGCGATTGCATTGTCAGCACGCCTCTACTTCGGCTCAATCGGCTGGGAGAGTTGGGAGATTCCGTTCCTCGGGCTGACCCTGCTGATTCTCGCAGGGATGATTTGGGTGGGTTACGACTTCACTAGAGTGGCTAGGACTCGGAGCGACGTTGGCAAACTGGCCGCCGTTGATATCGACAACGCGAAGCAGGTAGTCGACAAGGCAGTGGTAGGGAGGGATCTCCTGAAGTCCCTCCGGGGTTTCTCTATCTCCCGTCCCTGGAGGGAGGAAGAGGCGCAGTCCGAGGAGAATCAGAGCGGAGGATTGCTCTCTGCGATTCTAGACAGGGGCGCTGACGTTCTGGACATGGCGCTGGACCAAGTCAGGGTACCTGCGGGTGACGCGGTGGACAGAATAGACACCGAGATTCAGTCGAGGATCCAGGAGAGAGTCCAAGCCTCGAAGCGATCCATGATGGTGGGCACTCTGTTCGCAGTCTTCCCTCTGGTGGTCCTACTGGGGCTTCCTATGCTGTTGTAGAGGATATGAATGACCTCTCTCCTGGGGAGGCCAGAAGCAGCCAGAGCATCCCCACCGACATCTGGATGCCTGCAGTAATCAGAAGCATCTCCCTGAGCGTCACGATCTCGTGCTCCATCCCAAGTCCCGCGAAGATCGTAGATATCCCCATGGTTAGTGTGATGACCAGATTGTCCGTCCCAGCGACCCGCCCCATCCACTCGTCGTCCGAGCGCCTCTGCAGCAGCGTGGTCGAGAAGACCCAGGAGACTCCAGAGCAGCCGTGGCTGAAGAAGATGCAGACAAGCGTCAACATCCCCCACTCGAACGTCGATACTCCGATGTAGAGGAGGCCTGACCCGGCGAGGGCGAATCCGATCAGGTACGGCATGACCCTGGGCACGTCCATCAGGGGGCGTGAGACCATGGGTCCGAATCCGGAGCCGAACCCTCTGCACAGGTAGACAATGCCAATTCCCGCAGCGACCTCCCCGAAGCCGGCCTCCATCCCGATTAGGATCAGAAGGAACACCTGCGCGCCCCCGCCCGTGGCCCAGCCACCCTTGGCCAGCAGAAGCCTCCTGATGTGGGGTCGTGCGAGGATGTATCCCCATCCGGCTAAGATCTCCCTGAACATCTCGATTGGGTTGACTGACTTCCTCTCGGATTGGTCCGGCCCTCCCTGGGGCAGGGTAGAGATCATCAGAGCGGCGAAAAGGAACGTCACCGAGTCAATCATCAGGCCGGCCTCGATGCCGTACTGAGAGATTACCAGCCCCCCTATGCCCGCCCCGAAACCCATCGAAGCCGACCATACTCCGGAGACCAGGGCGTTCGCAGTCAGGAGCTCGTCCTCAGTGCAGACGTTGGGCAGATATGCGGTCTGCGCCGGATCGTATACGGCCCTCCCGATTGCCAGCGAGATTGCCAGTAGGTAGACCGAGGGCAGGCTACCCATCAGGTCCAGAGAAAGGAACGCTGTGAGAATGCCGAAGGACAGGAGGGTCGATGCTAGCATCAGGCCCTTGCGCGAGTAGCGGTCAGCAAGCATCCCCGTTATCGGCTCTAAGGGAGCAAATGTGAAACTCCTGGCGATCAGCACGCCTGCGATAGCGAGCGGGGAGTCGTCCGTGGCCTGTGCGGCCAGGAGAAACATCGCAATCACAGAGAACCAGTCCCCCGTGAACATCACTAGATCGCTGATGAACAACTTGCGAAAGCTCCTGTTCTGTCGCAGGAACTGGATGTACCCCGGGGAAGTCACGACCTGCGCACGACAACGGCCCTATCACTGTCATCCTCCAGCCAACATGAATAAGTGCGGGTTTCCGATGGCGGGCCCGTGAAGGAATCGCGCATCTGCCTGCTCGACCTTGAGATGTCAGGGCTGGACCCCGACACGGAGAGGATCATCGAGGTGGCCTGCTTCGTCGTCGAGGCGGATCTGACCCCTGTACCTGGTGCAGAGATGTGCCTGGCAGTGATGCCCGATGATTCCGGGGTGCTGGACTCGATGGATGATTGGAACACCAGGACGCACGGTGAATCGGGACTGACCCGCAGAGTGAGGGAGAACGGCGTCTCGATCAGGGAAGCAGAGGATGCGGTCATGGAGCTGCTGAGAGAACACATGACGGAGGGCGCTATCATCGCCGGCAACAGCGTTCACCACGACATGCGTTTCATCAGAAGAGAGATGCCGATGGTGGCGGAGTTCTGCACATTCCGGATAATCGATGTGAGCTCGCTGAAGGAGCTCCTCAGGAGGGTCGCCCCGAACGGCCCCCGGTTCTACAAGAGGAGCGACCACACTGCCCTGGCAGACGCTAAAGGGAGTCTCGATGAGCTCCGCTTCTACGTGGAGAACTACATCCGCGATGACTTGGATTAGTCCTGAGAGATATCCAGTCCGATGGGAGATCCTCCCTCGTCGGTGATTAGCAGGTTGACTCCCTCTCCGTTGCGTAGGTACCCTATCAGTTCGAACCCGTGCACCTTCCTGCCCGCGACCCTGGCCAGAACGGGGAGATCGTCACCCTGCTCTGGGTTCAGGTCCCTTCTGTGACCGTCCTCCTGGTCGTACCATTCGAGCCCCAGAGGTGCGGGGCTGAACTTGACTCCCAAGATCATCTCGACACCCTCCGTCCAGTCAGCAGCCTCGGCATCGGCCTGGCTTGGATGCGCGTACGCGTTGGGGTGGCTGTGCAGGAAGCTGGCGAACCTCGACCCCCTTGCACCCCGCTCCTCGGAGAAGATCCCATCCGTCCACTCTTCGGGGACGTGATGCACAGAGAACGAGTCCCCCACGTTGACGATGTGGGGAGTTCCCAGAAGGTACCCGTATCCGGAGAAGGCAGATTGGGAAGGGCCGAATGCGTCCTCCACGCTCTCTGGGTTGGGCCTCTCTGTGTCAGGGTCGAAGCCGATGAGGACTTCGTCAGGTATCGACTCCATGCTCCATTGAATCACGGTCCTCATCGTCTCGATGGGAATCAACAGGTGCGTGGAGTACCTCTCTCGCTGCTCATAGGAGTCCTGGTTGTACGACGTAGCAGCCTCCAGAAGCCAGTCCCTCATGATTTGCCGCTGGTGTGGTCGCGTTTGAGCCTACGCCACCGTCAGGTCCAGCACCACGTGGTCCCAGTGGGGAGCGTAGGATTTTACCCTCGTCAGTGCATGGACAAGGGTAGACTCGGGTCGGATATCGGAGACGGACGACCTCACCTCCTCGACCCACGAGTCGTAGTCCTTGGACGGCGCGAGCCCGTGGACGTGTAGAGTACCGCCATCCGACGCGAGCACTCCCAGTGCGGCCTCCAAACCCTCCTCCGAGCTTGGGAGTAGTCCGAGAATGACTCTGTTCGCGATTCCTCCAAGTGTTTCAGTCGTGATTCTGTTGTCACCCTCGTGAACCACACACCCCTCACTGACACCGTTAGTCTCCAGGCCCCATCTCAGCGCCTTCACGGCCTCTGGATTCCATTCGCAGGCGTGCACCGTGGCCCCACCGTGCACCAGCGCGGGCAGTGTGTAGTAACCAATCCCTGCGTAGAGGTCCACAATGACATCGCTCTCCTTCGCGACCTCGCCCATCCTCCTCCTCTCGTTCACGTTTCCAGCGGAGAACATGCAGTGGGTCATCCTGTACCCATAATCGATGCCGCTCTCCTTCCGGACGACCCAGTCGTCCTCGCCGAGGAGCATCTCGACCCCGCTCTCGCGGAACTCTCCGCTCACCTCTCCCATCCTCGCGAGGCGCTTCGCTCCTAGGGAGCTCGCGACTGTCTCCCAGAGGTCATCAGAGAGCCACTCTGGGCCCTCAAAGGACCCGTGCGGCATGATTGCAACGTCCGAGAAACGTTCCCATCTCCGAGGCAACTCCCCGGGCAGTGTCCCGGAGAATAGTTCGCAGACGGCTTCTTCGAGCCTAGCGTGTGGACCCCTGCTCGTCATTTCCTCACCTATGCAGGTGGGCGCGGATTCTCTCGGCCATCTCCTTGCCTATCCCGGGCACGGCCCGCAGGTCCTTGGTACTGGCATGCTCGATTCCTTTCTTGCCGCCGAAGTGCCTCAGTAGGGCCTGAATCTTCTTCGCACCAAGGCCCTCTACTTCCTCTAGCGGATCTGCCAGAGCCCCTTTTCCTCTCCGCTTCTTGTGGAATGTGTTGGAGAATCTGTGTGCCTCGTCGCGAGCGTGAACTAGGGCCCTACCTCTCCTGTCCAAGAGGAGCGGCTCTAACCCTCTCATGTGAAGGGTCTCCTCCCTCTTTGCAAGTGCCGCGATAGGGAATCGCCCCAGCAGGCTCATCTCATCGAGCGTACGCTCGATTGCGGACAGGTGGGTCTCGCCACCGTCTAGCAGCAGCAGGTCTGGCCACTCGTCCTGCTTCTTCGCCCAACGTTCTACGACCTCCGACATCATCCTGAGATCGTCGGGAGCATCTGATCTCACCCTGTAGGTTCTGTACTCCTCTTTCGAGGGCCTCCCCTTCCTCAGGACCACGGATGCCCCCACTCTCTCCTTGCCCAGAGTCTGTGACATATCGAAGCAGACTAGGTGGTCCAGGGTCTCGAGATTCAGCAGTTTGGCTCCGTCGTCGGCAGCCGCCTTCTCCAGGTTGCCTGCTCGCGAACTCCTGATGAGGTGTATCTCCGCGTTCCTGTCGGCCATGGCCCTGAGTTTCGCCAGCTCCCCTCTCATGGGTACTCTGACCTCCACTGACGCACATCTCCTCTCGCTCAGCCAATCGGACATCGAGTCGCCGAGGGGAGAGGGCACTAGCAGGCTCCTCGGGGGTCGCCTGTTCGCGTAGTGTTCCGACAGTACTAGGGAGACCGAGTCCGAAACATCACCACGGTGGATAAGCTGGTACTCGACCTGCCCTCGGATTATCCCCTCCTTTGCGTGTAGGATGACGAGGCATCCGCTGTCGCCGCTAGAGGAGAAGCCCACTGCATCGCAGTCCTGGTAGAATCTGCTCGATACCACGTTCTCTGACTTCGCGCTCTGCACGGACCCAATCATATCCCTGGTCCTTGCCGCCCTCTCGTAGTTCAGGTTCCCCGAGGCCTCGTCCATTTCGGACTGGAGCCTCTCGATTAGGACCCCCGCATCTCCATCTAGGACGCTCTCTACCGCCCTGATTCGTTCCTCGTACCCCTCGTCCCCACCGGTCTCGACGAATCCGAAGGGGGCCTTGTCCGTCTTATCTCTGATTCCGAAGTGACGGCGAAGGAGTTTCACCACTAGTTTGGCTGCTCCAGCATCCGGGAACGGCCCCCAGATCTTCGCATCATCCGGAGGATGCCTTGTGTACATTATCCGGGGCTTCTCGTGAGCGGTCAGGGCGATGAAAGGAAACGTCTTGCCGTCCTTCAACATCGAGTTGTACCTGGGTTGGTTAGACCTAATCAACTCCCTCTCTAGCACGAGTGCCTCAGAGGGGCTCTGTGTGACGATGAAGTCGACCTTGTCAGCCTCCCCGAGGAGACGAGGGACCATCTCTCTGTCCGGGTTCTTGGAGAAGTAGGATCTGACTCTTGACTTGAGGTCAGTGGCCTTCCCGACGTACAACACCCTGTCGTCGGAACGCTTGAACAGGTACACCCCAGGCTCCCTCGGAAGCTCCAACTTGCTGTTATCGATGGCCATGTCCAATTGAAGCGACGGCCGCTGGGTTTGATTTACACTTTGCAAGACGGAGCACCGTGCCCAACCAGCGCCAACTCGCTATCCTATCCTATCTGTTGGACTTCGGAAGGGACCTCGAGGAGTCTTGGGACGTCCCCAGGGCAATCTCCCTGGCAGGGCTGGCCGAGCATCTAGGAGTGGTCCGATCCGCCCTCCACCCCCCACTGAAGTCACTAGAGTCGGCAGGCCTAGTATCCTCTAGGTCCGCTCACGTGATTGGCGCCCCCAGACGCAGGAAGGTGTACCACCTGACTGAGGCTGGGAGAAAGTTGGCATTGGAGAGGGCAAGCCGAACTAAGAAGTCCAGAGGCAGATCCGTAGGACCTCTGCCAGACCCAATCACCCTGCATGGCAGGGACGAGACGGTGAGCAGCATCTGTTCCGGTCTCTCTGAAGGTACCAATTACCTCATAGAGGGTCTCCCGGGGATAGGCAAGACCAGCATTGCCACCGCAGTCTCACGATCCCTTCTCGACGACGGTTGGCTAGTGAGGTGGGCGACCTGCCAGATCGACTCCGACTCCTCCTCGATAGCAAGAATGTGGCTGGGTGCGCGCGCACCCTCGTCGAAGGACGCCATTGCAGCAAGGGTTGACTCGAAGAGGACACTTCTCGTGCTAGACGAGGCGCAGCAATCTCACGAGAGGCACGTGGGTGGCATCCAGGAGATACTCGAGTCATGTTCCAACACCACTGCCGTTGTGATGACCGTCACTAGAGCCCCGAACCCCTTCCCAGACATCTCTGGTTTCGAGTCAATCAGGTTGGAGGGGCTGGACCCCACCCTTGCAAGGCAACTCCTACCTGAGGAGATGGAAGACCAACAGGCAATGGAAGTGTGCGAGGCGATGGATGGGCACCCTCTTGGAATCAAGTTGTGGTCGCCTGATGACGAGCTACCGGGATCGGGGGCCGTTCAGGAGTATGTCGAGTCGCAGGTACTGCGAAGATTGAGCCAATCGGGAACATCGTCCTTGGACGAGCTCTCCCTATCTCCACTTCCCCTAGAGGTGAGGGAGATGCTAGAGCCAGATGGTGCCGAGGAGCTGGACGAGTCGGCCATTCTTCGTTGGGCAGGCCCCCTCGTCGAACCCCATCACTTGGTTCGAAATGTCAGGAGGGCAGCCCTCTCCGATGGCGGGGCCGAAGACCTGCACTCGAAACTCGCCGACATGTGGTCGGACAGAAGTGGTCCCAGAGCAAGGAGGATGGAGGCGCATCACCGATTGGAGTCCAGCACAGAGATTGATCCCGCTTGGCTAGCAGAGAGCATCGAAGAGATAGTAGGCGAAGACTCGGCATCAGCAGCAGTAGTACTCCAGCAGGCAATCTCAGCAAATCCAGATGAGGGGCTCTTCGAGTTGGCTGCAGACATAGCACTCGAGAGAGGCGAGTCGAAGGTTGCATCCGGATACATCGACTCGATGAGCGAAGGCCCCAGAAAGGATCTGAGATCCGCATGGCTAGCCAGGTCAGAGGGGGAATGGGACCTTGCCGAAGAGATTGAAGCCTCCGCTATTTCCAGACTTGAACCAGAAGACAGAGTCAGAGCAGAGGTCTCCTCGCTAGTCCGGAAGTACGACGACAGGCTGCCAGGCACAGATAGTGGGACCATCGCCAAGAACCTCATCTCAGGAGCTGACTCAGTAAGCCTCTCCGACCTAGGTTCAGAGGACAGGGAGCTAGCCTCTCTCGCCCTGGACATGCTCAGGCACTCTCTCGCACTCGAGGGTGGAAACCTGGAGGAAGCCTCGAGAACTCGAGATGCCATCGAAGGAAGGATGGGCTCCGATGACCCTAGGATACCCGCACTCGATCTTCGATCTAGGCTTTCTGCTGGCGCTGAGGGGGAAGCGTTCCTCGACGAGGCACTAGAAGCAGCAAAGTCACACATCGAATCTTCGAACGATCCATTGGACAAGTTGCGCACCATGCACATGTCGCTCGAGGCATGCTCAGAACCTCCAAAGTGGCTCGTCGAGGCACACTCCGATTTCGACCTAGATTCCCTCAGGGAGTCCCTTGCTCCCCATCGTCGTGCCATTGCGCACTGGTGGTACTGGCGAGGAGTCGTCCTCAGGGAGGAGCGGCTTTCCAGTTGGAGAGAGGCGATAGTTCGACTCCGCTCCTCGGGATGCGGTAATGCGGCAAGGGATCTGACTCGGAAACTGAGCAGGGAGCTCTAGATCTCCGCCCCGATTAGGGTCCTAGTGTCTATAATCCCCGGGACGGACCTGATACCCTGAACTATCGCTTCTGTCAACTCGGCGTCGTCATCAGCCACCACCTTCACGAAGCAGTCGAAGTTTCCGAACACAACCCAGATTCCCTTCACGCAATCAATCTCTGCGACCTTCTCTCTCACGTTAATCTCCTCTCCGGGCTCGGTAGTGATCAGAACGAATCCCACAGACAAATCTCACACCTCCACAGCAATCAGGGTCTCAGTCTTCTTGATTCCATCCACGTGCCTCATCTCCTCTATCAGAGTCTTTGACATCTGCTTCTCACTCTCGAAGTCAATCCTCGCCACCAGATCAAGATCTCCGTACACAACCGAGACCTCCGAGACGACTGGCATTTCTAGCAGTTGAAGGTAAACATCGCGTTCCCTTCCGGGTTCGCATGAAATCAGAATCCACGCCAGTGACGTCATTCGTACGATGGGCCCGACTGTACGTTTATGACTCCTACTATGGCATATTCAGAGTGGGTCAAACCACGCAAGTGATTAACGCTGATTGCCAACGGCAGGGCTCATGCGCTTGGGAGTCACGTTGGTACTGATGCTACTTCTGGCACCCATGCTCTCCGCCGTATCGGTCGGCCAATCACGGTCTACAACTGTCTGGAGCGGGACCATTTCTCTTCCTGATGGCTACCTAGTGCAGTCTAACCAGGTTCTAGTTATTCAAGCGGGAACTACCGTTCTCCTCGGTGACGGTGAGAGGTTGGGAGTGGATGGCAGGATTACGATTGAGGGCACGGAAACCTCTCCCGTTACCATCGACGCCATCTCGGGAGACCACCGAGGGATTATCTTCAACTCCAGTTCTAACAGCAAGGGATCGGTATTGGACAATCTCACCATCATTGACAGTGAGTTTGGCATTACGATATACGGCAGCAATCCGGTAATCAGCAATATCCGAATTATCAATGCTGACAATGTTGCAATCGACCTTTTCGACAGCGCATCGCCGATACTTAGGGACATCGTGATCGATGGGGGAGGGCAGGACGTTCATGGGGCATCCACCACATGGAGGTACGGAATCGGCATCTCTTCTGGAGCCTCATCAGCACCGATTGTTCAGGGAGCCACAATTGGCAATCTAGTGACTCGTGGCGTGAACCTCTGGTACAACTCAGGCGGCCTCTGGGACGACATCTCTATCTCCAACGTGACCGGTGCGACGTTGGCCGCAGCAGCTGGAATCTGGGTAGAGGACTCAATCCCACTATTCACCGACTCGAATGTCTCAAACTCCGACAACGGGATAATCGTAAGGCACATTTCGGATACGACAACCCGACCCACTTTCCTGAATACGCAAGTCAAGGATTGCCAGTACCGAGGAGTATTTGTGGAGCGCTTCGACCATTCGAACTACTCCAATCTACAAACAAATGCGGTGTTCACTGGTCTTGAGATACGAGGTACTGGTGGGCCGAATGCAACTACTCCCGGTCTCGGAATAGGGGCAGCATTCGATGTCAACACCTCAGGCGTCAGAGTTACAGATGCCGTAATCGAGGACAACTCAATAGTGGGATTCAGGGCTTACACGATCGACTCCTCCACGTCACTGACGAACATTACAATCCGTAACAACGGCCCAGAGTCACCCTCCAAGCCCCATGAGGGAGCAGGCCTCCTCTTCCGAAGCGCCAGCTGGACTAGCAAGGGTCCAGCTGAAATCTATGATTTGGTGGTGCAGAACTCAACCGGAGCTGGAGTTGTAATGGCCAAGGGAGGGGCTATCGGAAGCAACTGGACGATTAGTGACAACCGCGATAACGGGGTCTCGTTCGTCGAGTTCCACCCTAGGGTGAACATCCTAATCAGCGAGAACAATCTAGGAAGCGGTGTTTCTGTTATCGGTTCCAGCAATGTAGAACTCTCCAATGTGCACACTTCCGGAAACGGAATTGGGTCCTCGGATTCAGCCGGCCTTTACTTTCAGGACTCTAACTACGTGATGAGTGGGAGTAAGAATGTCTCTTGCTACTCCTGCTATTCAGAGGGAGACCAACGGGGAATAGTGGTCAGGGACAGCATAGATCTGCAACTAATCTCTACTACCATCGAAGGCTCCCTAGACGAACCAGCACTGGACATCGACAACAGTGGAAACCTATTCTCCGGGCTGGTAATTCTGGACGATATTGCAGTCAACTCACCATCCTCCAACTACTCGGTCAGGCTTGAGGGGGTCGATGCGGAGATTAGTGGCCTAGACCTAAGTGGAAATGGAGGCGGTATGTTCTGGAAGGCAAAGGGCTCACTTCCCTCTAGAATCTCAAACAGTGTGATCTGGGACAGCCCGTCCAACTGTCTGAACCTAGAATCACACACAGAAATGAATGCCGACAACGTCTCCCTCATCTGCGACGTGCTTCCCTCAATCGACCAAAGCTCAGTGAACTTCACGCACTCGTCGCTGTCCAACCGTTCGGGGTCTCAGAGCTCATTCTCGCTGAACACCAGCTCCCATCTACGTTGGATATCCTCAGGAACCATCCTCACTCCCGAGAACTCAGAGGATGACGTCATCGTGGATGTCATGTGGATGATTGATGTCCATACAATCAATCAGAACCTCCTCAATATCCCATTTGCACTAGTGAACATCTCATTCCAGCAATTCGAGAGTGAGGTTACGGCAACCCAACCATACGAGGGAATGTTAGAATATGGTCCATTTGTGGGTGAGAAGTGGACTCCTCTCCAGGGATGGTCCCCGACCAATACCGCCTACGTTGGGTGCGACTACGACGGCGTGCACAATGACTCAGAACCGATACAATTGGATGGGGACAAGAGGGTCTACTGCATACTCGAACTAAGCAACCAACCGCCTTTCATTCGATGGGAATCCCCATTGGACGAGACAGAGTACTCTAGCGAGAGTGAGATTCTATTTGATGCTCGAGAGAGCTGGGATTTGGACTACGACGACCTCACTTACAGTTGGTCAAGCAACATCGACGGCGACATAGCCTCCGCATGCTCCATGCAATCAAGCAACAACTCATTCTTCATTGCAAACCTCAACGGTTCGGAAACATGCCTCACAGATGGAAGTCACATCATCACTCTGGAAGTATGTGATTCAGATGGTCACTGCATCAACGAGACACGTGGAATCGAGCTAGTGAATCTTCCTCCGGTGCTAACCGTGGGCACGTCCCCCGCCATCTCATCATGGGGTACTCTCTACTTGGGAGAGACAGCGAATGTAACTATCGATCTGAGTGGAACATACGATCCCGAAGGAGGTGATCTGTGGTGTTGGGCTTCTGCATCGTACGAGTCAGACCCCGATCCGGATCCGGAGAACCCGTATTGCCCGACCGAGATAATTCGATCATTCACAGGATCGACTGGAGAGTCATTTACCGTTTCAGTAGTGGCATGGGACGGAGTCAACCCATCAGTCTCATGGACATTCAGTGTAGAACTCTTCAACGAGATTCCTGAACCAGTCATGGAGATTTCCAGAAACGGCCAGACCTCAGCAGATTGGGTGGCTTTGACAGGTTTCGAGACATTCGATCCAGAAGGTGATGATATTAGGTTCGAGTTCATCAGTGACATCGATGGACTTCTCGGATCGGGGTCATCCCCAGAACTCCCTGAGTGGACAGGGACACTCAGCAAGGGGACTCACACAATCACGATGAAAGCGAGTGACACCAGAGGTGATCATGCAGGGCTGTGGAACACGCACTCAGAAACTCTGGAGGTTGCAAACTCATTGCCAAATGTCCTAATCTCAAGTCCACTTACTGGAACGTACACGGACTCATCTGAGTTGATTCTCCTAGACTCAACAGGTTCAGGAGATTGGGATCTCTCTTGCTCAGAATTACCCGACAACGGGAGCGGTCTTTTGTGCAATCCGGGCCAAGGAGGAAGTAGCGATTTGGTCTCCGTTCTTTGGAAGTCGGATCAGATAGAAGACCCTCTCGGAAGTGGTTGGGATGTGTCGACACGGCTCCCTGCGGGCGAACACACAATTTCCCTCACTCTTGATGACGGTAGCGGATCAGTGACCGACCAGATTGAGATTATAGTGTCCGAGTCAGCACCAATACTGATTCTAGACTCTCCTGTTCCGAACGCGCAAGTCTACTCCAACCTACCTGTCCTCTTCGATTTCAGGGAGTCAGTAGACATGGATGGGGACGAGTTCTCTGTTTCAGTCACTTCAGATCTGGATGGCGTCATCCTAGACTCGAAGACTACAGATTTCTGGTACAACGACTATCTCACCTCTGGGACTCATAATCTGACATTCGTACTAACTGATGAGAATGGGATGGAGAGGTCTCACGTTCAGATAATCACTGTTCTAGAGACCGGTCCGATTGCGGTGATATCCGGAATGTATGACGGACAATACTTGCCTCCGGGTAATGAAGCGATCCTCAGTGCTGCAGAGTCATACGATTTTGATGATGATATCGTTCTTTACGAATGGCGATTAGACGGAAATCTGGTCAGTGACAGCACATCCCTCAACCTGACTCTCCAACCCGGATCAGCTAGGGTCGACTTGCTAGTGACGGACTCTAGGGGGGCCACCTCCGAAGCGTCAATCAATCTTACAGTCGGTTCCAGTGCCCCCGAAGTTTTCGATCTGATGGTGTCCGTCCTCAGCGTGGAAGAAGGCGTTCCCACCGAAGTAACCACCACAGTTCGAGTTCAGGATGCGGACGGAACCACCGAGGACGTCAGAGGAGAATTAATCTCGGGCGGAGTATCAGATGCAATGTACTTCCGAGATGATGGGACAAACGGTGATGCCGTGGAGGGCGATGGGATTTGGACTTCGAGATTCTCTTGGGTTGTCTCTGGAGGATCATGGGCAAGAGTAGAAGTCTGGGCAATTGACGGCGATCTGGTTAGCCCCGGTCAGGTGCACACAGTCCCTATTGTGGATTCGGAAAAGGGAGGACTAGAGTCCTGGGTCTCATCTCTAGGGATTCCCTTACTGATCATCACCATGGTCTCTCTTTCAATGGCGGGAATCGCCTACAGGAGGTTGAAGATGGCTGAGATTGCCAAGGATATGCAGGTCATCGAGTCATGGTCATCCTTCGATCCGAGGGAATTGGACGAGGAGTTCGACAAGGAAGACTAGTTCTCGGGCCCCCAGGGGGTTTTCTCCCTGTTCAGTCCAAACCTCTTGGAGAATAGGAATTTGAAGTTCTTCCATCCATCCCCCCATGTGTTAATCTCCGCTTGCCCCACTCTGGATCTGTAAGGCACCGAGATCTCAATTGCCTTAGAACGACCAAAGCATCTCCTTGCATTAATCTTCATTTCCTCGGAAAGTGGCATCCCATCGTTCGTCGGACGCATTCTCTGGTTTTCCATTATCTTCTTCCGGAAGACCCACATTCCAGATTGGGAGTCGTGTATTCCATAGAAGAAAAGCATCCTTGCCGTGAATGAAAGGGCCCAATTGCCAAATCCGTGCAGTCCTGACATCGATCCCTCTTCCGCTCTCCTAAGACGATCGCATGTGATGAACTCAAGATCATCTCCTATCAGTCTCCTTACAAGTCCTGGAACCTCCTCACCAGGGTAGGTGCAGTCTGCATCCATCGTGACAATAACGTCTCCAGGAGCCATGGAGAAACCAGTTCTGTATGCTCGACCATAACCCTTCCTTCCCTCTAGGAAAACCTGGGCACCTTCTTCCTCAGCGAGCTCGCGGGTCCGATCTTCGGAATTTCCGTCAATTACTAGGAAATCTAACTTCTTGCACCAGCCATCACTAGGGACGGACCGAATCGTATCAACAATTGCTTCCTCTTCATTTCTTGTGGGGATAACCACAGTAACGTGAACTGGCAGGGGACTTTCCATGGGAAAACTCGCATCATGCGTGTATTATTGAACCATTGTAGTGATATTCATTCCCCCGTTCTCTTCAATAACGCCTCCCTAGACCGGTTTATCAGTGGAGCCATGCACATAGCGATGATATCTGGAGAGTATCCTCCCAGATGGGGGGGGATGGGCTCAACTGTCTATCACCTATCTTCCAGACTAGCAGAGATGGGACACAGAATCTCAGTCATCACGCGAAAATCAAGTGGAGAACCCCCTGTCTTAGATGGCGTCAGCATCATCGAGGTCCCATGGGCAAAGATCCCTCTTGAATTCACGCGCTCTTACGGCAGGGCTGCTCTGAAAGCATTAGTTCGCTTGCATACAGAAGATAGGGTCGATGTCGTTCATCTTCACTGTCCCATGGTTTCTTGGGATGACAAACAGTTTGACAGATGCCAGAAAGAAGTCGCCCCGGTCGTGTCATCCATGCACGGAACTTGGCTCGGAGAGAGGGACGGGTTGACTCTAGCAGCCAGATTCGGAGAACCAGCAGTGTGGTCAAATCCCAACGATATCGCAATCCGCTTCATGGCAGGAAGATACTCTAGATTTGAGAAATCGGCAATCCAACACTCTGCGGTAGTGGTCCCCAACTCGAGAGCTACAAAATCGGATCTGGAATCTAGATATGGCGCCCCATCCGATTGGGATTGCGAAGTCATTCACTGGGGCGTAGATACAAGCATGTTTGTCCCAATGCATATGGACAGCGAGGAAGACATCCATAAGAAGAGCGAAATCAGAAAGAAGTACTCTATCGACCCAGACTCTCTCTTACTGCTGGCAGTGGGTAGACTAGCCGCTCGAAAGGGGCATGGTTTGCTTTTGCGGGCATTCTCTAGGGTTATTGAGTCCACCGACTCACACTTGGTGATTATTGGAAGAGGCTCCCTTCGGAGGAAGCTAAACCGATTAGCAGCAAAGTTGGGAATTAGCAACAGGGTAACAATCGAGTCGGGAATGACCTTCGAGGAGATTTCTGAGATGTACAAGGCTTCTGATCTGGTTGTCTATCCCTCATACTACGAGGGACAGGGACTAATCCCGCTAGAGGCAATGAGCTCTGGAACACCAGTTGTGACAGTTGGTCACGGTCCCTTGCCCGAGATGGTAGACGATAGTGTGGGTGCACTGTTCGAGATTGGATCAGAAGAATCTCTCGCCGGAGTAATTCTTTCCGAGATATCATCGAAGAAAGGACTACTCAAGAAGGGAGCAGAGGGGCGAAATCGGGTCCTCGATAACTTCACGCTCGATGGGAATGCTGAGGACTTCCTAGCAGTATATCGTCGTGCGATTTCCTGACAGATGATCGGGGAAACTCTTGATTGCTAATCCTCCTTCCGCTACTTGATGGAGAGCGGAATCGCGTCACCACGGAGATCGAATAGCGCGACCACTGCAAATATTGCCATCATCGTCCTAGTGGGGTATCTAGTACTGGTAAATCTGAAACCAATCCTGATGCCCCTCGCAATTGCAATCCTAATCTACTTCCTCATCAGAGCACCGGAGCAGTACCTCATCGAGAGGTTCGAGGTCGTCGCGAAGATGCCAATGCTGGCTTACGGAGTCATTCTCGCTATTGGTGCTATGGCCTCTTATGCCATCTCGATTCTACTGTACAGGAATATTGACCAATTCATAGAAGAGATCGACAAGGAAGGAGGTCTGACAGACAAGTTCAACGAGAAATGGGAGAATCTTGGTGAGGCAAATCTCTATGGTTTCGAAGACGTAATTACCAGCCAGGAAACTATCGAGAATGTATTCAATCCAGAGAACATCCAATATTTCGCCACCGAAATTGTTGCTGACCTAGCCTCTTTCATGACCACGATGGTTACCGTAGCAATCTTCGTCATCTTTCTGATACTTGAGGAGAAGAGCCTCCCGGGGAGGTTCAGAGCAGCCTTCCCAGGTTCATACGGTCGGGTCAGAAACATAGTCTCAAACTCTTCTGAGTCGATTTCGACCTACGTAATTTCGAAAGCTACTTGCAGTGCTGGCCAAGCGATTGTACTCGCCTTCCTCCTTTGGTTCATGGATATTCCAGGATGGTTCTTGTTCGGAGTACTATGCTTTCTCCTCGATTTCATCCCCATCCTAGGGGCACTGTTAGCCACTATCCCACCCATGATGATTGCCTTGATAGTGCTTGACCCCATTCATGCGCTCCTTTTGGGAGCAGCCATGATTGCTAACCAGCAACTCTTCGGTTCTTTAATCGAACCAAACATCTCCGGGCAGAGACTTGGAATCTCTCCTTTGGTACTTCTCCTGACTGTTATGGTTAGCGCTTCTGTGTGGGGGATTTCTGGAGCAATAATTGGGGTGCCAATCATGATTATTGCACGAATAGCACTTGAGGAGGATGAGAGGACTCGTCCGATAGCGCTCATGCTCGCAATGAAAGTGCATGAGGAAGAGTAGTCATCGTCGTGAGATAATAGCCAGAACCCCATCTCCTCTGATTGAAACGATTCCGCCCATTCCTTCATTATGCAGTCCCCTTGTTGAGAGAGGAAGCTTTTCTCCTGACATTTCCCACTTTGCTCCTGAAACCCACACCTTGCTTGGTTCAAGGGCGAAAATCGAAAAACGCTCTCCTAGGCCTATTTCCATCGAGATTTCACCCTCGTCTGGGTGGACCCTTGTGGTTACGTGATTCTCGTGATGGATTCGTATCAGTGCCCCAGGAGGGGCATCATTCATAGCAGCCCAGTTTCCAAGGAAATGATCCGGCTCACCACCATCGGCACCAACAACGTCAATCTCTTCGAAGCCCCTGTCTATCAGAAGGCAAAGTGACTTCGATAGGTCGCTAATCGACTGTCCGGGCATCTCGAAAACCTTCCCTTTCCAGGCAAGAACGTCAACAGAGTCCAGATCACCGAGAACCTCTACAACTTCAATGCCCGATTGCGATGCCCGATCAGCACCTCCATCCACTCCGAAAACTGGCACGCCTTCAAACAAAACCGAGTCTACTAACGATGATGGCGGAATTGAGCCATTACACCAGAGTACTGCACGCACTAGAACACCTACCGGACGGTTATTTTCCCATCATCCACAATCACGGAGTCTTCCAGTATAATCTCCGGTTTCACAATCATTCCTCTGAGATGTATCCCGACTCTGGCTGTTCCACCGATATGGGTATTGTCCCCGAATCCGAAATATGATGACCCCCTAACAACCAAATCCTCGACCTTGTTTCCAACCGGTTCCGTGGCCTTCGGATTCATCCCGAATCCGAACTCCGCCACTGTCCACACTTTGTCTCTCTTCGAACTCCTAATTCCGGTCTTGGCAACTTCGAAAACCGAACTAATATCCTCTGCAATCTTTCCACCTGTGATTTCGATTACCACTCCATCCTTGATTTGGAACGAGATAGGCTCTTCCAGCAATCTTCCTTCCCACGAACCATCGATTACGATAGTTCCATTCATGCTCTCCTCCTTCGGAAGGACGAACACCTTTCCTGCGGGGAGGTTGGAGACCTGACTAGGTCTGTTGCAGATGCCATTGTCTTCCAGAATCCACCTTCCACCGGTCAGGAATTCTACATCCGTCCCATTTGATGATTTGACGCGCACCCTTCTCTTCCTTCTGAAAACAGAACCCATACCGCTAATCTCTCTCTGCAGTGCATTGTAGTCTGCAGTCATGCCACCCGACTCGAAGGAAATACGTCCAATTCCTGGCATGGAGACTATCCGCGCTCCCTCTTTGGTCGCTTGTTGTCTTGCTCTTGTGTGAGTCAGAGAGTCCTTGGTTGCAATGATAATGACCCTATTCTTTCTCATGATGTCCGAGACTGGGAGTGGTGGTTCCTTGCCAGGCTTCTGGGTCGGTGGCATCATCACTAGGAGAATCCGATCTGTAACTCTTGCAGCCTCCTCGTATAGTGCCTGACCTACTTCTGATGTCTCTGGATCGGTGATAACTAGGACGTCCTCCTCTCTCCGAACCTGGAGGCAAGTTCGTATCACTGAACGTGCTGTAGACAGAATAGCTTCCGAGTTATCGGAGCTCTCAGTGCTATTATGTGCGGTCATTGTGTAAATCCCTAGATGGGGTCCAGTATTGATACTTCACTCGTCTAGAGAAAGTTCTCTACTACGATTGGAAATCTCAGCAAAGATGTCCGAAACGAACTCTTCCAGTTTCACGCCATTCTTTTGATTACCGCTACGTCCCCTTATTGAGACTGTCCCGCTGCTCATTTCTTCGTCCCCGAGGATTAGCATGTAAGCGGGCCGATTTTTCCTGTGAGTCCTTATTTTCTTACCTATCGTGTTGTCTGAGTCGTCCACACTCACTCTTACTCCTGCGAGCTCTAGAGATTGCCTGACTCGGTCGGCGTACTGCTTGTGCTTCTCAGAGATGGTAATGACCTGGGTCTGCACAGGTGATAACCAGGTCGGTAGATTTCCGGCCCATTGTTCCAGAAGGAAAGCCACGAACCTCTCATGAGTCGAAAGAGGAGCTCGATGGATTACGAATACCTCGCCGTTCTCATTCCCTGTTTCATCCATGTAAGATAGACCGAACCTCTCTTTGGCTGCAAAGTCCAACTGAATCGTTGCAAGTGACTCCTCTCTCCCAAGAACCGTCCTGAATTGTATGTCTATCTTCGGGCCGTAGAATGCCGCCTCACCGACTGCCTCGATGTAATCCACACCCAATCCATCCATAATTACTCGAAGATGATCCTGAGTGGCCTCCCAGTTATCTGGTTGATCGATGTACTTGTCCTTGTTTTCGGGATCCCATAGGGATAATCGGAAGTCATAGTCCTCGAAGCCGAACACCTCGTAGTATTCCTGGGCCATCCTGACATTGCTCTCAACCTCCTCTGCAACTTGGTCCAAGGTGCAGTAGATGTGGGCGTCGTTCATCGATAGCATCCGGACTCTGAGCAGACCTGCTAAGGTTCCAGATAACTCGTTCCTGTACACAGTCCCGTACTCAGCGATTCTGAGGGGCAGCTCCCTGTATGATCTCTTACTGTTGGAGAAAACCAGATGATGCATCGGGCAGTTCATCGCCTTGAGATAGTACTCTCCGTCATCCATCTTCATTGGAGGGTACATCCCATCTGAGTAGTGGGGCAGGTGCCCGCTAGTCTCGAACAGCTCCTTCTTCCCCAAGACAGGAGTGGTAACTCTAACGTAGCCATAGGACTCCTCTGTTTCCACTGCGAACTTCTCAATCTCAGATTTCAGTACCTCGCCATTGGGAAGCCACACTGGAAGGCCCTTACCGATTAGCTCGTCAATCATGTAGAGCCCCATCTCCTTCCCAATTTTCTTGTGATCCCTCTTAGTTGCCTCTTCTATCTGCCTCTCTCTCTCCTTGAGTCCTTCCTTGGAAGAATAGCACATTCCGTAGATCCTGACTAGTGACTCACGGTCTCTGTCTGCCCTCCAATATGCCTGACTTGTGCTAGTTAGTTTGAACCACCTCAACTGTGATGTCAGGGAAACGTGAGGACCCCTGCAAAGATCGATGAACTCACCTTGACGATAAGCGGAAGAGCCCACATCATGACCTATTTTGTCATCCATTATCTCTAACTTGAATGGGTTCGTTCCGAACATTTCTCTAAGTGAGTCGTTGTCATGATCCTCCCTCTCTATTGCTATGTTAGCTTTGACCAGCTCTCGCATCCTCTTCTCTATCTCACGTAGCTCTTCCTCTCCTATTGGATCCATGTGTCCGAAATCGTAGTAGAATCCATGTTCTATTGGAGGGCCAATTGTGGGCTTGGCATTGGGGTAAAGTTGAGTCACTGCTTGGGCAAGCAGATGGGCACAACTGTGCCTCAGGATGTAAAGACCCTTTTCGGAATTACCTAGAATCGGATTAACCTTGCAGTTTTGCTCTAGGGAGAAAGACATGTCTCGCTCTTCCCCATCAATCAAAGCAGCAACTGCCCCCGACTTCCTCCCATGTACGTTTTTGATTACCTCTCCAACGCTGATTCCAATTGCATACTCGTGCACACCCTCCTCGCCAATGTCAACGGAAATCATGCTCACTTTGGAATCCCTCGTCGGCTACGCCGACGGCCTGCCGATATGAAGGCCTTGGCCGTAAATTGGGACTATAGCGCTCATTCTATGGTGAATTGTGTCCCCGAACTTCCTTCCACCATTCCTGAGATTTCAGAGAGCGAACCGATTACGGCGCGCTCACCAGTTCGGCGGACGAAGTCGCACGCAGCTTCCACCTTCGGCCCCATGGAGCCAGCCTCAAATTCAAGCCCGGACACATTCTCAGGAGTAGTGCCGTGAATCATCTTCGCTTTGTCAGATCCCCAGTCCTCGTATACGCCATCCGCATCCGTTGCCAAAATCAGCAGCCTAGCTCCGAGTTGCCTTGCGAGTAATGCACTAGCCCGATCCTTGTCAATGACCACTTCAATTCCCTCTAATCTCCCCTCGGAGTTGTACGCAGTCGGAATCCCGCCACCTCCGGCACAAATTACTACCACACCTTTCTCAAGAAGCCAGTGTATTGGGCGCAACTCGAAAATTCTGTGTGGCTCGGGGGAAGGAACAACTCTCCTCCATCCGTCTCCGTCTTTGGCGATAGCCCACCCCTTTTCGTTTGAAATCCTAATTGCTTCCTCTTCCCCGTACAGGAGACCAATTGGTTTGGTGGGGTTCTGGAAAGCCGGGTCATCAGGATCAACTTCGACCATAGTCAGGATTGTTGCGAAAGCAGTCTCTGTTGGCATCATATTGCCCAGTTCCTGTTCGATGTAATACCCTAGCATCCCCTCTGTTTGGGCCCCAAGAACATCTAGGGGGTACTCTTCTACTTCTTTGTATGAAGCAGACTGCAACGCGAGGAGTCCCACTTGAGGTCCATTTCCATGTGTGATTACAAGTTGGTGTTTCTCCACAAGCGGTGCAAGTGCCTTACAGGCAGATCTTACGTTTTTCCTCTGGTTCTCAGCCGTCGGCTTTTCTCCCCTCTTTAGAAGCGCGTTCCCCCCGAGCGCGACGACGACCCTCATTGAAAGACGTCCCGAGCGTGAACCGATAAGAACACGCTCCCTCTGGGGAGGGTATGATGCGCATTGGCCTACTGGTAAATCCCGATGCCGGTCTGGGAGGCAGACTAGGCCTCAAGGGCTCAGATGGGCAGGCTGAATTAGCACGTTCTAGAGGGGCAGAGGATAGGTCCGGACCCCGTCTAGAATCAATGCTTAGGCATTTCTCAAGTATTCATAGGAGGCAATCAAGTGAGTTAGAGTGGATTACCAGCAGAGGGAGGATGGGTACAGTCTGGATTCCCGAGGAAATGAAGATTGGGTCTATTTCCGAGGTTCACGAATCCTCTGGAGAAACCTCTGCTTCGGACACCGAAGATGCTGTTGAGACGCTAATTGAGAACGGAATCGATTTGCTCGTCTACTCCGGAGGAGATGGAACAACGAGAGACATCGTCGCTACACTGGGGAAAATGGACTCATCCGAACTTCCAGTCATAGGAGTTCCTTCCGGAGTGAAAATGCACTCGGGTTGCTTCGCCAGTTCTCCCAAGGCAGCTGCCGAGGTACTTTCAGCCTGGCTACATGGTGATCTCCTCGTATCTACCACCGAAGTTCTTGATCTTGATGAGGACCTCTACAGAAAGGGCAGTTGGGTCGTTAGACTCTACGCTGAGGCGTACTCTCCAAATTCTCCAAGGTGGATGCAGGGATCTAAAGAGCTGATCCAGACAGATTCGGAGGAAGATATCATAATCGGTCTTTCAGATCATATTGGAGAGTCTTTAGTAAGCGACGAACGTTTAATCATCTGGGGATCGGGGGGAACTCTGCGCGAGATAGGAGCCAACATCGGGTTTGAATTGACAACACTTGGAATTGATGCCACAATTGGTAATGAGCAAGTTGGCACAGATTTGGATGAATCGGGAATCCTGGAAATCCTCAACTCCCATGGGGGTCCCAAGACCCTCCTCCTCTCTCCAATGGGGGGCCAGGGATTTCTGATAGGGAGGGGAAATCTGCAACTTTCTCCTACTGTTCTCGACTCGATTGAGATTGACAATATCCTCGGAGTGGTGACCCCGGCAAAACTCCTGACAGTTAGGTCCCTAAGAATTGAGACTGGAGATGAGAGTCTCGATCAAGAATTCGCATCCATGAGGTACATGAAGGTACTACAGGGTTATCGTACAACTAGGATTCTCCCAGTTTCTGTCGACTAGACTTCCAATCCCGAAGCCGCCATTAGAAGACCTAGGAATGGTGGGCTTGGCCTGTCGGGCCTCGACTTAAACTCGGGATGGTACTGCGTCCCGACGAAATATGGGTGATCTTCTAATTCCATAATTTCACATCGCTCACCAGTCTCGTCCTTACCCACGTAAACAAGACCAGAATCCTCGAGATCTTTGATTAAATCGGGATTTACTTCGTATCTGTGCCTATGCCTCTCATCTACGTGGTCCGCCCCTCCGTACAGACGCTTGATCTTGCAGTCCTCCACTAGGAATGGAGTCGGTTTTGTCCCAAGCCTCATTGTCCCTCCCATGTGAGTCTTGGAAATCTCCGGCATGAAGATTACAGCGGCATGAGGGGGCTCTTCCTCGAATTCAGTGGAATTAGCCCCCTCTAATCCCAAAACGTTCCTGCAGAACTCGATTGTTGCTACCTGTAAACCAAGACAGACACCTAAGTAAGGGATTTTATTCTCTCTAGCGTACTCTGCGGCCTTTATCTTCCCCTCTATTCCTCTGATTCCGAATCCTCCTGGTACTAGAATCCCATCTGCCGCCCTAAGTAGCTCCCAAGCTACATCATACTCCTCCGGGTTCGACTTCTCTACATTCTCATCCAGTACCGATGACTCAATCCAGTCAATCACCAATTTTCGGTCGACCTTGAAAGATGCATGTTGAAGGGCCTTAATTACGCTGAGATAAGAGTCCGAGAGATCGGTGTACTTTCCTGCAACTGCGATGTGAACTTCCTCCGCTTCTTCTAGTGAATCTACGTGATCAGCCAATTTTTTCCAATCTTCAAGCAACTTCCTCTTTTTCGAAAGTTGAAAACCAAACCTCTCAGAAAGCATCCTAGTGACTCCCTGCGACTCGAGCATTATCGGGACTTGATAGATGTTCGAAACATCATGAGCCGAGACTACCGCTTCTGGAGGTACGTGACAGAATGCGGAAACCTTCTGGCGCGTGTCATCAATCAACGGGCTCGATGACCGGCAGACAAGCATATGAGGATTAATTCCTAGGCCTCTCAGTTCCTTCACGGTGTGCTGGGTGGGCTTTGTCTTTTGTTCCCCCACTGGTCCCATTACTGGAATCAGACTGACGTGAACGAAGCAAACGTTCTCTTGTCCGACTCTGAATTGAAATTGCCTCAATGCTTCGACAAAAGGCGCACTTTCGATGTCACCAACCGTTCCGCCCAACTCAATCACACATGCATCCGGCTCCTTCCCATTTCCATCACTCGGTGTATGGGCTACTCTCTCTATCCAGTCCTGTATTTCATCGGTAATGTGAGGAATCACCTGCACGGTCTTGCCAAGATAATCTCCTCTCCTCTCCTTCTGAATTACGTTCTCATACACCTTTCCTGTGGTGATGTTGTTCTCTCTCGTTAGACACACATCCAGAAACCTCTCGTAGTTTCCTAAGTCTAGATCGACTTCTCCGCCATCATCCAGGACGAAAACCTCTCCGTGTTCGAATGGCGACATCGTTCCTGCATCTGTATTCAAGTATGGATCAATCTTCACTGCAGTTACTCTCAGTCCAGCACTTTTCAGAAGAACACCAATACTACTAGCGGTCACTCCTTTACCCAACCCGGAGAGCACTCCACCCGTCACAACGACATACTTCATCTCATCAACGGGGTCAGAATCAGTCGTCCATCCCCTATCAACATTGGCCAACAAAATCCTGTTTGCCTATTCTTTAATTTCAAGTAGCGTCAGAATTACGGTAACACATGTCGGGTACCTCGGGAGACAAGGTGCTTGTAACTGGGGCTCTCGGACAGATTGGAACAGATTTGGTCCAAGCCCTTCGCGAGAGGCACGGAATCGACTCAGTGATTTCCTCTGACATTCGGGAATTAAAGGGCCACACCTCTGCTGAAGATGAGCCATTTGTGATACTGGACGTTCTCGATACTGATGAAATTTCTAGAATTTGTCAGAATGAGGGTGTCGGGACCATATACCACCTTGCAGCTCTTCTCTCTGCAACCGGGGAACGTGACCCAGATTTATGTCGGAGGATAAACGTAGGCGGCACAATATCCGTTCTCGAGGCTGCCAAGGAATGTCATCTGAAGGTATACTTGCCATCATCAATTGCGGTTTTTGGACCCGATTCTCCCAAGCACGCCCCCCAGGATGCAGCACTTAATCCGACAACGGTCTATGGCGAGACCAAGGTGATGGGGGAGGCTCTTGCTCGAGAATACCGAAAGCGATTCGGAGTCGATACTCGGGGGATTCGTTATCCAGGACTAATCTCATACAAGGCACCTGCAGGAGGCGGAACAACTGATTATGCCGTGGAAATCTTCCATGCAGCCCTCAAGGAAGGTCACTACGATTGCTTCGTACGTCCTGACACTCGTCTTCCGATGTTATACATGGATGATGCGATCGATGCCACACTCTCCTTGATGGATTCTAGTGAGGATTTGGGAGAGTCTAGAGCAGGATACAACATCCCCTGTCTTTCATTTTCAGCCGAGGAGCTGGCAAAAGCAATCGCAGAGAGGGTCGAGGGCTTCACTTGTGATTTCACTCCTGACGTTAGGCAGGAATATGCTGATTCTTGGCCAGATTCGATAGATGGGACGGTCGCCGAGAGAGAGTGGAATTGGACTCCAAAATTCGAACTCGGTGCATTGGTAGATGAAATGTTGAATGGAATCTCCAGCCTCTAGTCTTCTGTCTCCTCTCCCCAATCGGGGGTGCTAGGATCGGTCCGAGCCCAAAGAACGTCGTCAATCCTAAGCACACCTATGGCTGCTTCTGTTGCTCCCGAAAGGGCGTGTTTCACGACAAATTCAGTATCCAATACTCCCATTTCTCCCATGTCACAGTTCTTGCCGCTTTGAAGATCAAATCCTATCCATGCTCCGGACTCCTTCTGATCGGCAGATAATGCGAGAATCACTTGGACAGGATCTCTGCCTGCATTTTCTGCCAGAATTCTGGGAATTGCCTCAAGTGCTGACGCATATGCCTCAATAGCCATCTGCTCCCGCCCCTTTTGAGTCTGCGAGAATGTCCTAAGGTGCCTTGCGAGATGGGACTGTATCGCCCCCCCTCCAGGCAGGACTCCGGGTCTGTTGTTCAGTCGATGCGCAACTCCGATTGCATCGTCGAAGATTCTGATAGCTTCGTCCCTAACTGCTGGGGATGAACCTCTGACAACCAGTGTCATCCCCCCTCCGCTACCTTCGATTAGAGTGTGCTTGACATCACCTATGCTTTCTTCGGTTCTCTTTGAATAAGTCCCGAGATCTCCCATTCCTAATGCATTTGCATTTCTAGCGGGCTTGGCCCCAGAAATCCTCGATAATAGATCCATGTCCTTCCTCTCGAATCTCCTGTATGCCACAATTCCTGCTTCGGTGAGTTGCGAGATGGCTTCATCAGCAATTCCATCCCTCACTACAAGCAGGGTTACTCCTAGTGATGCTAAGTGCTCAACTTGCTTTCGCATGTTCTCTCTACCCCTCTCGTGGAATTCCTGAAGCACTCCGAGGCTACTCACCTCGATTGATGCGTTTGACTCTAGTTTTGGATGATCCAATCCACCGTCAATGATTGCAACCACTCCCTCTCCGGAATTCGCTGGGCTGGTAACGTCTACCCTTGATTTTAGCAGCATCAATCCCTTGACCAATGATGTATCCATGACATTCCCTTCCTTGATTTGCAGACGCTTAACCATCATTCTCTCGAAGTCATCCTCCTCCCCCATTCCCACTAATTCGTTTGCCGCCTCAATTGCCAGACTTGCAATTAGATCACATATGGATGAATCTCCCTTTCCTTGCAGAGATGTTTTCACAACTTGCGCTTTCTGTACCTCATCAGATTCTCTAGAAATTCTACCTGTCTCGAATAGTGACTCCTTAAGGGCTATTGAGAAACCATTGACGATAATGGATGGATGAACACCCATCCTCACTAATTCCAAAGCGTTCTGCAGCATCTCTGCAACCAGTAGGACTGTCGTAGTCGTCCCATCGCGTGCCGCCCTATCCTGAGACGATGAGGCATCAATAAGCAGCCTCGCTGTGGGGTGCTCAACGTTCGCCGTTTCCAGAACTGTAACCCCATCGTTAGTGACTAAAGTAGATCCGTTCTCATCAACCAGCATTTTATCCAGTCCTTTTGGTCCTAGTGTGGATCGAATCGCCCCGGCCAGAGACGAGGCCGCTCTGACGTTGTTGACCAATGCGGTCCTTCCGTGAATTCTATCCGTGTCCTCAAGAGCCAAATCGTAATCAGACTCGACCATACAGTAATACTCCAATGAAGACTATGTTTTCAATTCGCTCATTCGATTATTGTCCAAATCTCATCACCTTCTTCCCGTTTCATTCAAATACCACCCCTCTATCCCACTATACAACTAGAAGTTCATTAGTGATATTATGGCCGGTGAGAATTGGGACGATTTCGATGAGGAAGCCATAGAGGAGATGACTAGGATATTCGAACAAATGGGCATGCCTGTAGACGGAAAAACTCTGAAATCAATGATCGAGCAAATCAGAAACCAGTTCGAGGAAATGGGGATAGATCCAGAGAAGGTGTCCATGAGTGAAGTCAAACTAGGACTGAACTCCAACCCAGAGGATTTCATGAAGAACTTCGAGTCAATGCTAAGCGGCCCCCAGGGGCTTGGTGAATTTCTGAAGAAGATGGGCGTAGATATCCACATCAAACCCTCAGTTCATGAAGTCAGGGTCGATGTGGACGAAAGCAAGCACTCCTCGGATGATGACTCGATCCCTGAAGGGGATGTGCACATCCAAGATGGCCAGATGTTCGTGACCATCGACGTTTCGAAGCATGACGATATAGGACCGGATAACCTCGAACTGAGTCTTACTGGAGGTGGGGAAGTGCTACAGATGCTTAGGACAAATCAGATTAGGCCATTCAGAACACTCGTACTCCCAAATGCGTCATCGGGTGAATTTCAGTGGGATATTAACAACGGAATTCTTGACATTACATTCGAACTGAAGTAGTTTGGAACAAATAGGAGAAATGGAAATGGGATCTGCAGTAATTGGAATTGACCTAGGAACGACAAACAGTTGCGTGGCAACGATAGAAGGAGGGAAGGCAGTTGTCATTCCCAATTCGGAGGGTTCTAGGACCACTCCCAGCGTAGTCGCCTTCACCAAGGAAGGTGAGCGTCTCGTGGGCGTCACTGCGAAAAGGCAGGCAGTAACCAATTCCGAGAGGACAATCATTTCAGTAAAGAGGGAGATGGGGACAGACTGGACCAGAGAAATAGATGGGGACAACTATTCTCCTCAGGAGATTTCTGCATTCGTTCTCCAGAAGTTAAAGGCAGATGCCGAGGAGTACCTCGGGACCGAGGTCAAGCAAGCAGTAGTAACCTGTCCTGCCTACTTCTCAGACTCGCAGCGAAAGGCTACCAAGGACGCAGGCAGGATAGCCGGGCTAGAGGTTCTAAGAATTATCAACGAGCCAACCGCAGCTGCTCTTGCCTATGGCGTTGATAAGGAAGAAGACCAGACTGTACTAGTCTACGATCTCGGTGGCGGAACCTTTGATGTATCCATACTGGAGATTTACCAAGTCGACGGCCAACCCCAGATTGAGGTTAAAGCAACTAGTGGAGACAACAGGCTAGGCGGAGACGATTTTGATGAGGCCGTGATGGGCTGGATCATCTCTGAATTCAAGAAGAATACTGGCATCGACCTCGATAAGGATCTTCAGGCCGTGAGCAGGATTCGCGAGGCGGCTGAGAAGGCAAAAATTGAGCTATCAGGAACACCTTCAACCCAGATTAATCTACCATTCATCACAATGCGGGATGGTCAACCCGAACATCTGGATATGTCACTTTCCCGTTCCAAGTTCGAGAAACTAACCTCTTCCTTGGTGGAGAGGACGATGGCCCCGACTCGTCAAGCCATGAAGGATGCGAGCATAAAGAAGGGCAATGTGGACAAGGTACTGCTAGTCGGCGGTTCTACTAGAATTCCAGCAGTACAGCAAGCAATCGAGAAGGAGGTCGGCAAGGCTCCGTTCAAGGGAATTAATCCCGATGAGGCGGTTGCTATGGGGGCAGCCCTCCAAGCCGGAATCATCGTCGGCGATGAGGGAGTTACCGATGTCTTACTACTCGACGTGACTCCTCTAACCTTGGGAATCGAGACACTAGGCGGCGTCACCACTACCATGATTGAGAGAAACACAACTATTCCGTCTAGGAGGTCTGAGACATTCTCTACTGCTGCTGACAACCAGCCAGCAGTCGAGGTTCACGTTTTACAGGGAGAGAGGGAGTTCGCCAAGGACAACATCACCCTCGGGAGATTCCATTTGATGGGGATTCCTCCTGCTCCACGTGGGATTCCTCAGATCGAGGTTACATTCGACATCGATGCCAACGGGATTGTCAATGTTTCTGCGAAGGATCTTGGAACAGGAACTGAGCAATCGATTAAGATAGAGAGTCAGACCTCTCTGTCTGAGGACGAGATAAAGCAGAAGATCGAGGATGCAGAGAAGTTCGCAGACGAGGACAAGAGGCGAAAGGCCAAGGTCGAGATGAGAAATTCAGCGGACAGCATAGTCTATCAAACCAGAAAGATGATTGATGAGAATGAAGAAAAACTGTCAGATGATGATACCAAACCGGTTCTCGAGAAGTTAGACGAACTCGAATCACTGATAGTAAAGGACGAGACTCCAATCCCACTAGAGGACATCGACGAGGCAGCCATACAGGCTAAAATGAGCGAGTTAGAGCAGTCTATGCATGCAATCTCTACCAAGCTCTACGAAGCAGCTGCCGCCGAGATGGCCGAGGATAAGGAGGATGAAGGTGGTGACGACGGAGTCGTCGACGCAGACTTCGAGGTCGTGGACTCAGAAGAAGACGAAGATCAAGGATAATCAACCTTCTGTGATTAGTCTGTGGAGTGTCCTTACATGAACGCCAGATGTACCGTACTGGAAGAGAGGATTCACTCCTTCTGACCTAGCCTTCGAACCAGGCCCCCAAGCGGTCCCTGCAATGTCCAGATGTACCCATGGGATCTTATCGGCTTCCTCATTGAAGTCCCTGTGTGGCACGAAGAACTCTAGGAATGAAGCGGCGGTATTCGAAGAGCCAGCACGTCCCCCAATCGAACCGTTCCTGATGTCGGCAAAAGCGGAGTCGGTCATATACTTACGAAACTGTGCATTAAGGGGCATCCTCCATACGGGCTCCCCACTTCTCTTAGCAGCGGCTTTCAGTCTCTTGGCAATACCCTCCTCGTTGGCCCACATTCCCGAGATCTGGTTCCCCAGAGCGGTCACAACGGCACCCGTTAGAGTTGCTAGATCTACGATATACTCGGGGTCTAGCTCACCTGCCTTCCATAGTCCATCTGACAGCACATTTCTTCCCTCAGCATCAGTACTGAAGACCTCGATTGTCTTCCCGGAGTAGGTTTTGAAAACATCACCCGGTCGATATGCTCCAGATCCAGGCATGTTCTCGGCTAGGCAGGCAATACCGTTTACCCTACTTTGGTAGCCAGTCGAGTGGAGAGAATCCATCAGTCCGAAGACTGTCGCTGCTCCGCACATGTCGTACTTCATGTCCCACATCCCCCCAGTTGGCTTGATTGAGATCCCTCCTGTGTCGAATGTGATTCCTTTTCCCACAATGCAGGGCCTCTGAACTCCCTCATCGGCATCGGGATTCAACGTGAAGAGAACCATACATGGCTTCCTCTCACTACCTTTCCCCACGTTGATGAGGCCACCCATGCCCAGTTCCTGCAGTTTTTCCCAGTCGTATACCTCTACTTCCACATTTGACTTTCCCTTTGACCAATCCAGAGCCCTTCTGGCATACTCCATCGGGTAGAGGACATTGGCAGGCTCGTTTCCTAGGTCACGTGCTAAGTGAACTCCTGCGACGACCAAATGAGTCTCGATAAGTCCATCTGAGAGATTTTCTTGGTGTCTGCTGCTAGCTTGAAAATCAACTCTCCAAGAATCTCCAATGTGGTCTTCTGGAATCTCCTGATGCAAGAGGTATTCATAGTCGCGAAGCATCATTCCCTCAGCGAAATCTATCATACGCCTCGAAGTCCAGCCTGAATTGAATCTGACTGTAACTTCCAGGCCCTTCTTTTTGGACATGGAAGCAATGAGCCTAGCCCCTGTGTTTCTTGCCCTCTTGTGGCCCAGAGAATTCTTTTCCCCCATTCCAACTAGGATAATGTTGCACCCCGGTGTCCACAGTGTCAATCTTTTTCCCTTCTTTCCATCGAAGTCACCAGACACCAGTGCCTCTCTAACGAGACTCCTCTGGTTTCTATTCAGACCTCTGAGGGAGTTGTTTGGCGCCTTTCCGCTTCCTTCGAAGAGTGGCAGAACTAACTGCGACCCCAATTCATTAAATTCACTATTGCTTATTTCCATAAATAGACCCAACTGTCCGATTAGTGGTCAGTTTACAAACAATTCCTATCAAAAATCACCATTTCAGAGCAGAATAAAGAATTAGCGAGAATATTCTTCTCTACTTCTGAATGCAGCTAGGAAAACACAGGCAATGCTCAGAAATACGGACGGCGAAGACAGTGTCCTCCCAGAAAGACTGCCAATTTCTACAATTGAATCGTTTACCGGCTCCGAAACCCAAGTAGACGCATCAATCACCCTCTTCTGGTAGAATAGGAAGAACTTTCCTTCGCTACTAGAAATGGGTGCGCTTCCGAAATCAAGAGTCACCTCTGTGCTATTTGTTGCATTAACCCCAAAACCACACCCAGGTGAGGAGTAATTGTACCCTATTTCATCCACAAAACAAGGCGATTCTCCAGGATCTGAACCACTTGGTAGCCAAGTTTCTCCTTCTTCGGTGATATAGGTCAGAGTGGCATTCGTCGTACTAGCTCGTCCTAGGTTAGAAATGCTGAGATGAACTTTCTCGTTTTCCACCACCAGTGAATCGACAACAAGACGAGCTCTCCAGAACCAGACATTCCCTATCAGGTACCTCATCACGTTCAATTCTTCTCCAAGCCTATCCGACAATGCCTCTACGGTCCCCAGCAACCACTGCTCGTCATCGGTCTCGAAGGTGAAGGTGGGAAAACCCATCACGCCGTATCCATAGTCACGACTGGTCCCGCAGTTCGGGTATAGGCCCTGATTCGCATTTCGAATTGGGATTTCTGAGATGTTGGAATTGACATCATCTCTAATGAAATGAAAAAGCTCCCAGTCTGAAGGTTGCTCGGGCCATTTGCCCCAAGGGTAGAGCATGATCCAAACCCCAGTGTGCATAGTGACGTATAGGTCGGCGTCAGGAACTACCGTGTTCATGTAAACCGAATTCGCAAGAGTTTCAGATTCACTGAATGCTCCACTCCCAGGCTGGGTTGTCGGGCAGGTATTCCAGTAATGGTCGTAGTTTCGATTCAAATCTACTTGATTGATATTCCATCGAGTATCAATGTCGTTTCCATCGGCATTTAGCATGATTAGAATGTGCAGTTCTGTAGTAGTTAGCACATCGATAACTTCCTGATCCCCTGCTCCCCATCCTTCTATGTAGAACTCAGCAGTCAGGAATGCAAGCTCGGTTCCAAGATGTTCATTTCCATGATGACCTCCATCGATGTACACCACTTCTTTCTCGGTTCCATCGGGCTTGAATTCCTCACTCCAATCTGAAATCCGCAGAATCCAAAGATTTCTGCCCAGTTCGGTTTGTCCGGCAACTACCAAATCAACTATTTCTGGATAATCGTCTGCCCACTCATTCACGTCAAGTGTGAGTGTGGCATATGAGTGGTACCAATGCTCCTGAACAATATCTGGTTGACCTACTTGGGCAACAACCATTGGAGAAACCGATGAAACTGCTAACGAAGCAAGTACTACGGCAGTTACCAAGCGGCGCACAGCGCCGCTCCGGAGTCATACGCTACAATCATTCTCCCTTTCTGTTCGAAAAATTAGCTATGTGGCATGCGGCCATCTTTGCCGCAATCATTGCTGCGCTGAACTGAGTCATGTTCCCCTCTTTGCCAGGAACAATTTCATTGACATCTACGCCTATGACCTCGCATTTTTCCGACGAGAAGACCTTCTCGATTATTTCCACTGAGCCCCAGTGACTCAATCCACCAGGAACTGGAGTTCCTGTCGAAGGAACCAAGGAACCGTCTAAACCATCCACATCGAATGTTAGCCAAACCGGTCCTGAGATTTCTGCAAGACTGTCCATCATCCTACTCCACTCCAGATTACCATCAGAGACTGTAAGGAGATTCCTTGCAAACCACGTCTGAATCCTTTCTTCTGATTTCATCAACATCTCCTCCTCCAGACTGAAAGCCCTGATTCCAATCTGGATTACCCTTCCCACTCCAAGATCAAGAACCCTGCGAATCACGGTACCATGTGAGAATCTCTCCCCATTCAACTCGTCCCTTAGATCCGCATGAGCATCAATCTGTACTATTGTAAGATTAGAGAGATTGGAAATCAGATGATGGTCTGACAGTGACTCCACAATGGGTAGAAGGATGCCATGCTCTCCTCCAAGAACCAAGGGGAATTGGCCACCAACTATCCATGGCCTGACGTACTCTCTAATCGAGTCCAATTGCTCTCTAAGGCTAAGAGCATCTGATGACCACGGCTCCGCAGTATGAATCTCCGCCCCACATGGGAGCTCCTCTGGAAGCATCGGGTCATGGAGCTCGACCTGTGAACTAGCATCGATGCATGCTCTAGGCCCATATCGGGTACCTTCACCATAACTAGCAGTCAGTTCCAGAGGGATTTGTAAGAGAACGATGTCCCATGGTCCAGAATCAGACTCCTCTAGGCCGAGAAAAGTTGGAGATTCGGACCCTTCCACGAGTATTCGAGAAGCGCGTCAAGATTAACCACTTCGGGTGGGCTGGACCATAGAAATTGAGCAATTAGCAAGATGTTTGAAATAACCTCGGCATCTAACAAGACTCGGTGGGAAGATGGGACTGACCTTGGCGCAACTTACTCAGGCAATCAAGAGCAAGGTCGATACCAGTATGGAGACCCATGTGGCAGAGTCTATTGCAGAGCACGCTCTGGGCTTCTTCGGGTTCTCTAACAGAATAATCGACAATGCCCTCGAGCCAACGGATCGCAACATGTTCTACCAGTTGCAGGACTACGACCTACTTACTACGGAGTCTGAGGAGACAACCCTATGGGATGGGAGGGAATGGCGAATCCATTACTGGAAATTCAAACCTAATGCGGAGAACTTCGCCAATCTTGCCATCCAGAGTGATAAGAATAAGGGGGACGAAGACCCCTACGCTGACATCTACGACGGGATGCCCGCGGGCCTCTGGAGAGAGAGATCAGGGGTTGATGACGACTACGAGGAACCTCTGTTCTAGTTATCCAAATCAGCATGTCGGGAATTGTTTGAAATGCCACAGTGCATGGAGTAGTTCATGGATAGGGGGTTTGCGATATTCGTCGTGCTATCTCTGATGGCGATGTGCTTCCCATCGTCACTTGCAATGGCTCAAGAGGGACAGTCAACAAATTGCGAAATTCTCGCTGACTGGGACCAACAATGGCAGTGGTCGGATGAAGGAGAATCAGAGATTTCATTGATTCACAGGTATAGGGTGGTTTTCGACCCACCATTCACCAATGGAACCTCTCCAACTGACGTCAATACCTCTGTTCAGCACTTCAGGGGAGAATCGGAAATTTCAGGAGAAAACACCTCTACCTTTGTCGCAGGAGGAGAAATCGACATCATCCTAGCAGAAAATCCCCAATTCGGTGACTTGATTTCAATCTCCTCCCATTCTACAGAATCTTCTTGCAGCCGTTCTCTTAACATCACAAATTGGAATCAACCAATTTCCGATCATGAGGTCACCAGAGAGACTCATTGGTCCTTATCGGGGATGGAAGGGGAAGAACAAGGAGTAACATTCGATGGACGAGGCTGGCAAAAGAGGACAGGCAGCATATTGGAGTCAAACGAGCTTGGAAACGGGACCCTTCTACTCGATATGTCGAATGGGACAGAAGGAGCAGCAATTGACCTTGAATTGGATAGGATTTGGCTCAATGAGTCGTACGATGGGGCAGAACTGATGAGTCAGGATTTCGAGATGATGGGATCGGGAGGGCTATCAATCACAACAGATGATGATGGCGAGGGAGCGACTATCAATGCAGATGTCAACGACGCATACGTACTCAGATCATACCAAGATGGGAAAGTCACCGAGAGGATGATGTTCGAGGGAGCTGGTTGGATTTCTATTAACGGAGGGGATAACGAAAGCGCAGGTGGAGTTTACGGGGAGGTCTTCTTGCTATACTTCGAGACATGGGACGAAGACGGATTCCGTAGGTTGCAGGATCTCCAGGTCGAGGCAAATGCTACAGCGAGAATTTCCGCTGCAGGAGATTTCTTCTCTTTCGAACTAGACGAACTAATCTTCAGAGAGAAATGGGAAGAGGGCGTTCGAACAGATCAGTATTCAAGGATATTTGGAAGTGGCCAGTTCGATTTCATTGCTTCCGAGGAGACACCGTACATCGAAGTCAATGGGACAATCCCCATTATCCACTTCCAATCTGAAGGAGGAGAAACAGTTGCCGACACAGTCATTGTTGATGGAACGTATGATGGAGATGCAGAGGGAACATTCGGCTTAGTGCGGCAGATAGTTGAATCTGGAGTATACGAGAACGCAACCGGAACTTCATTCGAAGCCGACAAAATCAGGAATGAGTTTTGGTTCAATGTTTCTGCGACCCCTTTCGGGCCAATTGATCAGGAGTGGGGAGCAGAACACAATCTCACCTACGAATATGTAGTTCCTCAGGAGGACTGGCTCAACCGAACCATTCGCTATACATTCGTAGAAGACAATGGTTCTGTAGAGGATGAATTTCCCGACAACTCTCCAATCATAAACAACCCCGAAGTCCCGGAGGCTAGTGCGATATTTTCTAATCACATTTCAAGAGAGACGGGAGTCTGCCCCCAGATCCTGTTTATCGGGGACTCCTTCCCTCTAATCGGAAATACTGCCATGATTTTGGATGTGATAGTGAGTGGGAGCAGCAGTGCCCCAATAGATGGTCACGAAGTTATAGTGGCCGAATGGGAAGGCTCCTTCGGTGACATGAGTTCTGCAAATGGGAGCGTCATCAACGAGGGCCCCCTCTCAGGACTAATGAACGAAGTTAGCAGGCTCGTCAGCATAGATATTGGAGAAAGCTCGGAAGTCTCATTCATCGAGAATCAGAGAATGGATAGAATCCTTTCACCATCGATAGTCACATTCGATGAGAACACGCCACCCTCACTATCAGAGGAATTCGGTTCCTCGGTCAGATTCCGAGAATCTTCCCTATCCACTGAGGGGGGAGTCGCGCACCTCGAGGTTTTGGTGAATGATGTGGACACGGATACTAAGTCAGTTAGAGCAGACCTCTCCTCACTCGGTCTCGGCATCGTTAACCTATCCGACTCCGGTTTGCAGGGAGACATGATTATCCACGACGATGTCTGGACAATCAGAATTGTCCATAATGGACTTCAGAACGGGGACATCCCCATTTCTATCATTATGGAGGACTACTGGGTTTCCGTCCAGGAAGAAACTAGCATCCAAATTGCAAACACCCCTCCACGAGTGTTACATGTCGACTTCTCCCCGGATAGCACATTCAGAGAGGAGACAATCGAAGTAACCCTCGGAGCATATGATGGCCATGGAATCAAGTCAGTCTCAGTCAACTTGCAGTCAATGGGCGGAACTCTGGTCCCATTGAGCCAGACTGGACAGGAAGATTGGGATTGGCAACATGCAGGCGAGCCAAGTACTGCCACGATAGACACGTGGTCTGGTATCTTCGAAGTCCCCGCAAGCATGTCCCCCGGAAGACAGAATATTCCAATCCTGCTCGAAGATAATGAAGGTGCATCTATTTCGACGACACTAATCGGTGGGGTACATTCCAGCACCATCGGTCGTCAGGCTGAGAAAGTGCTAATCGGGAACCAACCACCTTCGATATCTAATCTGAAATTCTTCAAAGACGGAATTGAGGTTGAACAGGTCACATCTCTGATTTCAGGTGGCCAGGTGAATTACACCATGGAGATTGCAATTCATGACTTTGACGGAATCTCATCTGCCCAGGCGAAGATTGGGCGACTCGCTCCGATAGGGCAGTCTGAGACTTGGCTATTGATGGTCGATGATGGGAGTGGACCTGACAGAGTCGCTCAGGATGGAGTCTTCTCCTTATCTTTCTCTGCAAGATCTTCGTTGAGCGAGGGTGAGATGACACTTATGATTCGAGCAACTGATGTTTTCCTCTCCACAACTCCGGTTGTCGAACAATCACATAACATCACTATTTTGAAGTCAGGATCTGGAACAATAGGGCCGTCATGGATATCGGACAACTCTACCGAGCTAATTCTCGTTTCCATGTTTATTCTAATGGCCATTGGAGTAGGCGCATTCGTCCACATCGTCAGGAACTCGGAACTCTAGTAGTAATGGTGCGAGTGCCGGGATTTGAACCCGGGTTCCCACGTTGGCAACGTGGGGTGATAACCGCTACACTACACTCGCGCAGATTTTTGCAAACCAGATTGGCTTTTCTAAGCGTCGGTATCCCCTTCGACGAGCTCAGAGACAAGTACTCGTATCTCATCGCGGGTTTTTCTGTAGACTTCCAATTCTCCTCCATGGGGATCTTCTAAACCCCAATCCTCGTCTATGGGAATTGAAGGGCAACTCACACCGCACCCCATGCTGATTATCATTTCAAAATCCTCACAGAATACTGAATCTATCGATTTTGGATGAAGACCAACGGTCTCAATTCCAACCTCTTCGAGAACTTCAATCGCATTATTAGCGACTCCCCCGGTCTTAGGAGGATGGGTTCCGGCCGACGCAGCTTGATGTCCAAGATCTCTCGCAATCGCCTCAGCCATTTGGCTACGACAGGTATTACCTACGCAGATGAATAATAGATTCATGTAACTTCTCTACAAGTAGTGACTATTTAATCAATCCACAAAAGAAAAAAATGGGAAAAATTTCGCTGTAATAGGTTTCAATAATGCCCCAACATTCGGAGAAATGATGGCAGACTCACCTGTATCGCACCACCGTGCCGGAGCATCCCCGGAAACTCCCGATGTGGATGCATCCAATGAACAGAGGGCTCAGATGGAGCAGGCATACCAACAGATGCAGAGGAAGATGAGAATCAGCAAGATGGAAGAGCAGATTAAGCACAAGATTATGGTTCTTTCAGGAAAGGGAGGAGTGGGGAAATCAACCGTCGCCACTGGATTGGCCCTATCCCTAGCTCGCCAGGGGAAAAAGGTAGGTCTGATGGATATCGACATCACTGGTCCAAACGTCCCCAAGATGCTTGGTCTGGAGGACGCCGATCTAAATGTTGAGGATGGACAGATTCATCCTGCTGAGGGCCCCAGTGGTCTGAAGGTCATCTCAATGGCATTCCTACTCGAGGACCCTGACAAGCCGGTGATTTGGCGTGGTCCAATCAAACTAGGTGCAATTCAGCAATTCATCGGTGACGTGGCATGGGGTGAACTGGACGCCCTGATAATTGACTTCCCGCCAGGAACAAGCGACGAACCTCTTACCGTAAGTCAGAACCTTCCCGGAATCGACGGGGTCGTAATAGTCACGACTCCACAAGAGGTCGCTCTCCTAGATAGCCGGAAATCGATTAACTTCGCGAAGACGATTTCCGTACCGGTTCTAGGAGTAGTAGAGAACATGAGAGGGTACACTCTGCAGGGGAAATCGACACCCAACTCCACTGTTTCTGTTATGGGGCCAGGAGGAATTCCTGTAGAATGCCAATCTGATGACGATGGAGCCTGGGAAATAACCCTAGACGTCTTCAAATCGGGCGGTGGAGAGGAGTCCTCGATAGAGATGGAAGTCCCCTTCCTAGGGGCTCTTCCCTTTGATCCGGGCATTGTCAGAGGCGGTGACGATGGAGTGCATAGAATTATTGCTGATCCGGATGGAGAAACGGCGAGGGCTTTCGAAAAGATTGTCGAACGGGTCCTAGAGCAACTTGAGAAGGGCTCTCAGCGTACTCTAAGGATAATCTGATGACGCAATCTTTGCGTTGGCTTGATGACATAGTCTCACTCCCACAAGGTCGTAATGGTGGCAGAAACAGGCATCTACATCACCTGGGTGACCGGTGCTATTCTGGTTAGCATAGCAATGATGCCATTTTTCAAACCACCCTATGCGAAAATCAGTGCAGACGGCTTCATCGACATGTTCAGACGTTACTGGGCCCACATGGTAGTAGTCTTCTCTGTTTATCTTTGGAAGGATTTGCTCGACGGTCTAGACCGGGTATTGATGGCCAACACTCAGTTAGACATGACCTTCCTAGTATATGCAATCGAAGGAGATACCGTCCTCTGGGTCCAAGAAGGACTTAGGAGCGAATTCTTGGACGTCTTCATGACTCATTTCTACGTCATGGGATTCATGACCGCAACCTTCGCTTCATTCGTTTACCCAATTTACTTTGATGATAGGCACATGGCCGACAGAGTGTCTCTGTCGATGTTCTGGGTATACATCTTGGCGATCCCTTTCTACTTGTTTCTCAATGTCAAGGTGACTGGGAACTATGTCGAAGGAATGGAGACGATTGCATATGACCTCACGCCTGAGATCCATAATTGGTTCAACCGAATTGATCCGTTTACCAATGGGATGCCGAGTCTGCACATCGGCCTACCGTTCGCAATCTGGCTCTCAATGCATAGATGGGACGAGGATGGCCGGTGGGAGCGGTTTCGCATTTTCCTGATAATATTCATCGCATTGACTTCGGTATCAATCGTATACCTAGGAATTCACTGGTTCGTTGATATCATCGGAGGGATGGTGATTGCAATTTTGGCGGTGAATATTACTGCTAAGACTCATGAACCAATTTGGAGAATTGCAGACGAGCGACTCTTCACTCGGAGGCTGGCCAGAACTCTCGAAGACCCAAGCGGATCCATAAAGCGAACCTTCCACTCTTTCCTCCACGTCGTGGATCCAGTAAAGGAGCCAGGTAAGAATCAGACCGGGGCACTCATTCTTGCACTCATTGTCCTAACTGGCTCAGTCCTACTTTGGGACGTAACGCATCAGAAGATATCTATCGATGAGGCAAACTCTCCAACATCTGCATCCGGATCTGGAGAGTGGCTAGTCTGGGTAGAGGAGTCTGAACGAGGAGTGACGATTACTGCCGGGAATGTGACTTCAGAAACTAACAGAACTGTCGGAGGGCAGCCTTGGGTAGACGCACCGAGAGTGGTTTCCTCAGGCACCAGTTTCGTCGTTTTCGATAATCATAGAACTGATTACTTTGAGCATAACCAAGAGTCAGGAGTTCTTCAGCCCCTATTCTGGGAGACCTCTGATGAAACCATAGTTGACATTGCAATACCAACCGACTCAATTGGTGGGGAGCACCTCGCAGTTCTCTCTCACCAGAGTCTGCGACTAATCGACACTCTAGATCAGTCAAGTATGATTGTTGAATTGCATACCAACTCTTCAGTTCTTGCATCGTCAGGGTCTCTCGTGGCAATATCAGAAACGTCTGAGGCAGGACCACTGGTAAATATCACTTCTATTGATTCAGAACTCACAATTTCCATTCTTCTTGACCCTAGGTCTTCAGAACGAATCGAGAATTCGATTCAGAACTCGGGTACTATACTCGATTTCTCAAATTCCACAATAGTTGAACTCGTCATGGACTCTAATTGGTTGGTTGCTACTGTTGATGTAGGCCCTTTCAACAGAACCATTCTTGTCGACATGTTGTCGATTAATCAGACCCTAATTTCCAATCCACGTTGGGATTCCTCATCACCTAGCATCGGCGACGGAAGGGTAGCCTTCCTCCAAGTAACGAGGGACGACATTCTCTCCCTTGCTAGCACTTCTGAGAGGAACAACGACGTCTACGTTCATGAGTTGCTATCTGGGGAGACCAAGCAATACACCTTTGACGAAGATGTGGATCAGTCCCAACCACAGATATTGCTAGAGAGGCTGGTCTGGATTGAAGTAAATGATGATGGCGAAAAGGAATTGCAACTATTTTCTTTCACCGATACAATAGAGCCACGGAACTCCTTGCTCCTTCAGGCGTCTATCCTGGCAATGATCCCACTAATCTTCTTGTGGACGCTCCAGTCCTACGGCATAGAGAAGATTATTCAGCAAGTCTGAACATTTCATCCAGGCTCTTTGAGGCCCTTCTAATCGTCTCTCCGGATATTTCTACAATTTGCTCCGGATAGGGGTCCATTAGTGCTTGGAGGATGTCCTCCAACTGAGTCTTCTTCATGTGTTTGCACATCACACATGCCCCCATCAAGTTCAGGTTATCCTCTGCCTCAGCAAGGACTCTGTCGGCAGTTCCGCATTCGGTAATCAGCATCATGTCTCTCTTTCCAATGCTGGCTAGGCGAATTGCTTCGTTCATCAACAACTCGCTACTGCCAACGAAGTCACTCTCCTCAAGAACCTCTGCATCACATTCTGGATGGCTTAGCACCTTCAGGTCAATTCCATTCTCTAACAAGCTACTCTTCCAGTTCTTTATTTTCGGCCCGGTGAACTCTGAGTGGACTTCGCATTCCCCGTCATATAGGATCACTTCTTTTTTTCCAACTAGGGAATTCTGCAGATGCCTCCCCATGAATTTGTCAGGTACGAAGATTAACCTATCTCCAGGTAATCTCTCACATATTCTGAGATAATTGCTACTGGTCACGCACACATCACACTCTGCCTTTACTGCTGCACTAGTGTTGATGTAGCAAACGACAGGAACGTCCGGATTTTCCTCCTTCATCCTAATCACGTCTTCAGCTGTAATGCTGTCACTTAACGAGCAACCAGCATCTGGAGAAGGGTGCAGGATGGTCTTGTTTGGGCTAACAATCTTCGCCGTCTCGGCCATGAATCGAACGCTCGAGAAGAGGATGGTCTGTTGAGGGGCATCTCGTGCCTCCTTAGAAAGAGCATAACTGTCAGCAACAGAGTCTGCTACACCATAGATGATGTCCGGGGTCTGATATGAATGCGCTATCAGAAACACGTCCTTCTCCTTCTTTAGACGATTGATTTCCATTGTCAAAGGTGCTAGGGATCTGCATATCTCGATGCTCCATCGCATTGGCTGTTTGATTGCATACTGCAGCCTAATTGCTTCCTTGTCAATCTCTGAGTCAGAATAGTCGAAATTACCCAAGAACACTCTTGGAATCGGGGCCGCGGGCATGTCCAGAACCATGTCGACCAGTCAATCGTCCGAGTGCAACCGCTTTCAAGTCATCTGGCATCCGGTTTGCATGGCGAGTGGCGAAATTCCGATGTGGAAGCCAGAAAAGTTGCTCCACGAGGGGGCCGAGGCCTCTGTTACTGGAGGGTCTTGGCTTGGAAGGAGAGCAGTACTCAAGTCTCGTAGACCTCGTGGTTACAGGCATCCAGATCTCGATCGCAGGTTAACAAGAAAAAGACTCACAGCAGAGGTTAGGATTCTATCACGTCTTTCTTCTGCTGGATTTCCTTCGCCCAAATTGATGTTCCTGGATCAGCGAAGATCATCCATGCTATTGTCTAGGATTGAAGGAAGAAATCTTCACGACTTGCTCAAATCTGGAGATTCTTCAGGAGAAGAACTATTCTCCCTTGGCGGTTTAATCCGAAGACTCCATGAGATTGGCATATCACATGGTGATTTGACTACTCACAATGTCATGTCCACTCCAGAAGGGTCCCTCCACCTTATTGACTTCGGTTTGTCCAGACAATCACCGGAATTGGAACACCTCGGTCTTGATCTCCAGGTTCTAAGGGAGTGCTTGGGCGCAAGTCACTCGACTATTCCTGACGCTATTGAAAAGGTCTGCGAAGGATACCTGAATGCCGAGAAGACAAATCACGATTCAGAGAGTGCGACAGATGTGGTGGACCGATTCCGAAAGATTGCTGGAAGGGTTCGTTATCACGGGTAGGCCTCGCAATATGCTCATTCATTTCGCAACGGGAAACGAACACAAAGTTTCCGAGGCGTCAGCAATACTTTCTCCATTGGGATTTGAAGTAGAGTCATTGCTGATCGAGGGAAAGGCTCCGGAATTCACAGAGCCTCAGTCTGAAGGAATAGAGGAAGTGGCTCTTTCCAAGATTGAACAGGCGAGAGAGATGGTGGCGGGTACAGAATTAGAAGGATCGATAATTCTAGTCGAGGATTCAGGACTCTTCATCGACTCTCTCGGGGGGTTTCCCGGCCCCTACTCATCCTATATCGAGAACACCATCGGTTTGTCTGGTGTTTTGCAGTTAATGTCAGGAGAGGCTGACAGAGGGGCAGAATTCAGGGCCGTAGCAGCAATCTCAATCGACGGAAATACTGTTACAGAGACCGGAATATGCCGGGGAGAGATTTCCGAGAAATTATCGGGAGACTTGGGTTTTGGTTTCGATCCGATTTTCATTCCGAAAGATGGCGATGGAAGAACGTGTGCAGAACTATCTCCAACAGAGAAATCATCCATCTCGCACAGGGGGAGGGCCTTGAAGGCGGTATCAGAACTCCTCAATCTCCCGTCAAAGTGAATAGAAGTACTCCTCCGTGACGCACTAGAATGGTATCGGCAACTAGACTTCTTCTGATTGTTCTCAGCATTGTTTCAATCCCCATTTACCTTGTTTTCATTGTCCCAGAGGGCCTAATTATGCAGGCTGCAGGAGCTGTTTTGATTCTGCTATTGGTCTCTATGGTACTATTCACTGGAAGGGATCCAGTACCTCGGACAAAGAAGTCCCCAGTTGTCATCGAGCAAGAGTCAGAATTCGGAGACATAGAGTTACCTCCTCCGATTCACTCCGAGGAGAGCACCACTGAGGTTCGTGACTCAAAGATAAGAAGGAGTAGGGGCCGGAAGAATATCCCCAATCCTCTCGAACCGATTATTCAAGAGCCAATTCCTGCCCCCGCTCCCGGATTTTCTCTCGATATCCCCCAGATTCCACTCTCCCCCGATGACGATGTTGAAGGTATGGCCAGAGTCCACATTGCGAAATCTGACCCCGAGCTCCAAGTCGAAGCCGAGGTAGACCAGTATCTCACCCAGCAGAGAGAAAGGAGAGCAGTCTTCAGAGAAAGGCTGTATCGTGAAAGACGCCTAGAGATGTCCAAGAGAGTATCCGAGGAAGCCAGAAAGTGGGCTCATACTGAGGATGGAGAGGATCTTTCCACCTTGACAAGCATCCCCGGGCATGGTTTAGCTGTCTTCTACGAGCCAGAGGGACCTGACCCCTCTATCCCTCAGGGCATTTCTTATGTGAGGATTGACGATGAGAGGGTTCTGAAGGTTAGGGTTTCGTTGGACGTCCCTAGGGCAATGGACAGTTCTCTCGAAGAAGAAGTTGGTGACTTCCTAGGGGTTGATTCGATGCCCCCACTCCCTGATTCCGAAATGCCAATGCCTCCTCCTCCTATGCCAGATCTCCCTCCCTCAGTCTTACCAGAAGACTAGTTCTGTGATACGTTGAAGCGATGTGCCTCGCTCGCTGAGTCATGACGAGCGAGGTATTGACTGTCGAGGACATCATAGTTGACGGCTCCAGTCCCGAGGGCGGGGTAATCTCAGTTTGGACCCTCAATCGACCTGACAAACTCAATGCTCTAAATTCCGATTCTCACATAGCCATCAAGGAGGCTTCTGCAAGAGCCAACGCAGACGACTCTGTTCGATGTGTGGTCATTAGAGGAGCCAATCCTCCCGAGCCTGAGGAAGGCAAGAGGCCGATGCCACCTGCATTTGCAGCAGGAGCAGACATCTCCGAATTTGCAGGAAAAGACTCCGATGATGTTCGCCCCTTCTTCGAGGATAACGCTTGGGAGGCAGTTTGGAACATCTCCAAGCCAACTATAGCGATGGTAGACGGATTCGCACTCGGGGGTGGCACTGAACTGGCTCTTTCGTGTGATATACGGATTGCTTCGGATAGGTCTACATTCGGACAGCCCGAGATTAACCTTGGACTGATTCCAGGGGGTGGTGGAACTCAGAGACTATGCAGGTTAATTGGTTATGGCAGGACCATGGAAATTGTCCTTTCTGGCGGGATGGTAAAGGCAGATGAGGCCCTCCAAATGGGCATTGTCAACAGAACGGTTCCCTCTGAAAACCTTGAATCTGAAACTATGAAACTCGCCGAGGAGATCTCTCGCAAGTCTCCCTATACAACGAGGGTCGCCAAGCGTGTTGTCAGGGGAGCCTTGGAGTTACCTCTCTCCGAGGGAGTTCTCATGGAACGCTCAGAGTTCGTAGCTCTATTCGACACTGAGGACAAGGAGATTGGTGTTCAAGCATTCTTGAAACGGTCCGATGCAGAGTGGGTCGGTCGCTAGGCACACTCAACTCAGACTATTGGAGATAATCCCAACTGCATCGCTTTCTTTTGTCGGATCGATTAGTAGCCATCCTGATTGAGACCCCGAAACAACCAGATCCTCCTGGATACCTCTAATCCTATCCAAGTTGCCCAAGTAGTGATCTACTTGCTTTCCATTGTGCTTCTCTCTGTTGGCAATCATCCCTCTGTGTCTATTTTCGCTGGTGACGTAGAGAACCACTCCTGTGGCTATTCCACCAGCCTCCCTCCACTCTTCAATTATCTCTCGGTTTGGGAAATAATGAACTCCTTCGAGCAGTAGGTCACTACCCTTCCCAAGCGCTCTGTCAATGACTGCTCGAACTCCCTCAGACACGACTTCTACGGTCTCTTTCCAGTCCTCAACCGATGAACCTCCAGCCGATTCAAATGATGACCTGTGTAGTGGTGGGCTTTCCGATGATGTGAGTTGAGTCCTGAGGACTTCCCTCACCGTATCGGTGGAAGCAACCTTGCTGAATCCGAGGGAAGAAGCCAGTTTTGCAGACATAGTCGATTTTCCTACACCACTGGTCCCCACAATCATCAGGAGCCTTGGGACCATCGAACCACCTAACGTTGAATTGACTTCATCTCAAGGAACTCTTCCATTCCATGTACTCCCATTTCTCTTCCCAATCCGGACTTCTTGTAACCACCAAAAGGAGCAGTCACGTTGAATGCTCCTCCGTTAATGCTGACTTGCCCCGTCCTCATTCTCCTTGCGACCCTCATTGCCCTCTCCTCGTTCCCAGACCAGACTCCCCCAGAGAGTCCGTATTCGGAGTCGTTGGCTAGTTCGATAGCCTCCTCTTCGCTGGAGTATGTGGTTATGCAGAGTACCGGGCCGAAAATCTCCTCTCTGAAGATTGTCATCTCTGGCGTCACATCTGCGAAGACAGTAGGCTTGACGTAGAAACCGGAGTCCAATCCATCTGGCACCCCTTCACCCCCTGCGACTAACGTCGCACCATCATCGATACCGCTTGAGATGTATGAGGAAACAATTTCTTGCTGCTTCCTAGATACTAGAGGGCCGCACTTGCTGGTCCCATCCATAGGATCCCCAACAGAGTATCTACCAATCTTGCTTGCGATAACATCGACTACCTCATCTCTGAACTCTTCGGGAATCAACAACCGAGTCAGTGCTGAGCACTCCTGTCCGGAATTTCCGAAGCAGGAGTAGATTGCCGAAGTAGCGGCTCTTGAAACGTCCGCATCATCCAGAATGATGTTGGCACTCTTCCCTCCTAGCTCCAGCGTCACCCTCTTCACACTTGGTGCTGCTAGTTCGGACACTCGGATGCCTGCATTCGTTGAACCAGTGAAGCTTACCATGTCCACTTCGGGGTGACTGGCAAGAGTCTCCCCGATCTCTCTGCCATGACCCGAAATGAGATTGAAAACTCCCTTGGGGAGGCCGATTTCGTGTAATATATCTGCAAGGACGAATGCATTCAGTGGGGCTTCCTTGGAAGGCTTCAGTACCATTGTACATCCGGCTGCAATTGCTGGAGCGACCTTTCCAATTATCTGGTGCAGAGGGAAGTTCCACGGGGTAATCATCGCAACTACTCCTATTGCCTCCTTAACGACAATTGAGTTCCTGACCTCCTCTTCCCAGACGAAACCATCGAGAATCTTTGCATATGATCTTGAGACAACGCGAGGCGTCCCAACCATGGCCATTCGTGAGTATTCAATCGGAGTGCCCACCTCCGAGGTGATTAGTTCAGCCATTTCTTCTCCTCTTTCTTTTATCGCCGAAGAAAGCATATTGAGGTACTCTGACCTTTCTTCCACCGAAGAGGTTGACCAACTCTCAAAGGCGTCCCTAGCGGCTTCCACAGCAGCATTTGCATCTGATTCGCTACCTACTGGAACAGAACCAATGATTTGCTCCGTGGCCGGGTTGGTCACTTCTATGACTCCCTCTCCAATAGGTTCGACCCAAACCCCATCGATGTAGAAGTGCTGGCGTTCGTGCATGATTGACCCAACCTGCGTCGTCTTATGATATTCATGCAAATTCAATAGAGCGTGCCCTGCTCGAGTGCCATGCCAGTTTCCACCGACAGACTAGACGGAGGGGTCGCATTGGTCACTCTGTCCCCAGATGCTTCTTCGAACACCTTCGCTCCTGACAATTTCACACCCCTTCTTTCGTCATTTGATGAACTCCTAGGCGATACATTGTGTAGGTCGGTGGTGATTACCGGCACTGGAAGATTCTTTTCTACAGGAGGAAATATAGACGATTTCTCCAATGGAATAGAAACCGGTGAAATTGGCGATAGGGTTCAAGAAATGACTGACAAACTGCATCCTTTGCTTCTCAGGATGAGAACCTCGGAGACGATTTTCGTATGCGCCATTAACGGATCGGCTGCAGGGGGTGGTCTCGGATTGGCATTGGCTTCCGACTACAGAATCTGTGTTCCCAAGGCAAAACTAGCCTCCGCATTCTTTCGCCTCGGCCTCTCTCCGGATGGGGGGATGACGTGGCTTCTTCCAAGATTGGTGGGCAATCAGGTGGCCAGGAGGTTCCTATTCAACTCGGAGGTTTGGTCCGGCGATCAGGCTCTCACAATGGGTGTCGTGGATGAGGTCGTTGATGATGACCACCTCATAGAGAGGGCCGTAGAAGTCGCAAGGGAGTGGGGAAAGTGGTCAGTAAATAGTAGGAGAGGGACAAAGCAGTTGCTTGATGCATCGACTTCGACATTCTTCGAAACGCAACTTCAGTTCGAACAGTCCCTCATGGTCGCATCTTCCAAGACTGCCGACTTCGTAGAGGGGGTGAGATCCTTCAAGGAAAAGAGGGAACCGTCATTTGGGGAAGTGGAGGAGGAGTAGTGTGACTCGCAGGCTCATCGTGATGCGCCACGCCAAGAGTAGTTGGAAAGAGCCTGGACTCGATGACCACGATCGGCCTTTGAATAATAGAGGAATCAGGGACGCGCCTCGAATGGCCGATGCCATCCATGACAGTGGCTGGTCCCCGGATTTGATACTCGTTAGCAGTTCGAAAAGAACACTCCAGACCCTTTCGGGGATGTCTCATAGGTTCGAACAAGTACCCTCTCATATCAGATCAGGGATTTACCATGCTACCGTTAATGACTTGATTCTAGAACTAGAGGACATGGTCGACGAAGGTACAACAATGATTCTAGGACACAATCCTGGATCAGAGATTCTGGTTAACCACCTTTCCGGAGAGTGGCACACTATGCCAACTGCTACTGCAGTACTACTGGCGGAGTCGAGAGATGCCTGGACAGTTCAGGAAGTCCTCCGTCCCAAGGAGATTCAGTAGTCAGGGATGTTCTGGGACCTCTTCTGACCAGTGGGCCATCTTGTTCAGGGTGATAGTCACGTTAGTCACTTCTCCCTCTTCCCAGTAGTCCACGGCTACGAAGGTCGGTCTGTTGTCCATTTCCTCCCAGCACTCCAGCGTTCTGTTGAGCAGGGTGTCATATTCGTTCACCTCATTTGCCAACACAGGGTCAGGGAGACCATATATGCTAGCTAGCCAGTTATTCAGATGCCAAACCGGTTGCGAACCGTCTCCACGATGCACCGTACAAGACATTTCCTCCTTGCTGCCTTCTGCATAGTTGGTGGTCCATCCGAACATCCCGAAGTCATGCAGCCATGGGTAGTCATCGTTCTGCGATTGTTCCCAGAAGACGACCAGATCCTTGCCATCTAGCACCATGTCTCCCAAGCTGGGCCAGTCCTCACCTAGGGTATGAGTGTAAACTCGATCGGCCATTCCAGTCTCGTTGAATAGGTATTGCAAGTGATGGGCTGGAACATAGTTTTCTACCAGTAGAGTAACAACATCGCCACTGGAGTTATTCATCAGTGAGTTCAGGAGACTAAGCCACTGGAAGGAATCAACCTCGCCGAAGTTGCAGGGATGGAAGAACTGGCCAGTGCTGTGGCAGAACCTGACGTCCTCCGCAGAAGTGTTGTCGTAGTTTCTGTGATGGGCGTCGACCATGAATGCCCTGATTCCATCATCCCACTGCCTCTGTAGTCCCGTGTAGTGATTCACTCCAATTAGAATCTGATCCTCCATCGTCGAGTAAGCATTGTGAGTCTCTGCGAAGGTGAAGTTGTCATAGGTCCTGAGGCAGAAAATTGAGATCCCATGACAACTCATGAAATCCTCGGCATCCATCGGATCGAAACCCCTATCCAATTCCCATTCGTTAGGCAAACCATCCCCATCGGCATCATCGTCCCACTCGTCGCAGATCATGTCCCCATCCAAATCCTCGGGGATCGACCCCTGATCGAGGACATCTGTACCACAGGAGTCCTCGTCAGCATCGCTCCAGGAATCTCCATCGTCATCCTCATCCAGAATGTCGCAAACCCTGTCTCCATCAGTGTCTGTTGGAACATCTTCCTCATTATTGGGGTCCGAAGTGCAGTTCAACTCCACAGAATTTGCCCAACCATCTCCATCGACGTCAAAATCCTCGGAATCTTGAACCCCGTCTCCGTCCAAATCAGGAGGGGAATTCTCTAGGCAACCCGATGTGACGAGAAAAAAACACAATAATAGGGAGATAACTCTTCTTCGCATCATCCCCAGCTCTGCATATCGAATTTACTTTCGAGACTTCAATCTATCAGCGTCTCGTGATAGTCCGGAACGAAGGTTTGCTCTGTCATCGGCGGCCTGACATATCCCCTTGCATGTTTCCTATCTGGTAACTCAATTGGCTCAGGAGTTAAATCCTCGTAATCTATCATTGAAAGCAGGTGATTAATGCAATTCAGATGCGCATGCCTCTTGATGTCCGAGTTTACTACGAACCATGGGGATTGCTTGGTGTCGGTATGAGCGAACATGACGTCCTTCGCCTCGGAGTAGTCCTCCCACCGAGTGAGTGACTCTAGATCCATCGGACTGAGCTTCCATCGCTTGTGAGGCTGATCTAACCTTGCCTTGAAACGCTTCAATTGCTCGTCATCGGATACCGAGAACCAGTACTTGATCAGAATCGTCCCTGACCTCAATAGCATCCTCTCGAACATCGGACAGGATCTCATGAACTCGTTATATTCGTCTCCATCGCAGAATTCCATGACCCTCTCTACTCCTGCTCTGTTGTACCAACTCCTGTCGAACATCACTATCTCTCCTGCAGCAGGAAGATGGTTGACGTATCTCTGGAAGTACCACTCGGTTTTCTGCCGCTCTGTTGGGGCTGGCAGAGCAGCCACCCTCACAACTCTGGGGTTGAGGTATTGGGAGATTCTCTTAATCACTCCACCCTTTCCCGCAGCATCCCTTCCCTCGAACACCACGACGACCTTGAGCCCCTTCGCCTTCACCCATTCCTGTAGTTTAATCAGCTCAAGTTGAAGCCTGAATAACTCTGCACTGTACTTCTTTTTCCCAATTCTTTCGATATCCCCGTCTCCCTTGTCGCCCATTATAATCAGCCCTCCATGACCGTCAGTGACAAAAGTCCTCTGGTCATTATTTTTCTAGAAATTACTCTCCTCAGAGTAGGCTGACCAAATCTTTCAGAGACGAAGTCGGGTCATCGGACTTGGTCACTCCACTAGCCAGAAGGACCCCCGAGGTGCCTAGATGAATTGCCTTGGACACGTCCGAACCACTCTTCACACCAGCCCCGCAAAGAATGCCCACTACTTCTGACACATCCATGACTGCCTGCGCAGTCCCACTGACTATCTCTGGATCAGCACTAGTCACAGAGACGTCACCGCCAATCAACTCAGGCGGCTCCACAGCGACGAAACTAGGTTCCAAAGCAGCGAGAGCTCTCGCCTCTTCGATATCTGCGGCACAGGCACAGATTTCGAAGTCATCGGGAACCTGCTCAAGGAGCATTGCCACATGCTCTAGGCTGACCTTGTGCTCTGCATGGTTGATTAGGGCGCCCGAAGCACCCCTCTCTATTGCGGTGGCTGGATGTAACCATCCTGTGTTTGAACCGAATCCCACGGGGTCTAGGTGCTGGCACCAAACCTCCAGATTGGGAGCTGCAGCCACTACAGCGGACAAGTCAAACGCCGAGACAGCGGCAATCATCCTCGCATCCGTTTCAATACTGGCCATAGCCCGCGCCAGATCCTCAGCCGAAGCACCATGAGCAGTCTGGTATGTCTTGAAGTTCACAACTACAAGAGGGTCGCTCACAGTATCCCGAGTCGTTCGGCCTCTTTGACCATGTTGGGGATTAGTCCAAGACCTAGAACTAGTTCTGCGGTCTATGGCAGAGTCCCCAGATTGGACGGAGAGTAGTCTTTCTGAACACTACTCGGATGGATTGGAGATCGATCTTTCGTGGTTGGATAAGCCAACCAGGCACCAGTTCAGGTGGAGAACTCTGAAGGGCCCATGGGTAACATCGAGAAAGCGGATCTCATCAGGCCAATCACTCGTGAAGGCCTTCGACTCGATGCCCACTGACGTCTACGTATCCACGTCCTCATGGCTAGATCCAGTTAATCTCCCTAGATTGAAGGACTCCAAGCGTCCACCGCCTATTCTGATTGACCACATGGTCGTTTTCGATATTGACATGAGACCATTCTGCTTGAGCAGGCTAGAGCAGGCGAGGAAAGAAGCCCTAGTTCTACGCGAATGGATTTCTCAGAACACTGATCTGGAAATCCAGCATGTCTCCTTCTCAGGAAGCAAGGGCTTCCACATAGTGGCTATTGACCCAGACAGATCACTGTTCGAAGAGCCAGACCCAGCAAAGAGGGAACAAGCGGTAAGAGAGAATAGGAAGGAACTGCTAGAAAGGGTGATTGCAGCAGGCCACAATGTCGACCCTGTAGTGACTGCAGACACACGCAGGATAATCCGAGTACCAGGGACAATACACGGCTCAACTGGTTGGGTTTGCTCAGTCCTCGGGGAAGGGCTACTTGAGAGGCCAGTAAGAGAGTGGTTATCTGACATCCCGAAACATGAGATGGCCTCTTCGATGCCCAGAAGGCCTCCAATCAAGATTCCCCGCTTTAATCCCAGAAAGAAGACAGCGGTTAGGACAAGTCCAGTCATGGGAGGCAGTCATGAGTTTGTCAGCCTAGAGGTAAGCAGCCATGTCCCCGGAACGAAGGACCGTTCCGCCTTGGTGGCATGGCTCCCGGATCGATGGGGGAATGTCTCTGAATCGATAGACAGGGCCCAAAGGGAGTTTGACTCCATCGACCTAGGGCCCGTGGCCTACATGCATGACGGTGAGAGGGTTCTGGCAATCATCCCAAGGGCGATACCACGAGATTTCCTTCTGAGCAGAATTGGCAGGATGGGGATTAGGGGACTGGAGAATGATCTCAGGAGGTTCGAACACTCTTGGGTCAGGATTTCTGGAAGGATGGTCGAGGGCGAGTGGGATGCCGAGATGGAACCAATTACAGTGCTCGGCTACGACTCTAGTGAGAGGTGCATGCATCCCTGGTCCGCCCCCCATATCGACCTTTGCAAAAGGCTCGGCCTACCAATCAGGCATGGTGCAGGAGATATCTCAGGGAACCCTAATCCATCCATCAGAGTGGCCGTCCGGCGCTGAGTTTATCTTCTGTGGTATCAACCGCGATACGTCCCGAAGAAGGAGCCCAATGGGCGATGACTGCAGGTGCGTGCCGCACCATTCGATTGGTACCTCACCGGCCCGGGCGCCGGGACAGCGCCCGGGCCTCAAGGCCGTGTAACCTATGTCAGCTGATATTGCCCTAGCAATGATTGCTCTCTTCTTCAGTGGTGTCTGGTCTGCAATCAAGTACGTGGACGATCTCACAGACAACAGATGGGTTTTCCTCGTTCCCGCTGGTGTGATGTCCCTGTTCCTTCTCACTGGGATCGGAGAGGGATTTGTGTTCTTCGCGGCCCTCTTCGCTTTCGGACCAATAATTGTCATGCTAATAATTGTCGGACTCGATCAGGGTGGCCAAAACTCAATTTTATCAATAAGAGCATTGGGTACATCGAGACCAAGTCCAAGAAAGAAGAAAGACCTGAATCGCAAACTAACTCCGAGTTACAAGCGTGCGTATGACAGATTGATTGGGTATGTCCAAGCCAGGGGTGGAGAAATCAAATCCCGGGAAGACGGAATTCTCAGGCTTAACGAATTGGGATCTTTCGATGCGGAGCGTTTCTTCTCGAGCCCTTACGTGATCAAGACGCTAGGCCTTACCTCCGATTCTACCTCCAAAACACAGTCACATGTTTCTGGAGGCGGTGCCCCCAATGGAACACAAAGAAAGGACTCAGTCGATTTTTCTGACATAGAAGGTGACGATTGGTGGGAGAAGGGTTACGGGGGCGGAACAGAAAAATCAACTCAGGAATCAGATTCATCTGAGGAGTCATGTGGAAACCCACAGTGCTCAAATCCCGTGACAGCCTTCGACTTCCGTTGCTTCACATGTCGAAAGAGGTTCTGCAGCGAGCACGCTGGAGTAAAAATCGAATGCAGCGAATGCTCAAAGTGATCAGAGGAAAACACTCTTCTTGTGGGTCGAGGACCTAGGCGAAAGACCCGCTCGCTTGATCTCGCCAACCATCTCCTTCCCGCTCCTGCTGTGTCCGTACTGAACCTCGCCGGGACTGACCTTCCAGTTCCACTGCCGCTCGAAGACCTTCGCATCCTCTAGGTTGCGACAGAGCTCTTTGGGGACTGCATGAAACATCGAAAGGACATTCTTCTTCCTCCTGAAGTACTTGCCAACAACCTCTGGGAGCAAGTCGCTTAGCCACGTCTCGCTCACTACCTTGACCTCCCTCTGGATGACGTACCTCGGATTTTCCAGAGGTCCCAGCACCTCCTCCATGGCCTCTGCGAAGATGGAAGACTCTTCTTCCGATGCCTCCTCAAGATAGGTCCTCATCCAGCCCCCGCCTCTGCTGCCACCTCCAACCTTGACGTCGAACCCGATGTGCCCCAGGGCCTGCAGCGAGGAGGCGACCGCGTCCGCAATTGCTAGGACAAGTGACTCATCGGACCATTGGGCCATCCCGATCTTGTTTGTCGGGGGAAAACCTCCTCCAAACCCTCTTCCTTTGATCTCTATTGCTTCCCTGGGAACCGCGCTGAAGGCCTCGCCGATGCCCCATAGGTCTCGGGTACGTCCCCGATTCCTGGATCTCATCAGCATCTCCTCGTTGAAAACGTCCATCGCCTCGGAGACTCCTTCCGGACGAGCCTCGGTGAAGGCGGCGTGGACGTGGCCGACCCCCTTCTCTATTGCACCATCATCGCAGACCCCGTAGAGCTGCTTGTGCTTCCTCTTGAATCTCAGGTAGTCGTCGAACCCCTTCTTGAATTCGTCAGCCAGGCAAACGATGTCCCAGTTGTTTGCAACCTTCTCCGGCCAGTGCTTGTCCAGTCTGAAAGACCTCCCTCTGAGTTGGTTGATGCTCATGCTGGTCGTCACTGTGGTCAGGTCAACGAGAACGTTGATCCTGCTGGCATCCCATCCCTCTCCTAGTAGTCCCCTTGTGCCCACAAGGCATTTCGTCACGCCATCCTGAAACATCTCCGTGATCATCATCGTGTAGTAGCGAGGCAACCAGTCCTTCCCTTTCCCTCTAATCTCGAAGTACCCCCCATTCTCGATGTAGTCGAATCTGATATCCAGGTCCCTGGAGTCTACCCATTGCTCGAATCTAGGGAAGATCCTCTCCAGCAGGTCGTCGTCGACGAGAACCGTAGTCCCCGTCATTAGAACTGGGTCCAGTCTGTCCGTCGCCTCGCTCTCGAGGACTGCCCTGTATGCAGCGACCGCGCCACCTGCCTCTTTGTCCAGAACGCCCTCGACAAGGGCTGTGGCTGACGTCTTCTCGAAGTCAGTGACTATCACAGCCCTAATCTCGGGACCCAGTGCCTGCATCTCGGATTGCAGGATCTCTCGGAGTGCATCGTACTTCGCGGAACCATATGCCATTACCCTCCCAACCGGGGAGGCACAGGCTCTAGCGCCTCCCTTGGTGATCTGGATTCCGAGCATCCTGAGTTTCTTCTTCGCATCCTCAGCAAGAGCATGGTCCTCTTTGCTCTCCGACCTCATCAGGCCGTTCCTGATGTATCGATCGAGTAGTGTGATTAGCGTATCCATGCTGTTCCCTGAATTGACCAACTCGGGAGATGGCATTGGGATGCCGTCTGGTAGCCCCAGACCTCCAGATGTCAGGTACCCCCTAGCCGCATCCGCCAGAGACGGATCGCTTCGCCTGAATGAATTCCAGTCCTTGGCCTTACGGCCCGGCAGTGACAGATCGTCCAGCACCCTTGCCAGCCAGACCTCAAGACGAGGGACCCTGCCACTAACATCATCAGGTCCTCTTCTAAGAGATTTGACCAATGATTCGAAGTCTTGGTCCACATTCGCAATGTAGCTTAACTCATCAGAGGATGGCCGGACGAAGTAAGCCAGATCCTGATATGGGGAAAGGTTGCCATCCCTGACCAATGCGGGTACGGGGACCTCGTAGTCCACTTCTCCGAAGAGTTCCAGATATCTTCCTATTGAGGGGGCATCACCCTCTTCTGGAGGGGTCGCAGTAAGCCCTAGGATAATCGGATTGCCGAGGATTTCCCTCGCCTCAATGAGCACCTTGCCCCAGTGATCCATTAGGTGATGACACTCGTCGAGAATGATCAGCCCCACTCCAACATCGGCGAGTTTCATCAGATTCTCCCTGGCTGACTCGTGAAGGATCCATAGCGCATTGCCGTGATCAGCCAGAGAATCCCTCACCTTCTTCCGATAGTGCCCCATGGTCTCCGCGTGATGCTCAGGGTTCTTCTGCTCGAGATCATTGATCCATGCCATGGCGCTCTCCATATCGTCCGCCTCTACTACTCCGGAATCGGAGGGAGTAATCAGTTTCGAAATCCACATCTCCAGTGCTGACTCGTCCAGATTTTCCCCTCCTCTCTTGGGCAGGGTTACCGACTGGTACGTTAGCGAAGTCAGGATTCCAGGATTCTTCGGGTCGGTCCCGATCTCTGATTCCCTCCCGTCCAGGTGAAACAGCTCCTTCGCTCTCTCAACCCATTGAGCCTGGATGGCCGAGTTCGGACTGAGGACGAGAGTGGGCTTCCTGACAAGGTCGGACCAAACGTATAGTCCTAGAACAGTCTTACCAGAGCCCGGCGGAGCTACGATGAGTAACTCCTTGGAACCTTCCGCTAGATCTTTCTCGATGACGCTCGATGAAGCGACTTGTGATGGTCTCAGTGTTCCAGAGAAACTGATTCCGCCGAAGTCTCCAGCCATTTTCAATCACTCTGATTGGACAAAGTGGCCAACAATCTCTCCGGCCAAAATAGTGCCCTCGGGTATACTTGCTCCCTTGCCAATCAGGCAATCACTAAGCGTACTTCCCGCACCCACTCGTACTCCATCCAGAATGACAGAGTCAGAGATAGCGGAACCCTCCCCAACGATGGACATAGATCCCACCGAACTACCGGTTACCACGCCTAAGTTCTTCGAATCTTTCCCGAACCAAGAGTCACCACTTACCGTTCCGCTGGAGAATCTCCTCTCGGAGATGCAAACCTTCGTTGCCTCAATGAAGGAACTTGGAGTGCCTGCATCTACGAACCAACCATCGAACGGGAACCCGTTCAGACCACCCGTTTCAGCCAGATCCTCGTAGATGTCCCTCTCGATGCTGTGAGCACCCATGGGCATCAACTCGAAAATCTCAGGCTCTAGGATGTAAGTCCCCGCATTAATGAGGTTGGAGAAAGCATCCTCGATTGGAGGCTTCTCTTGGAATCTCATAATCTTGCCAGTTTCTGGCCTATAGTCAGCGACACCGAAACGAGATGGATCTTCTACTTCCCAGAGAGAGATGGTTCCAATCCCTCCGTTACTTCTGTGGAAATCTAGCATCTCCTCGACTCTCAGGCTAGTGATTAGATCTCCGTTAATTACGCAGAAAGTACCACCAGAGAGATAATCTCTGCAGTTCGCAATTGCACCGCCTGTGCCCAGAGGCTCGGTCTCTTCGATAATTTTCACTTCATAGGAGAGAGGGATGTTAGTGAAGTGAGAACGCATTTCCTCGAAACCATACCCCGCCGCAATAAGGACCCTATCAACATGAGATTCCGGAAGGACGTCTACCACGTGCTCAATCATTGATTTATCCAATATCGGGAGAAGCGGCTTTGGAACTCTTTCGGTCCATGGCCTGAGCCTAGTTCCGAATCCCCCTGCTAGAACGACTACGTCCACACCTCTCCCAGCACCACTCGCCCTTTCATCGCTTCGCGATTTCCTATCGGAAAATGAACCGCCGCATCTTTCAAGGGCATACCTCTATTGGAGTCGACCGATGAACATTCACGAGTATCAGGCAAAGGCCATGTTCAGAGATTCGGGCGTGTCCGTTCAACAGGGAGTTCACTGTACGACAGTTGATCAAGCACTATCCGCCTACGACTCTCTTGGCTCAGATGTTGTCGCTGTAAAAAGTCAGATCCATGCCGGAGGAAGGGGAAAGGGAGACCTGTTCTGTCCGGATTCTGGAGATTTGGTAATGCAGGGTGGAGTAAAGGTGGCCTTCTCTAGAGAGGAGGTGGAGGAATTCGCTTCAAACATCCTGGATCACAGGCTCGTTACCAAGCAGACCGGACCTTCCGGAAAGATGGTCAGCAACTTGTATGTTGAAGCTGGATGTGATATTGCTCACGAGTACTATCTGGCTCTACTGGTGGACAGGGAGAACGACTCGATTCTAATTATGAGTTCAACCGAGGGCGGTGTTGACATCGAAGAGGTCGCAGAAACTTCTCCCGATGCTATTCACAAAGCATGGTTCAATCCATCAGATAGCCTTGGCAAAGAGGTTGCAGACTCCCTTGCCACTTCTCTAGGGCTATCTGGAGATTCTCATGCTTCATTCGTGGAAATGATTGGGAATCTGGCATCCATGTTTGTAGAGAAGGATTGTTCGATGATTGAGATAAACCCCCTTGTCAGAACTGGAGAGGACTCCATGGTGGCCTTGGATGCCAAGGTCAGCTTCGATGAAAATGCCTCTTTCAGGCATCCATGGTGGGCCGATCTCCGAGACATCTCCGAGGAGTCAGATGTGGAAGTAAGAGCACATGAACATGGCCTTTCATACGTTGATTTGGAAGGAAATATCGGTTGCCTCGTCAATGGTGCAGGTTTGGCAATGGCCACAATGGACGTAATCAAGTTGTACGGCGGGGAACCCGCGAATTTCCTCGATATCGGAGGTGGCGCTGATAGTGAGTCAATTACTGCAGCATTCGGAATCATACTGGAGGATTCCCGCTTAGAGGGGATTCTGGTCAACATCTTCGGAGGCATAATCAGATGTGACATGGTTGCTAGAAGCATCATCGAGGCCTCGGAGGAAACTGGACTACAGATTCCCCTGGTTGTCAGGTTCTCAGGCACGAATCACGAGGAAGGCAGGAAGATTCTGGAAGACTCAGATCTCGATGTAATCACCGTTGGCACCCTTGGAGATGCTGGCGAGGCTATAGTAAGCGCAATTGGGGGCGTCTCGTCATGAGCATTTGGATTAATGAGGAGACCAAGGTTCTGGTCCAGGGAATCACCGGTAGTCAGGGAACTTTCCATGGGACCCGGATGGCCGAATACGGAACCGACATAGTTGGTGGCGTTACTCCCGGAAAGGGAGGGCAGTTCGTAGAATTTCCTGGAAGAACAGTTCCCGTCTTCGACACGATGACAGAGGCAGTTTCCTCCACGGGAGCAGAGGCGAGTGTAATTTACGTGCCGGCCCGATTCGCTGCCCTGGCAATAGTGGAGGCAGCCGATACTTTCCATGAATTGAACGGAGGCGGACTAATCGTATGCATCACCGAAGGAATCCCAACACTGGACATGGTGAAGGTCGTTTCTCACTTAGAAAAAAACCCAGGAGTGCGACTAATAGGCCCAAATTGTCCCGGAATAATCTCTCCTGGTGACGAAGGCGGTTGTAAGATAGGAATCATGCCTGGCTATATTCATACCAAGGGTAGGATTGGAATAATCTCCAAGTCTGGAACTCTGACTTACGAGGCTGTCGCTCAAACCATGAGCATCGGAGAGGGCCAAACAACCTGTGTCGGAATAGGTGGAGATCCAGTAAATGGTACCGGATTTATAGAGTGCCTTGAGGCATTCCAGAAAGATCCCGATACCAAAGCAGTCGTAATGATTGGCGAGATTGGTGGTACGGCGGAAGAGGAAGCAGCCAAATGGTCCAAGGCTAACTTCTCCAAGCCGATTGTTGGATTCGTAGCTGGGGCCACTGCTCCTCCCGGCAAGAGGATGGGTCATGCAGGTGCCATCATTTCAGGAGGGAAGGGTACGGCAGAAGAGAAGTTCGCAGCATTCGAGGATGCTGGTATCTACATCGCCCGCGACCCATCAAAGATTGGCGAGGCACTAGCATCCGCTTTGGTTGAAGCGGGCCTGCGAGGGTCTTAGGAACGGGGACACTCAGCAAAATCTAGTTGGTATCCATGTCGAGCATCATTAATTCGGAATTGGACGCGATTTTGGAGGGAACCTCTCGTTCATTCTACCTCTCCCTCAAGGAGCTACCCAAGGCAATCAGACCCCAGATCAGCCTTCTGTACATGCTAGCAAGGACCTCGGACACAATCGCCGACTCAGAAGAGAGGGATGAGAATCTCTTGGAAGTACTCGAGTCATACAACGAATTCGTCCAAGGTTTAACCAAACAACCTCCAGAAATGAAGGCGCTATCTGAGATACAGAGCAAGAAATCAGAAGCCTCACTCCTAAGGGGAGTAGACGGAATTGTCTCCAAGATCGAAGAATTCTCGGAAACAGATCAGGCAGAGATTCGTCGTTGCTTGGGAATAATCATCAGTGGCCAGATTCTCGATTTGCAGAGATTCTCGTCTGAGGACGGATCAATATTGGCGTTAGAATCGGATGAAGAATTGGATGACTATGCCTACCGAGTCGCTGGAAGCGTCGGCGAATTCTGGACCAGAATGTCCCTCAACCACCTTTTCAGATTCAAAGAGGAAAACAAAGAGACAGAATTTTTCGAGCAGGGTGTCAGATTTGGCAAAGCTCTACAGATGATCAACATACTGAGGGATATCCCGGCAGATTTGTCCCTAGGTCGATGCTACATTCCAAGCACAAGATTGTCAGAAAACGGCCTAATTCCGAAAGATCTGTTGAAACCCACTAGCATGGATTCTTTCAGGCCCCTCTACAATGAATATCTGGATTTGACTGACGAATATCTGATCTCAGCCATCCAGTATATCGAGATGATTCCCCATTCGCAATTCCGTCTTCGGGTATCTTGTATGCTACCAGTAATCATTGGAAAGAGGACAGTTTCTATGCTCAGGGGGAAAAATGTACTCAACCCTAGTAACAGAATCAAGATTGACAGATTAGAAATCAAGGATGTCGTCAAGAAGGTGGTATTGGCAGTCCCTTTCAAAGGCCCTAGCAAGAAACTCCTAAACGAGTGATGGAATTGAAGGACGTAATTTCACTCTAGTCGAAACTATCGATGCAACACACAAACTCACTCGGGAGACATTCAAGTGGACCAAGACCTCGCCGAATTCTGAAATATATGGCTGAGGGCGCGGAATCTGACATCGAGATCATCCTCGACGCGGAACTCGGCGAATCCGTCTATTCGGAACCAATTGACCGTCAAGAAGATCAGATTGACATTGTCAGAGCTGCGGTTGATATCACTAAGGAGGCTGCTAGGGCGATTAGCATTACCGCTCTCGAGGCGGTTAGGGAAAGTGCTCTCTTCATGGGCGTGATAGGTTCCAGGGGGGAGTTACTGGATCCCTTCAAACACATTGACGCTGCCATCTGGACAGAGCCGGAGATTCCCGAACATATGATTGATACTTCATACGAATTCTGCGAGGAACTCACCCGCAGGGAAGCGGGAAATTTCTATCACTCTTTCAAGTATCTACCCGAGGAGAAGAGACGCTCTATTATGGCATATTACGCATTTTGCCGTAGGGCGGACGATATTGCCGATGGTGACTTCGTGGACGTCTTCCCAGGTGGTTCCTCAGACGATCCAGAGTCTGTAAATTACAGATCTGATATTGAAAGACTGAGCCCTGGAGGGCCGGTCCTTGACAGATCAACATACAACGATAAAATGTCTCAGTTGTTCTACTATCGGAAAAAACTCTCAACTGCATATGGTGATTTCACTTCCACGGATCCGATTTTCATAGCTCTCAAGGATACGGTTAGGAAATTCGGAATCCAGAGACAATTGCTAGACGACATGATTAGCGGAATGGAGAACGACTTCCATAAGAACCGATATCAGACCTTTGAAGAACTGTACTCATACTGCTACAGAGTCGCCTCCACAGTTGGCCTCGTCTGTATCGAGATTTACGGATATGATGATCCTAAAGCTAAGGAGTACGCTGAGTCCTGGGGAGTATTCATGCAACTCATCAATATAATCAGGGATGTCTCAGAGGACGCTCAGAGGGATCGTATCTACCTGCCTATGGAAGATCTGGCACGATGGGGAATTTCCGAGAATGACATCAAGAGCGGAGAGGAATTGCTCAAGCATCCTGGTTGGGCGCCATTTGTAGAGGAATTCTTGGATAGAGCCGATAGCTACAGGGAGCGAACATTCAAGCTTCTCACTCACTTGGATAAATCCGCAAGATACTCTCCTGCTGCAATGGCTTCATTCTACCAATCAATAATGAGAAAAATCACCAAAAAGAATGGCGATGTCTTCACAGAGAGAATACAGTTGACCAAAACTGAGAAGATGCTACTTTCAGGATATGTGTACGTGAGGTACCGATTCTTCGGATTCTGATGGTAAACGAGTTCGTATCATCTAACTTATGGAAGATGTATTAGTCAATGGTAAGGAGGATGAGGTATGAGGGTGGCAGTTCTCTTGGAGGAACGCTGCAAGCCCAACAGCAACGCATTCGCCTATCTGAAGAAGTACTCGGCAATGTGTGATCGAGAGTGCATTCAGGTAGAGGGATCCAAATGTAAGATTCTTGAAACCGCCTGTCCAGTTTGCTTCACAAGGGCAAAGCACTGTCCGGATGGAGCCGTCAAAATCATCAATCTCCCAGAGGAACTCGATACCGATCTGACTCACTCCTACGGAGAGAACTCATTCAGACTTTTCAGACTCCCCTCTCCTCGTCAAGACCAGATTGTTGGGATTCTAGGACCGAACGGAATTGGCAAGTCAACAGCAATCAACCTTCTATCAGGATCATTAAGACCAAATCTGGGTGATTGGGTCAATCCACCTCCCAATTGGGAGGAAGTAATTACTACATTTCCCAGAGGAGAATTGAGAGATTACCTTGGACTAGTTTCGGAGGGAGATGTTAGCATAGCAGTTAAGCCACAGTACATTGACAAGCTCCCTAGGATCTTCGAAGGATTAGTCAGCGATTTGCTGGACCGAGTTGATGACAGAGATGAGATCGGAAAATACTCTGAACTAATGGGAATTGCCCACATTCAAGATAGAAAACTGCGCGATCTATCTGGCGGAGAATTACAGAGGGTAGCCATATGTGCCACTCTCCTCAAGGAAGCAGATGTCTACTTCTTCGATGAGCCATCATCATACTTGGACATCTATGAAAGAATGAGGATGGTTGGAGTAGTTAGGGATTTGACCGAGAGAGGTAAGAGGGTGCTAGTAGTAGAGCACGACTTGGCAATACTGGATGTCCTCTGCGACTTAGTTCACGTGATTTATGGAGAGAGATCAGCTTACGGAATCTTCACCCCACCTAGATCAACCCGGACAGCAATAAATGCCTACTTGGATGGTTTCCTACCAGAGGAGAATGTCAGGATTAGGGACAAACCAATTCGATTCCTCAGAGGGCGCACACGTGGTGAAGAAGTAGGCACCCCTGTTCTCAAATGGGGATCGATAGAGAAAACTCTTGGAGACTTCAGTTTGAAGACCGGAGAGGGTGAAGTGAAATCTGCTGAAGTTGTGGGCGTAGTAGGTCCAAATGCCACTGGAAAGACGACTCTGGTCAAGATTATTGCAGGTGAGATAGATCCTGATGAGGGGTGGTGCACCATGGATGCCAAGGTATCTTACAAACCGCAGCACGTTCGCACTGATTTCGAGGGGACAGTCCAAGAATGGCTAGATTCCGAACTGGGAGGTAAGTGGCGTGGCGGCGAATTCCATACTCAGGTAACTCGAGCACTCCAAGTTGACAAGATGCTGGACTTGCAGGCGACTAAACTCTCTGGAGGAGAACTACAGGCGGTTTGCATAGTATTGTGCCTAGGGAAGGAGGCAGATTTGTACTTATTCGATGAGCCTAGCGCACATCTCGATGCTAACGCTCGGATGGAGGCAGCAAAGGCCATCAGGAGGACGATGGAGAGCAATGAGAAGGCCGCGATGGTGATTGACCACGATACATATTTCTTGGACATTGTCAGTGATTCAATCCTCGTTTTCCAAGGAGAGGGTGGCAACCACGGTCAAGCCGTGGGCCCCCTCTCTCTTCGTAAGGGAATGAACCTATTCCTCTCCGATGCAGATGTTACCTTCAGGAGGGACGTCGAGTCTCATCGCCCTAGGATTAACAAGCCCTCAAGCAGGAAGGACCGACAACAGAAGTTGTCCGGAGAATACTTCTACTCCGACTAGCATTGACCATTGGATTCTTGAGGGGTCAATCCAGCCCATTGACGTGGCAGAAGAGACGCCGGACGATGAAACAGAGGATTCCGCTCAAGAGGAACCCGACTATGAGTCAATGGTTTCTGAACTGGAGAAGGAAATCCAATACGCTAAGGCGGAGACCGCAAACGTTGTCCAGAGGGCTACCAGAGACAGATCAGAGGCCCTGAAGTATGGAGGGGCATCACTTGCCAGGCGGCTTATTCCAGCCGTCGACTATCTATCCAAGGCAGTAGATGCTTCAGAGGGAGGAGATGAATCAGAGTCTGTAATCGAGGGAGTCAGACTCACCCTCGATGGAATCAAGTCATCTCTTGAGGCCGAGGGAATCTCCCAAATTGACGCTCTAGGCAAGAAATTCGATCCCACTTGTATGGATGCAATAGCAACCGTCCCCTGTCCGGAGGGGGAGGAACCGGGTAGAGTCATTGAAGTCATTGAGAGTGGTTACAGGATGCATGATCGCATTCTCCGAGCATCTAGGGTGATTGTCGCAGAGGATGACACGTGACTAAGCAAGGAAGACTGCCTTTTCTCGCATTGGGACTTGCCTCGGCATATTTGATTTCCATTATTTCCATACAGGTCGCAGCACCGGATGAAGTAATTGAACCAGATGAATTCCCACTCATGTGCTCCGAAGATTCGTTAAATTGCTCGATGATAGGACCAATCTCCTATAGAAGCGGCAATCTCACTGAATTGAGAATAAATTCCAGTTTAGAAGACGTCATGGACAAGGTCAGAATGTGGATTGACACCCAATCTGGGACCACTGTCATCGGCGACTGGCCTGGACAAACTCACACAGTCTTCAGATCACTCATGTTCAGATTTCCAGACGATTTCGTAGTCAAGGGATTCTGTGATGATGGTGAAACAGTGCTTCATGTATTCTCTAAGTCACGTCTAGGAGTTTCTGATCTCGGAGTCAACAAAGCGCGTGTTCAGAGTTTCGCACAATACATGTCAAACGTCGAAATGGCTACATCGGATTGCGTCTAGGAGTGATTGGCGCTAACCTTGTCTATATCCATTGACTCAAACATCAGAAAGGCTCGCACCCTTCCCTCTTCATTCTACACAGACGCCGACATTTTCGCAGAACTAAAGCGCGGATTTAGGAAAAATTGGCACTTCGTGGCGCACCAAAGTCAGCTCGAGAACAACTCCACAATTGAACTGAAACATATGGAGAAGCTCACCGACGAGCCGATGATTATGACGATTTACGGAGAGATTAGATGCCTCTCGAATGTCTGTACTCATAGGGGCATGTTGGTTGTTGGTGGAACCTGTTCTAAGAACACACTCCAGTGTCCTTACCATGGTCGAACCTTTGACCTTGACGGAACCATTAGATCAATGCCTGAATTCGATGAAATTGATGATTTTCCTAGTGAACAAGACAATTTGAGGAATTTCCCGACACTCAATTGGAAAGGCCTCATCTTCTCAGGAATCGAGCCTTCAGGTCTGGAATCATGCTTGGCGGAGATAGAAAAGAGGATTGGTTGGATGCCAGTAGAGACATTCGAATACGATACTACCAGAAACAGGAGCTACGACATTAAAGCAAATTGGGCACTATACGTTGACAATTATCTGGAGGGATTCCACATTCCTTTCGTACATAAGGACCTCAATAGGGCTTTGGACTATGACAATTATCAGACGGAACTACTCGAGGAAGGAGTTCTTCAGATTGGAATAGCCAGTGACGGAGAACCTACTTTCGACATCCCGGAAGATTCTCCAGATTCAGGACTAAGTGTGGCTGCATACTACTACTGGATATTCCCTGGCTTAATGCTAAATTTCTACCCATGGGGTCTTTCTGTTAATTTGGTAGTGCCATTGTCAGTCGATAGGACTAGGATAATCTATCACGGATTTGTCTGGAACAAGGAAATGCTAGGAAAGGGTGCTGGTGGCGACTTAGACAAGGTCGAAGCGGAAGATCAGGAAATCGTCGAGGCTGCTCAGAGGGGAATGTCTTCAGGTTCGTACAATCGTGGTCGCTACTCCTCTACTAAAGAGACGGGAGTGCATCACTTCCATAGAATATTGACAAATCCCATTCGATAACCTTTCTTATACATTATATGGAGATAATTACTCGGACACTCCAATCGTCTTCAGGTGATTCCTTGAAAAAAGAAAAAATTGTTGCCCAAATCACCATCCTGCTACTACTTCTCACCATCTTCTCGATCCCAATAGCCTCGTCTCAGGAACAATCATCTCAAGAAGCCAGTTTTGAGTATCATACAATTGCGTCTCTCGGAGATAGCACATTGGGTTCCGATCCAACTGGATACCGGGGCCCATTTGCAAGCATTCACGCTTCAAATCTGATGGGTGTTGATTACTATGAAGGAGCCGTTGGTGGAGACAGGTCTTGGACATTGATTAATGCAGGTAGGCACACAGACATAGCAGACAATTATGGCAGTGGCACACTAGTAACAATGATGGTTGGGGCATGGGATTTCATAGATTCAGACATCAACATTGTTAATGGCGACTACTCATTTATCGACGAACTGGAAGAAAACATCACACTAATTATCGACACTCTGGTCGATTCTGAGATCGACGTCTTAGTCTGGAATCTGCCAAATATGTCATTTCTCCCTTTCTTGACTCAGATTTTCCCAACTGAGGTTCACCCACACTTCACTGAAGCAAGTAAACTATGGGCCGATCGTCTTGATGAAATTGCCCTGAGATACGGAGATAGCGTCCAGATATTCGATTTGTTGACCGCATCCGACGACCTCCTGCAGAATCAGTCTGCTAGGATGATTGGGGATAACGAGGTTATCTCACCCCCTACGATGTGTGATAAGAATTGCATAATGATTGACTCCCTTCATCCGACTTCAGTTGGCCAAGGACTTTTGGCAAATTATTTGATGTCAGCAATAAATCAGAAATTCCCTTCTCCCAATGGAGAATACCCACTACTCTCGGAAGGGGAGTTACTAGCGTTGGCGGATTTCGAGATGTCTTCCAATGTCTCTGAAGAAATTCTGATTGAGGGCGATGTCACCAAGTACTGCTTTGACTGGACAGACTCGATCTACAGAGATATGTATCTCACGATAACCAGAGATGGTTCGGACGTTCTCATACCCAGCTACATCGGATTCAATACAGAGGTATGCAGACAATCTACCCACGTGATGTACACTGGTGAAAGATCAATCAACGTAATTTCTAACGTTCAAAATAATCTTACTCTAAACCATTTCTTTGAAATCTGGGGACAAAATTTCTCATCAGATCAGGTAATGGATATGAGTGCCAAGAATGGGGGCTCACTGACAATGTACATCGATGGAGTAGTATTCACTGGCGACTGGTCTTCAGTCAACCTCGATGGCGTAGTTTCGATTGATATTCAATACCTCTCGCAGATTACATCGACAGAATCTCCACTAGATTCGGAATCGGGAGATCCTCAAGATGCATGGATGCCGGGTTTCTCCACTATTCTCGCAGCAATCGCCATCTTAGGTGCTTGTTTTCCCGGATTCCCTAGGCGAAATAATTGATTTTTTGGTGAGATTATGCTCCCAAATGAACAATTCCCGCCGACCATATCCCTCGGGAGAAAATCTACTGCAATTCTCCTAGTCCTCATCATTATTTCATCTGGGTGCCTCTCCGATGAGAACAATGTAGAATCGAACCAAGAGTCTCCGGGAGACTCAATTCCAGATGCCAATTTGGAACCAGAGCAGGAGAATAAGGAAAATGAGGAGGAGGAACTAATCTCCATTCCAGGCAATGGCAATTGTGATGACACGAATACTGATCATTGTATGCTCCCATTTCCATCGGGGGCATTCCTTCGTGAGGATAGTTCTGAGGTTACGGGATATAGCCTGAATATCGATGGCGAAGCGATTCCCGACACTTCCTCGGCCGAGAGTGGCAATATGGTGATTCTTGATCGTCTTGATGGATTTAGCCCTTCGACTCAGATCTTCACATCATTCGAATCTACTCCCGATATAGCTGGCATGGCAACTCAATTCAACATCTCCCCTTCTGTGGAGGTCGGCCATTCTAGCATTCTACTCAACATGGACACAGGGGAGAAGATTCACCACTGGATAGAGCTAGATTCTAGGACTCAGGAGGGAGAACCTACAATCCTATTCTTGAGGACCATCGAGGGACTTGATCACAATTCTGCTTACGCAGTCGCTTTCAGAAGTCTTGTTAATGGGGACGGTGCACCTATCCTTCCTTCAGATGGCTTCAGGGCACTTAGGGACTCAATAAATACGAGTTCCGAGGGAATAGAGGAACAGCGTTCTGACTATGAGGCATTATTCAGCCAATTGGAAGGCTCTGGTTTCAGTAGGGGAGAGCTTCAAGCGGCATGGTGGTTCCATACAGCATCTACCGAGTCAATCCTAGAAGATCTTCTAATCATGAGGGATGATACAGAGCTTCGACTCGGTGAATCGGGAATAGGTTGTACAATCATAGAAGTCCAGGAGGACTTTGCGCAGGATGGCACTTCCCTACGCCTTATTCGGGGGACTGTAACCACTCCCCACTACATGGAGACTCAGTACGCTAGATCTCCACTAATGAGAGATTCAGGGGGCGATCCTGAATTCGTCCAGAACAGGGAGATCGAGTTCACTATGCTCATTCCCAAATCCCTTGCAGAGAACAATGAATCTGGGCCACTGACTGTTTTTGGACATGGGCTATTTGGAGATGGAGATTCCTATGTGATTAATGGCAGAGAGTTGGCGAATGAGTACAATACAGTTGTCATAGCAACGGACTTCAAGGGATGGAGTTCAGATGGGGACTATGATGCATTGACGTTTGCGCTAGTGGACATCACGGAGTTCCAATATCAACAAGAGAGGCAGATGCAGGCTGTAATCAATCATATCTCTATGGTCAGGACGATTACTGGAGTTTGTTCTGACATAATAGAGTTCAAGCACAATGGAACAAACATGATTGACAAAGATACTGTAAATTACATAGGAATCTCACTCGGTGGACTTAGGGGCCCTTCTCTACTGGCCATGGTTCCTGAATTAGATTGGGGTGTTCTTTGGGTGGGGGGAACATCCTTCACACATCAGGTGGAAAGATCAACACACTATGGTTCTGAAGAAAATCCTAGTGAGTTCTATCAATTGCTTTCCAGTGATTTGTCTCTTCCATCTAGAATGGATAGGGCGATCGCCATTGCACTACTTCAGTCAATATGGGACTCTACTGATGGGGAGACTTTCCTGCCATACAGGGAAACTGGTTATGGTGACAAATTGGAGCCTTTCGACATGTTCTATCTGACATCAATGATGGATGCCCAAGTGACGACTCTTTCTGCAGATAGAGCAGTCAGGACAGGGAATGTACCAGTGGTAAATGGATCTGCGTATCATCCATTTGGGGTCGAAGTTGTTGATGGCCCCATCAATGGGTCTTCTGCAGCCTACTTTGATGGCAACTTCCCCGCACTCCCTACGGGAAACACGAACGGCCCCATGTGGCACCATTCTCTGGCACACAATTTGGTCTTCGAAGTTCCAGAAGCTAAAATGATGGCATATGGATATCTACTAACGGGAGTCCTAGTGGATTATTGCAATCCAAACTGCACCTTTGAGGGAGATTGGTAGGCGCACTATCGTTCTCTCTTTTCTCCAGAAGTCCAGTCGTAAATCCCCCTGCCGGTCTTCTTCCCAAGATCCCCCGATTCTACCATCTTATCGAGAAGTTGGTGAGGCCTGTAGGAATCGTCATCGAATGCCTCTGCAAGACTGTTTAGAATATCTCTTCTTACGTCAAGCCCAACTAGATCTGTCAATTCTAGGGGACCCATTGGGTGCCTGTATCCCAAACGCATTGCAGTGTCAATGTCACTGGCCGAGGCCACTCCCTCAGCCAACATCCTGATTGCCTCATTGCCTAGGACAACTCCCAGCCTGCTGGTTGCGAATCCAGGTACGTCCCGTACCAGAATTGTTGTCTTGCCCATTGCTTCTCCCACTTCCTTTGCAGTAGAGATCGTACTTTCGTGCACTAATTCGTGACGAACGATTTCAAGAAGTTGCATCAATGGAACTGGATTGAAGAAATGCATCCCTATCACTCTCTCAGGACAACCCGTATGAGATGCAATCTGCGAGATTGGAAGGCTAGATGTGTTCGTGGCAAGCACCGCATTCGATGGGGCAATGCTCTCTAACTGGCTGAAAATCGTCCTCTTGAGATCAATCCTCTCGGGAACAGCTTCGATTACGATGTCCGACCCTTCCACCGCAACTGACATCTCACCGGCGGCCATCAGGTTGCCCGACCACTCTTCCTTCTGTTGGGAACTAGTCTTTCCCTTGGAGATGCCCCTTTCCCAGAATTCGTCAATGTTCCTCATTCCCTTCTCCAAAGACTCCGGGAACGCATCGAAAAGGCGAGTCTCCCAGCCTGTCTGGGCACAAACTTGGGCTATCCCCGAGCCCATGGTCCCAGCACCGATTACAGCCACTCTGCGAATTGTCACGAGTGGCGGATAGTCCGTGTGGAAATAAGCAGTGCTAACCCTCACGGCCAAATGCGGCCAGAGCGGACTGGAATAGCCTCTGCCGAGGGACATCATGCTCCAGGAAGCAAGTGAACGGGGCCACGTCCTTCAGAAGCTCGATCGAAGTGATGTAAGCGCCGTAGACGAATGGGTCCGCCTCTTCCATCTCAGGGAGGTCTATGCCCAGTTTGACCAGTCCTCTCCTAGTGTCTTCATCCCAAATGGCGTACGTGTGATGTGTGAAGTGAAAGTAGGCTGAGAGTCTGCAAATGTCCGATCTGGCCTTGTCTGTCAGGCTCTCAATCAGTAAAGTGTCCGGATATCGTATCGCATACAGGGATAGCAGCACCTCCCTTTGCGTCTCCGCTCTCCATGCCCGCTCCTCTAGACCCATCCACTCGTCGATCATATCAAGCATCTCTGGAGTGTAGGGCCGATACACCCTGTAGAGGAGATTCTCGTATCCACTAGAGTCCTGTTCTGTGGAGTGGTGGTGCTCGTGAAATAGTGTGGTGAGCCTATCGAAGAATGGTCGACACAGGTCCTTGTCGAATAGTGCCAATGCTACGTGCTGCATGGAATCCTCTCCGGATCAGTTGCCCTTCCACTCTCGATACTGGATCCAATCCTGCTTCATGTAGTCGTTAAGTATCCTCTCCTGGTCTTCCTCTGTAGGTAGGACGGTGGCTAAGTATTCTTTCCATTCTTGGTCGCTGCCCTCGAAAGGGTCACCCTCCACGGTGAAGTTCTTTCCAGCGTACTTCCCAATTCCTCTTCGGAACTTGTCAGATGGGATGTAGAGCGCTGGCTCACCTTCTTTGCGTGCATTGCTAATCCTCCGCATCTCCTCTCTCAACTCTTGGAAGTAGAGATCCCTACTGGCCTCATTCAGATGCTCCCTATCCGCTGGCACCGCCGACTCCCTTTCGTCGTATCGTCCTTTAATCCCGTAGACATAGGCCCATTGCGCGCTGGTCGAATCATCTGTCCCGAACAAATCTAGTCCGGTGCTAACCCACTTGTTTACGTACTTCTGGACAAGAGCACAGGGGATGACACCCTGCTTCACAATTCTCCTGAGCCCATTTGCTCCTGTGCCTAGGTGAAAAGACTCCTCCTTGAGCATCGGACCCATACTGGCAGCTAGGGGCTTGAAAGATGAAGTGCTGAGCATCTTCAACTGGTACTTGCCATCTCTGTCAATGAAGTGAGTGAACATGAAGAAGTCGAGCCAGTGATCTATTGGCTCGTTGAACGAACCTAGGATTCTTGTCCCCTCTTGTGCATTTCTCTCTAGGAGCTTAGCAGCCTCTCTGACCCCTTGCTCTCCGAAGAACGTGCAAAGAAGGTAAGCCATTTGCCATCCGTGTCTCTGTTCCTCGCACATTATTCGAAGTGCCGATTTCTTGTCGTACTCCGTAGGTGCAGTAGCCAATAGGTGATTCTGTTGCTCAACGCTTGCAAACTCAGTATCTCCTTGGACACTCACCATGGTGATTATCGCATCCATGATGTTCTGTTGAGGAATCTGCATCCTCCGATTCCACTTAGGCATTCCCTCGAAATCTCCGAACTCAATCTCATTTCCTACTGTATCCCAATCGAACTTGATATCAAACCTGTAATCTCCCAACCACGAGGGGTCGAATCCAATCCTTGTCTGCCAATCGTTGAATTCGTCTATCCATGTCTCAAAGTTCGTAGGATAGTTCTGAACTACCTCTGTATCTGTCATATTCTCTCCACTCACATTCACTATATTAATCACTCTTAGTAGCATTTTTCCCCTGAAAAAATTAGTCCGTGGGACTCCTTCTTCTGATATCTCCTAGGTTTCGTGAACTCTGTGATTCTCGATAAGTTGAACCCCGAACATAGTCGAGAGTCAGTTGTGAGTTACTTTCCTTCGAATCGTGGGGTCTGCTTTTCGACGTAGGCCTTGATTCCCGCTTTTGCGTCGTCCGACTGGAACAAGTCAGATTGCAATTCCCGTTCCAAGGCCAAGTGGTACTCTAGTGGGATCTCCATTCCACTCTGCACGCTCCGCTTGATGTTACCTATGGCCTTCGCCGCAGCGAAGGGTAGCGTGAAACGACTGGAATAGTCAAGGACGTCCTGGTGGAACTCCTCGAGAGTCATGCTATCGTAGATGTCATGCACCAAGTCCATTTCCTTCGCTTCCTCGAAGGAGAACTTCCTCCCAGTCACCATGATCTCCATCGCCTTTGCCTTGCCGACAAGACGGGAAAGTCTGGCTGTCCCACCTGTCCCTGCCAGAACTCCGAGAGAGACTTCTGGCAGGCCGACCTGGAAGTTACCCTTCCTCGCGATTCTGATATCTGCCGCCATGGCGATCTCCAAACCACCTCCTACGGTATGTCCATTCAGAGCGGCGATAACTATCTTTGGAGTCTGCTCCAGACGCGATAAGGTCTCGTTAGCATGCAGGCAGAAGAAATACTTGTATCCGGGAGTGAGCTTGTTCAGGTACTTGATACTCGCTCCAGCCGAAAAGAACTTCTCACCATGGCCCGTCAAGAGAATAACCGAGACATCATCATCGAATCTAGCGCTGAGTATCGCATCGTCAATATCGTGCCACATCTCTCTTGTGTAGGTGTTTACAGATGTCTTGTCCCCTTCCAAGGGCTCTCCGTCGGAATCCGATGTTAGTTCGATAATCGCAATTCCGTTTTCAGTCACTCCGTAGTTTACGAGGCGGTTCTCCATGGGCTTTAGTTCGGGCCATGATGTCATGATAACTCGACCGAGTTACACCATATCAACCAAACGGAGGCAGAACTAGGGCTAAGCATCCGCCTCTTGGAAAGAAAGAGTTCCACCGACCTTTCTGGCTGATTTCCATTCCTTTCGGATCCTGTGGGCATCTTCACTGGGCTCCCAATTATCTCGGTGAAGAGATTTCCTGAACGGCATTCTGTGAACAACTCTGCCATCGGGGAGGATTTTCCTCCGTAGCATGCCAATTTTCACTATGGGCCACAGTGCTCTTCGCAACAGTCCCGGTTTGTACAGCCAACGCATGAAGATCAACCCGTCTCCTTTCCTCCTTTGATCCCTCATCCATTGGTTTGCCACTATCTTGAAACCCCTGTTCCCAACTCTGTTCATGAGGAATCGGTTAATCGCACTGGCTCTGACTAGGGGGACTAGACGCTTCCTGACTTCCTTCTCATATTCGAACTCGCCAAGTATCGCTTTGGCAGACAGAACACCGCTTGTGATTGCGTACCTCATGCCGAAACCCCACATGAAGTCCTGTAGACCACCGGCCTCTCCTACGTAGAATCTCCCTTCGTGCATGTATTTCGTTGGAAGGCCGAAGTCACCTTTGCCACCCACTCTCTTAATCGGTCTTCTATTCAAATTGTAATTCTGCTCATACCATGCAATAGTTTCGTCAAGATACCTGCCACTATTCCGCTGCTTCCTCCACAGGCACGTGCAAATAAGTCCGATTCCATCGATGATAATCAAGTATGAGTAAGCCCCTGGGGCCAATTTGTCATTCAGTTGGAAGGCGACTATGTTTCGATGATTAGTCTCGAAGATTTCTCCAAAGGCGACTGCGCTGGACTCCTTGGGCCCAGCAGCAACAATGTCGCAGTCTTCTGCAGCCTTCCTTACGCCATAGTGAATGTTCACCCCCGATTCTAGGGCCATCCTCTTGAATGCCTGATCTATTGTGTGATTCGCAGTCCCTCTTTCCACCACTCTGAAAGCCACTCCATCGGTTTCTGGGTGAGTAATCACGTCATCGGGGTGAATGAGGTCAATAATCCCGAATGCATCGGACTTGAACTCATTAGAGTCAAATCCCCACTCGGACAACTCGTCGAAGAAGTCAACTTCACTGGTCCAGTTCTCAATTCCTTGGAAGTCGCCATCGAACCTAGCACCGCTGTCCTTTCTAATCTCATGGACATGTACCTCCTTACCAGCCCGTGCAAGTACTGTGGCTGCGGCCAGCCCGGATAGTCCAGCTCCCAGGACATGAACTTCATCGCCCATAATTTCGCGAATCACAACTTTCGCTTGAACAGTTGGGTCATCAGTCGATTTCAAGCGAGAAATCTCATGGGGTGCTGTGACCACCCATATCGAGGTAACCAGACAACCACTCGATATCGCTAGATTGAGGGGGCTTATTGATTCACAAGGATGTGGCAGCATAGTCAGTTTCGTAGGAGTGACTAGAGGGAGAGAAGATGGCTTCGAGGTGAAGAGTCTGGAATTTGACGCATGGGAGGACGAACTGCCAGATGTTCTTCGGAGAATTGCAAATGAGTCAATCTCTGAATTTGGAGTTAGGTCAGTTGTCATGGCTCATCGGATTGGCTCCGTAGAGCCAGATGAGAACATAGTCTGCATCCATGTAGGCTCCACTCATAGGGAGGAGGGTTTCACAGCATGTGCCTGGCTAATTTCCGAATTAAAGAAGCAAGCCCCATTATGGAAGAAGGAGGTCCGTGAGGATGGAGAGTTCTGGAAATCGGGCCTAGGATGAGGCCGACTCACTCTCTGTCTCTTTGGTTGCACTCCGAGCCTCTGAATAGTGAGTGCCTCTTCGGAGGCATGGTGGAATAATGGAAGGGGCTTGGACTGGAATGGTTGACGTTGGCTCAAAACCAGTAGTTGAACGAGTAGCAACCGCTACTGGCTTCATCCGCCTATCTGCCGAATCTGTTGATTCAGTAATCAATGGTAACTCTCCCAAGGGGGATGTCCGAGAGGCATCAACAATTTCCGCAATCCAAGCCGTCAAGGAGACATCTCGAACACTTCCGCATTGCCACCCAATCCCCATAGAGGGTTGCAACGTCGAATGGAAAGTTGAGGAGAGTGTACTCCGGTGCACGGTTACAGTTCGAACCCACTGGACTACAGGAGTGGAGATGGAGGCCCTTTGCGGAGTTAGTGCCGGATTGCTTTGCGCATGGGACATGCTGAAACCAATCGAGAAGGATGAAGATGGCCAGTACCCAGACGTGTCAATTGAGGGCATCAGAGTGGTGCGAAAGAAGAAATCCAAACCACAGGCTTGAATTCCCGAACCCTCTCACATGACCGTGTCGACTGCGGACCTGATACCCGAATTTCTGAGGGCAACAGAAGCTGCAGCAATTGCTGCCTCCAAATGGAGGGGGCTTGGTGATGGCAAGGCTGCCGATGGGGCCGCAGTCGAAGCAATGCGCGAAGTCTTTGATTCGGTGCCCTTTGATGGCAGAGTTGCCATTGGCGAGGGAGAGAGGGACGATGCCCCTATGCTATGGATTGGTGAACCACTCGGTTCAATGCAAGGAGACCCCATTGCCCCGTCGATTGACATCGCAGTCGATCCCCTTGAATGTACTAATCACGTAGCATCGGATCTGCCAAATGCAATGGCCGTACTTGCTGCAGGGCCACGTGGTTCCCTGTTACACGCACCCGACTGCTACATGGATAAGATTGCAGGACCAGAAACAATTTCTGGCGTAACTAGTTTGGAAGCAGACGTGGACTACAACATCGAGGGCGCATCAGATGCGCTAGGAAAGAGACCAGAGGAAATGCAAGTCGTTGTGATGGATAGACCTAGGCACGAGGAGCTAATTAGAGATCTGAATAACCTCGGAGTAAAGCCATTATTGATTGGTGATGGTGATATTGCTGCAGCTCTCAATGCTGCTGATCCGAATTCAGAAATTGACATGCTCATGGGCATTGGAGCTGCTCCAGAAGGAGTAATCACTGCCACTGCATTGAGAGGGCTAGATGCATCATTCGAAGGTCGGCTGATCTTCAAAAACGATGGCCACAGAGAGAGGGCAGAGGAAATGATTGATGGAGATGTGGAGAGGCTCTGGTCTCGAGATGAACTTTGCTCCACTGACGATTCGGTTTTCATTGGAACGGGTGTTTGTGACGGTAGGGCAAAGGGTGTAGAAGACCTAGGCGACGGCAGGCACAGAGTCAATTCCGAGATAATCGATGTAAATTCAAAAAATCACTACTTTTCATCCACAATTATTCCTAATTAGATTTGAATTATCACACCAAAGCCATTTGACGATGGTTTCTTCTCTCAGAACATCTTCCATCACATAAGAGGCAGGCAAATGGACAGGAAATTGTTGGAAAAAAATGCGAGAGAATTGGTTTCTCCAGGAAGGGGAATTCTGGCAGCAGATGAGAGCAATGGCACCATGTCAAATCGCCTTGAGGCCGTTGGGGTGAAACCCTCTCCCGAAGCTAGGAGGGCATACAGAACCAATCTTTTCTCCACCGAGGGGTATGAGTCGGCAATCAGTGGGGTAATCTTGTTCGACGAAACAATTCGTCAATCTATGGATGATGGGACTTCAATTCCTGTTGAACTCTCCAATAGGAGTATACTACCGGGGATTAAGGTCGATACCGGGGCAAAGGAACTAGCCAACCACCAAGGTGAGAAGATTACCGAGGGATTAGATGGATTGAGAGAACGCTGTTCCGAATACTTCGCCATGGGGGCAAGGTTCGCAAAATGGCGTGCTGTGATTAGGATTGATGACGGACTCCCAAGTCCCACATGTCTGTCTACAAACGCGCATGCACTAGCAAGATACTCTGCAATTTGCCAAGAGCAGGGGTTAGTCCCAATTATCGAACCAGAAGTTCTGATGGACGGGGATCACGATGCCATCAGGTGCTTCGAAGTAACATCATCCATCCTAGATGCAACTTTCTCAGAGTGTGAAAAACAAGGAGTGCACATACCCGGAGCACTATTGAAGCCAAACATGATTATCGCTGGTAAGGGGTGCAAAAACCAAATCTCCAGAGAGGAAGTAGCTAGGATGACTGTAGATTGTCTGACGAAACACGTGCCACACGATCTACCCGGGATAGTTTTCCTTTCTGGAGGTCAGTCAGACGAAGACGCGACAGCACATCTCAATCTAATGAATAAAATGGAGACCGAACATCCCTGGCAACTATCATATTCGTACGGGAGGGCACTACAAGCTGATGCTCTAAGGAAATGGGCAGAGAGTGGTGGAGAAGACTCCGCTTCTTCTAGTCGCTCAGCATTCTCTCACAGGGCAAAAATGAACAGTTTGGCCAGAAGTGGCAATTGGGTCGAAGAACTCGAGGTCTAAATCAGGATTTTTCATCCAATGCCCCAGGACGAACCTGCCAGACGCATATTTCATACCTTCCAGAGAGGGCACCACCTCTCTTGGTTGTCGCAACCTTCAGTATGTCTTTGTCCTTAGAAAGGACATTTCCGAGCTGTTGAGGAGTCGTTCCATGTCTCATTGTAGAATTCACATGCTCTAGAATCTCAGTTGTGTTGGCTTCTCCTCTTTCGTCCAGAAATTTCTTGATCTTTTGTCTTAGTCTTGTGGTCCTCATATTTTCACTCTACTCTTTTCGGGACTCCCACATTGTCCACTTTTTACAGGATGGCGGAGGGTAATATAATGCTTCTGTATGTATTTCCTCTCTTTGGTTACAAATAATGACACTTTTTTTCCAATTTACAAACCGTTTATTCAACTACTTCATTGGCAGATGACTATTTCCACTGGAAACATATAACTAAATGTAACAAAAACAAATATTTTAATACTATCTTTATTACAGTCTCATTCTGAAGGTGTTTTTTGATGTCAGATACTTCCTCTGAAGCTAGGCAAAAGATGCCCAAGAAAATTAGAAGTAAACACCGTCGAAGACTCCTCTCGCTCCTCTCTGACGGCGAAGCAACTGTGTCTGAGTTGTCCATTGAATCAAACCTGAGGATGCCTCACGTTTCTGCAGAGATTAGGAGGATGAGGGAAGAGGATTTGGCAACTAGCGACCTTCCACCAGGCTCAAGAGGGGCCAAAATTAGACTAACTGAGTTGGGCTGGGCTTCTCTAGAGGAGGATGAATGGTCGAAAGTAGTAGTGTTGACTGATCTACCCGTGGATAGGGATAGTTGCTGTGTACTTTCTAGGGACGAGGCAAATCTGACACTGTGCTTTCTGAGCCTTCCAAGAGAACCAATGGTGCAGATTCCAAACCGAATATTGCAAACTCCCTCGGAACAATATTCGTCCACCCGAAACCATGGGGTGTCTTGGAGTTGGGCAGTCCTCTCCGAGCGATCACCAAGGTGGTTTGACCGAAGCAATATGAGGGTCTTGGATTCTCCTCCGGAATTAGCCGGACCAGGAAGTATTGATTCCTATTCTGACAAACCTCCAATCTTTGGGATTGTCAGAGCTAAGCTATTGAATTCCTCCACATCTCCAATTATTTCCCCAGGCGCATGGTTCACACAACCCGATCAAATACAACAGGCGCCTCTTGATGAGCCAACATATCACAGAGGTGGATGGATTCTCGGATCTCCGCACAGTAAATCTCCTGACATCAGGCCATCTCATCCAGTTGCCGCGGTCATAAAGGAAAGACTCCCGCGTTCAGTACTCCTTAGGTCTGCTAGGGCAAACTCGTTGGTAGTAGCCGACCTAAGTGGTTTGGATATGGAGGGTAATGAGTACCCCATCGGAGCACTAAATTATTGGATTGAGATTGCTCATCCAAGACTCTCAGGAGCAGAGAGAAGAAGAAGACTGAGTTCTCTGATAGACCGCATTTCAACCTCTCGACGAGTAAAGGTAGAGGAATCAACACTTAGGAAATTCAGGAAGGAATGGGGTAGTCGAATTTTCTCCACCGATGATTCACAAATTAATTCAATTGATTTGAGGGGCCTTGGAAAATCTGTCACTGAGTCGCTAATTAGATGGTCAATCGAGACAAAGACCTCATCAGTGGTATTGGAGATTCAGCATGAATTGCCCAACGAATTGTTGTCCAGTATCGCTTCCAAGAAAAATCTCCGATTAGTGATACTGGATAAAATGACCAGCCATTTCTCCGCATTTGACTCTCTAGAGATTGATGGAATTCGAACCCTGCCTTGGTTGAGTTTCTGTACAAGTTCTGGAGAAACGATTCCAGTCAGGATGGTAGAACGGGGAAAATCAGCACTTCCTCTAGAGGAAGTTGAAAGCATAAGCGTCTCCCCATGGGTAGTTCTGGGAATCCCACCTGAGAATGAAGAATCCCTAAATGAAATAGAATATTCATCAACTTCTATAGTTAGATCGGCTTTATCTCAATACCCTAGTGGGGATGAGGAATGGGCAAATCAAATGGAGGCAATGTATCCACTTGCTTCATGGATTGCATCACCCAATAAAACCAGGTGGCAAAGATGGCAGCGAGTATCTTCAAGACTAGATTCTGAATGGATGGCACTTCTCGATTTGGATTACCTCCCAATAGAGAAAATATCAGAATTGGCGGACCAAGCTCCGGAATCTGTAAAGAGGATTTTCTCCAAAAAAATCACCTCAAAACTTAGAGAGGACCCTAACAATCTTCTCAGGTCATGGCCGGCAATCGATCCTAGTCAGGCAAATAGCGGAGCAGCCTGGCTAGCATCTCACTTTATCCAGAACTCAGCATGGCTGCCTGAGGAGGTATATTCGGACATTCTTAGCTGGGCAGTTGAGGCTTGGCTTTCTCATCCTCCCCGAGAATCACTAGGCGCTTTAATCGGTCTCAAATGGCTATATGGAATTGAAACCGCGTCTCATGAGGAGTTTGATAGAACCTTATCCAGAATAAGGGGAATAGGTTGGCAAATGTCCGTGGGCCATCAACTAAACACTTGGTCAAGACTCTATGATCACGCTACAGGGAAAAGAGAAGCAGATTTGGAAGATATTTTACTATTTATGCGAGATCTCCCACATTCATGGTGGTCCCCATTCTCGTCAGATTTCTTAACTATGATTTTGAATGGTCCCGATGTGGCCGAATTTCTCGAAATTAGTATTCCCTGGTGTTCGAACGTCCTTGGTCCGATTGGAGAACCATCGGAAGCTCCTGGGCTTTCCTCAACTAGATATTCTGGATGCGATCCAAGGTTAGTTACTCCATTGCAGAATTTCCTACGTACATTCCAAGGAATTCCTGAAAACCCAGATTCCATTAATCATCTATGGGATTTACTCGATGCTCTAGAATCGTTACGAATAGGCCAGGTCCCGTCAGTTGGCCGAACCCACAATCTTTCAGGATGGTTGGCACAACCCGTGGAAAGATGGCCAATTTTCTCAATTGAAATGATGATGGATGGTGATATCAACATCTCTAGAAGGCTACTCCTAGAAAAGACCGGCTTTCACTCAGGACTCCCATTCAACGACGATTCAATGCAACCGTTGGGTTCTTGAGCAATTCTACCTGCGGAGTATTGCCCAACCGGCAACACCGTGTGGACAAAACCCCCTCGCCGGAGGTGGAGAGTGAAACACGGCACCACGGATTGGGTGACCACCCGTCGAAGACCATCGAGACTCTTTCGAGAGAATGATTGATGACGCAAAACGGGTGGCCGGATTGCGTATAGGTCCCCTGAGGACGGAATAGAATGAATCAAGGGACTACCCCGCAGTCCGACAGACGTCCCGGGGTGGGTCAGGCGCCAGAGCGAAGCAGTGAAGGTGGCCGTTACGCCCCGGGGCACACTAGGCTAGAAATTACCCAAATAGGTAGGAAGACGATGCACGGAATCGGACTAATTGGTGGTACTTTCGATCGATTTCACTTAGGTCACATGTCTTTAATAGAAGCCGGACTTTCCCATTGTGAGAAAATTGAGATTTGGATTACAGATAATGAAATTGCCCAATCTAAGGACAATAGAGTGAAGAAGTGGGACCAAAGAAAGGAGGAACTGGAAAATGCAACATCTGAATATTCCTCACGAATCTCAATCCATGTACTACGGGATAAATTCGGTCCTACCTTGGAGAATTCACATGCTTCGGCAATTATTTGCACTACTGAGACAAGAGACAACTGCCAAGAAATAAACTCACTTAGGGCAGACATGGATCTAAAGCCATTAGAAATCATCTCCGTGAATAGAGTAATTTCACGGGACGGAACTCCAATCTCAAGTTCTCAGATACGAGATGGAACAATGGATAGGGAAGGAAAACCTTGGATTCCGAAGACTATCAGGGATTCAGATGCCTCACTGACCACTAAAGTGGAATCCGAACTTAAGGATCCCTTTGGGCAATTGATTGAGGGTCCCGAAGAAGACACCTCCATAGCAGTCAAAAAAGCAATCTCACTGATATCACAAGTTGAGAATTTCTCCGGCCCGTTAATCGCCGTGGGCGATGTCACTGTTCTAGCATTCCAGAAAATAGGCCGCCCAGCAGATTTAGCATTGATAGATGGGAAAACCAAGCGTGCTGAGTGGCCAGAGGTGAGTGACATCAACTTCAATCTGTATGACAATATTCTGGAGTGCAGTAGTCCAGCTGGAACTCTAACAAAATCACTCCTAGAGGCTTGCGAGACCTCAATCTCTTACTGGATGGATAACAATGAGAGTAGTTTGATATTGGTATCAGGAGAAGAAGATCTCGCCCCATTACTTCTGCATCCCTTGGCCCCCATCGGATCAGTGGTAATCTATGGTCAGCCAGATAGAGGAGTAGTAATCAGGTGGTGTGATGAGGATTCCAAAAGTAGATGCAGAAACCTTCTACTGGGTTTCGAAATCAATTAGTTTTCGAGCCCGCATCTAGAATCCAATGTATTCCAATCCCAAGTGCCACGAAAGAAATCATCACTGAATAAACTCCTGGATCAACCCATGTTGACTCCATTGAACTCCAAATCAAGTAGTATCCAACTCCCGAAAATACCATCCAACTAGCCACGGTTCTTACTAGGCCGCTCTGTGTGGAAGAAAGGCTGGCAACCATCCGTTCTTTGTGCAAACTGGATACCCATCCCATGAAATCGTCCTCTCTCGCTGCGCTAATCCCCTTTACTCCTGCAGCAATGAGCACCGAACTTAGTAATCCAAATACTAAATCATCGGGAATCGTTATCCCAATCTCATGAGCTGAATTTGTAATCTCTCCATTACCGATAAAATCGATCCAATTCACTTTTCTCCCATTAGAATAAGCCCCGAATAGGATGTTTATTATTGTAAGAAATGCCATCCAAACCCCAACAATAAATGATCCAGCAGATAGTGTGATGCTCGGCCTCATCAGGGCTCCCACCCATTCATTGTCACCTTCTGACATCGAACCGCCGTCCTGAAGTCCCGGTTTAATCGTTGCCGGAATAAAATCTAGAGATGTCCCTGAAGATTGTACTTGGCCATTGACGCCTCATTTATCAGCGGCTCACTTTCACTCATCAGATTGATTGCGTCAATTGCCTTTGGAATCGCCGAGTTAACCTGTTTGCTCCTACCCCCGCGTCCCTTGCTGACATTGCGTGCCATAATCAGTCCCATAGTGTCTAACTCGTTCAGTAGTGAGGAGACTCTCCTAGTGGTTAGTGGCTCTGTGCGAATCTTCGAGCATGCTTCGGCGTAGGTTCTGTATACTTCACCAGTAGAGATATTCCTAAGTCCATTTTCTTCATTTAGACAAATAGAGAACAGAACTAACTTCTGATGGAGTGGGAGAGTCTTGATTACGGGTGTAACCTGATCATATTCTAGTTGGCTCTGAGCCAATCTAACATGTTTAGTGTCAACTCTGCCTTGAGCCCTCTGCTCGGCCTTCTGCACAGAGATTCTTAGTAGATCCAAAGCTCTCCTTGCATCTCCATGCTCTTGGGCAGCCAGTGCTGAGCAAAGTCTGATTACTCCCTCATCGAGTACCTCTTCCTTGATTCCCATCGCAGCCCTCTCACTCAGGATGTTCTGAATCTCCGTTGCAACATAGGGGTGGAAAACAATGTCCTCTTGACTTAATCTTGAACTCACTCGGGGGTCTAGGTGCTGTGTGAAGTGAAGATCGTTACTTATTCCAATTATCGAGCATCTCCCATTCTCCAGCAGAGTGTTGAGGCTAGTCAGGGCATACAGGAGATCATCTCCTCCCTTATCTACTAGGTTGTCAACCTCATCAAGTACGATAATATGGACTCCTCCCAGACGACTCATCCTTGAGACGACCGTCTCAAGAACTCGGTCAGTCGGCCAACCAGTGAATGGAACGGGCGAATCTCCTCTCTGTGACAACTGTGTCGCTATAGTTTGAACCACTCTATATTTGGTGTCCACGTTTCTACAGTTGATTTCATAGGTTTTTACTGTCTGCCCCATCTCTAGCCCTTTCTCTCTCAACTGACTAAGAACGAATCTTGTTACCACCGTCTTTCCTGATCCTGGGACTCCATAGAGGAGCATATTGGAAGGAATGTGGCCGTTTAGCGCATCAACTAGATTCCTAACCAATGAATCCACTTCATGCTCTCTATGAGGTAGTCGAGCAGGCTCGAATGCATGGTCAAAGGCTCTTCTGTCGATAAAGAGACTATCTTGGCCGAGAATTTCTTCGAAAATATTTCCTCTCATTTTTTTTCACGCCAGCAAATTCTTCACGAAATGCCAATATTCCCCCCCATTGGGTTCATTGCTTCTCGTGAGGTTTCCAGAGCGACTGTGTTTGTGGTAATAAGAGTGACTCGCTTTCTGAAAAGTTGAGCATGTTTTACTAATGATTATCCATATTCAACAATAACGCCAATTCACGTAACAGTAATCATTAGATATTACTCTCAGTATCTCTTTTTGTTGAAATCATTTATAGTGTATTTTCTACATCAATTGATTCCTACAGAGCTATTATCCGATTGTATCTCTTGATGGAGAAAATATCACTCCTGATGAGTCTCTTATGTGTTCCTTAATTTGGAAAAAATCTGAACAAATCGTCCATCTTTCATATTGGATATATATATCGGAAAATAAAATATACTAATTATTTACAGTAAAATTCCCATTATCATCAATATCTAAACTGTCTCCATCATTTAGTTGGACAATCTGTCTGGGTAATTCTGGAATGTCAAAACCAGACTCACTTTTCTGTGACTTTGCAAAGTTGTGTGTCACCAATACTCTAGTGCTAGGAAACCTCTCATTAAATGAAATTACATCAGAAGGTCTGTGATGATATGGGAAATCTCCGATATCTGGCACCCCCATCTCCAGTATCGCAACATCTACTGCTTCGGCGCGCCTCTCTATTTCTGGGCACGGCCCCGAATCACCACAATGGAGCAAGCGAAATCCACTTTCATGAGTCAATTCATATCCATGCGGGTCGGTTTCAGGGGTGTGATGAACTGGAAACCTCTCATACTTCCATCCGGTTCCACTTAGATTTGCTACCTCTTCTTCATTCCAGTCAATCCTAGAGTCGAACGTGTCTCCAAGGCTACCTGGAAATCCCATTTGGCACAGAACAGAAAGGTACTCCTTTCCTCCAGGCCTAAGATGCACTTTCAGGTTGTTTTTCCCAGAAGGATCTGAGATATATTTCCTATCCAACAACAAGAATGGAAATCCGAAGGTATGGTCGCCATGCCAATGCGTGAAAAGCACATGTTCTAATTGACTGGGGGAAACCCCCATTCTCCTTAGTTGGGGTAGGAGAGTAGGAGGAGCGTCAATGAGGATTTTTCCATCCACTAGAGCCAATGCATGCATCCTTCCTTGAGGTGAGAAAGCATTTCCAGTACCCAGAAAGTCGATGCGAGCCACATGTCTCGACAGGGGCCTTCCGACTTTACCCCATCGTTTGATACCGTAAGGGGCATTGTCATACGCATTTGTTCATATATCTATGTGAACTCGCAAATAACAGAAATATCAATGGCAGTCAAATCAACTAAATCTGAGTGGTCCGCCAAGAACCCCTATTTCACCAACATTAAGGAGAATTTCATTCTAAACGGCGAATCTTCGAAGAAAGAAACTAGGCATATAGTTTTCAATCTGGGAGAGTCGGGCTTGGAATACAAGGTAGGAGATGCTCTTGGAGTGGTTCCAAGATGTCCACCGGAAATAGTTAATCAGATTCTGGAAATTTGTGGATTTTCTGGAGATGAAGAAGTCGAAACAAACCTTGGAAAATGCTCTATCAGAGATGCTTTGACCAATAGATACGAGATTCATCGAGTCTCAAAGAAGTGGATCAAAGGTCTAGTCGGCAGATTCAATGACTCCCGCTCTACACAAGTAGGGATACGAATCGTTTCTAGAAAACGAGTTTCATCCATTGACGGAACACTGATTGTCGACTGGTCCTCTAGTGGAGAAGAAGATCTCCCAGAGGGATACGCAGAGATGGGAAAATTTGGCGATAACTCTACGATTCTACTCCAAGAGATAATCTCAGACAATGATGTCATGGAGGATTACATCTGGTCGAGGGACTATGTCGATGCTTTGGGCGATTTCATAGGTCTTGGTTTCACACCCCAACAACTACTGGAAGGGATGGACAGGTTGAAGCCTAGACTTTACTCAATCGCCAGTAGTCCCGATTTTGAAAAGGGAACCGTCCATCTTACCGTAGCAATAGTTAGATACAATCATCACGAACGAAATCGAACCGGACTTTGCACAGGATTCATGGCAGACAGGTGTGAAATCAACTCTACTCTAGTTGGAGTTTACATGTCTCCAACTAGATCGTTTGTTCTTCCTGCGGATGGGTCTAAGGATATCATCATGGTCGGCCCAGGAACTGGAATTGCTCCATTCCGAGCCTTTCTTCAGCAAAGAGAAATCAACAATGATTCAGGTAGGAATTGGCTCTTTTTCGGAGATTGGACAGAAGAAGGCGAATACCTCTATCGCGATGAAATGATTGCTTGGAACGATAGAGAAGTAATCTCGAAACACGATCTTGCCTGGTCACGCCAAGGTTCTGAAAAGGTCTATGTCCAGCACTTGATGAAGAAGAACGGTGAAGAGATCTGGAAATGGATTGAGGGAGGGGCATATTTCTACGTCTGTGGTGACAAGAAATTCATGGCTAAGGATGTGCACACCACTCTGATAGAAATATGCTCGGATTTCGGCAACATGTCCTCAGATGAGGCCAAGGATTTCGTGGAGAATGGGTTGATGAAGTCAGAGAAGCGATATCTCAGGGACGTATATTAACTGGCCGATTCACTCAAACGAAGGTGCATCTAGCACGTGCTATGTTCCGACGTGTTCTTGTTGCTAATCGGGGCGAGATTGCACTCCGAATTGTAAGATCATTGAGAGAATTGGGGGTTGAATCTGTCGTAATACATGGAAGGGAGGATAGGATGTCACTCCCTGTCAGACTTGCAGACGAGGGCTACTTCATCCCAAGAGAGGATCCTCTAGCATCATATCTAGACATCGAGGCAATAGTTTCGGCAGCTATAGAGGTGGGCGCCGAAGCAGTTCATCCGGGTTATGGTTTTCTTTCAGAGAATGCAACCTTCGCCCAACGCCTTGCTGATGAAGGAATTACCTTCATTGGCCCCTCTCCAGATTCACTTAGGCTCCTAGGTGATAAGATAGCAGCTAGGGAGGCAATGTCAAAGGCTGGAATTCCAGTAGCAAAGGGCACAGAAGAACCAATTTCCGATTCTACTGAGGCTCTGAAAGTAGCTTCAGAAATAGGTTTTCCTATCATGATTAAGGCATCCTCTGGAGGGGGTGGGATTGGGATGCAGGTGGTAAACGAGAAGTCTGAATTCGAATCAGCACTTAGATTGTGTCAAGGTAGGGCAGAGTCAGCTTTCGGAGATAGTAGAGTTTTCATCGAGGAGTATGTCAATTCGGCCGAGCATATTGAATTCCAAGTTGTTGGGGATGGGACTAGAGCAATCCATCTCGGAGAACGCTTCTGCTCGATTCAACGAAGGCACCAGAAGATTCTCGAAGAGGGCCCTTGGATAAGCAAGAAAGAAAGAGAAGATATTGGAAATAGGGTCGTAGCAGGAGCGGAAGCAATCGGATATAGGGGCCTAGCAACATTTGAATTTCTCAGAAATCCCGATGGAGAATTCTATTTCATGGAAGTCAATCCCCGGGTTCAGGTCGAGCATACCATAACCGAGATGTTAACAGGAATTGATTTGGTTTCTCTTGGCATAGTTGTTTCTTCGGGGGAGGAACTTCCAATCACTCAAGAAGAAGTTTCATTGAATGGACATGCAATACAGGTTCGGATTAATGCAGAGAACCCCATAACCCTAGAACCTTCTCCGGGGAAATTGTGGGAGTGCCATTGGCCAGGCGGTCCTGGTGTCAGGGTTGACTCTCATGGCTTCTCCGGTTATGTCATGCCCGAAGCATTTGACTCATTGCTCGCCAAGATTGTTTCTTGGGCCCCAAACAGGAGTCAGGCAATAGCAAGGTTAGACTCCGCTTTGGAGGAGACCATTCTTCTTGGAGTAGATACACTAATCCCTCTACATAGAGCAATATTACAGGATTCAGACTTCGTAGAAAGGAAAATTACCACTGACTACTTGGAGACGCATACAGATTTGCTCGTGGGTGGTGGATAGTTGGACTTGGTCATTGTCGGCAGTATCGGTTATGATGACATCGAAACGCCGGTTGCGACAGGCTCTGACGTCCTTGGAGGTTCTGCTGTTCATGCCGGAGTATCAGCTGCCTTTCACCTTCCAGAGACTCCGGAAGGAATCAACAGAGTTGGTCTAGTAGCCCCAATCGGAAAAGACTTCTCAAATTCACACCAATCTAAATTAGAGAATCTTGGAATCGACTTATCTGGCGTTAAGAAGTTGCCAGGAAAGACGTTTAGGTGGTCGGGAAGGTACTCTGGAACAATGGAGAACGTTGAGACAATCTCTACCGAGGTCAACGTTCTGGGAGATTTTGTCCCCGAAATACCCGAACCATGGAAATCTCCGAACATCCTCTTCTGTGCCAACACCCATCCAGCATCTCAGGTTCTGGTCCTTGATCAATGCCCTAGTTCCGAGATTACAGCAATTGACACTTTTATGTTATGGATTGAAACTGAGTTTGAGAACCTATCCTCAGCGCTTAGAAAGGCGGATTTGGCGATTCTCAACGAAGAAGAGGTTTGCGCAATCTCTGGCGAAGAAGTTTTCATGAAGGCAGTTGAGCCAATTTTGTCCGGCTCGTGCCTACACGGGGGCGAGTCAGCTGGGAAAGGCCCTAGAGGACTTGTGATTAAGCGAGGATCCTCGGGAGTATTTGCACATCTGCCTTGTGGGATAATTGCCCTTCCATCGTATCCTATCAGCGAAATTGTTGATCCAACTGGATGCGGAGACTCCTTTGCAGGGGCCTTCTTAGCGAATATTTCTGGGAGGAAGGGAGTCTTGAACGATTTACAATCAATGAGGGATGCAATGGTCCATGCTACGGTTTCTTCTTCGTTCACGATTCAGGGACTGGGTTCAAACAAGCTACAGGGTCTCGAGAGGGGACTTTACCATGCTAGGATGGATCGATATCGCAGGATCGTCGGACTCTAGTCACCCTAGTCTCCTGAGTCCCGGAAGAGGATTCGGGTCCTCTCTGGACGAGGTTGGCTTTAGTTGGCTAAACTTCAATGAATCACTCGTTTCATCAAGCAGATTCGACTTCATTTCTTCTTCCCCCGAGAGTCTCCTAACTATCGAATTGAGATTGTCCTTGGCAGTAGAGGACTGTCCTGCCATGCGCATTGATCTAATTCGGGAACTAACCTCTGCTTGGTGATCTTGATCACTCCTCAGTCTCATGTGCTGTGTGGTCTGAAAACTTTCAGTTTCTATCTCATTGGTCGTTTCATCATTGCTTTCATTGACCCTATTGGCCGAACCTCCAGGTCTGAGAAGTCTCGAAAGCCAACCCCCAGATGCGTTTGCTCCCGATTTTACACTAGATGTCCTACTGCCCGACATCGTCGAGGCTAGTTTGTTCAGAGCCGGGTAATCTTCCAAATTTGCAGTATGTATGCCCGCCATTTCATTCAGATTCTGGATCCTCAACTCTTGCCTAGCTTTTGCTTGCCTCACTACTCCCGCCTTACATTCTTCCCTGACTGCCTCTTCAGTGGGAGGGGGCAATAAGGGTCTAGAGTATGGTTCAGGAGGGGCTCCCAATTCTTGGTGAGCCCGTTTAATCATTTGAGCACTTGATTGTGACCTTTCTATTCGATTAGGTGGCGTGGCATCAGACCCAAAACCAAAAAGTCCCATATCAACAGTTGGGGAGGACTCTTGAACAGGATCAGAGTCGAATAATCCACCCGGGGCGAACATATCTAGACCCTCTGCAGCATCAGAAAATGCAGAATCAATTCTACTCTCGTCTGCCTTTTCAGGCGTCTTCTCTTTGTACCAAGTAGGCGCCACTTGCACCCCCCACGCTCTTTCATAGGCATTCTGCTTGAGTGAACTCGAAGCAGACTCGCCTGTCTCGAAAGAATCCTCTCGGACTAATTCAGAATCTTCTGCGAATTTCGGGAAGTCGAACATCTTCATATCAGCATCAGTTCGCATCGTGAGATTTGATTCAGGATCTTGATTGGTATGGCTAATGTCATTTGTTCGGAAAGAAATTGGAAGTGCGACTCGAGAAGATTGCCCCAACTGTCCAGTAGCATCTCTGATTGCAGGGAAAGTTGGGAGTTCTGTCTCTAGATTTTCCAGACCAAGTATCGCCTCTTGGATATCACTCCCATGCCTCACTCTGTCCACAATTAGGCATAATTTCAGAAGATTCGACTCGCTTCCCGAAACAAGGTGCCTGTCACCAGAACCAGTTTCTATTGCTAGGATGGCGTATCGAGAAACTATGTTTGCAATTATCACAGACGCACCTAATCCCACTGCTAACCAACTCATCGGCGCAACAATGGTCGTAATTCCTAGGTAAATTGCAATTATCCCTAGTAGGACCGTTCCAGATGGAAGCATCGGAATCTTGAGGTGCCTCATTCTTTCGATGGCTGCCAATTCAAGTCTTACGCCCTTTCCATCGAACCTTTCTATTGTTAACTGACGCTCAGTAATTACAGCGCAACACTTCCCCTTAGCTCCGACTAAGTAGAGTCCTCCGATTAACTCGGAGCGTCTCTTCTCAGTCGAGCCGCTAGGCTCGGCTATTCCCATCCGAACCGCTGAGCGATTAATTCACGGTATAAGTCCATGGGGGGAAGGGCGTTGAAATCGTATTACTTGGAGATGTTTATTTTATGGCCGATATACCTCTTACCTCATGGCTTCTCTAGCTTCTTCCGCTTGTTTCCACATCTCCTTTTCACGATCTGTCTGTGGTTCGAATTGTGGAATCTCAACCGGCTGCATAGACTCATCAATTGCAACCATGAAGAAGAAACCGGAGCAGATTTCCTCTCCAACCCATTCGGAACGAGAAAGCCTGCAGGAAGTAACATGAACTCCAACGGTCCTCGGAGAAGTCCAAACTACTCTAGACGTCGTTCTGATAATATCTCCTTGGAAAGCCGGTCTTCTGAACTTCAGAGCATCTACAGATACGGTGACGAAAACTCTGTGAGCGAACTTTGAGGCAACCATTCCCGCTGCTGTATCCATGATGGACATCAGTCTGCCACCGAATAGGGTGTTCAGTGCGTTCGTGTGCCCAGGAAATACCTCATCCAGCACCACAACTGGTTCGCTCGAGAACGGAAGTCCATCCTTCATCAACGACTCTCAGCACGCCACCCTCCTTGAATCCTACAGTGGCAGGTGACATCAAACAGCGGTTTACCGCTTACTTCAATCGAGGGGCTCTCCTCGGACAAACGTGGCAGGAGAAATTCTAGAACTCATTGATACTGTAGTGAAGGCACTGACTCGACGCCGTAGGATTTCCTGGAAAGTCCCAGATCTCAACTGGAAAACTTCCGTTTTCCGAGACCCTCAAGGAGGATCCGTTTTGCTTTGGCCATACCTGCCATGTGTACGGATGCCCCCAATGATGAGACCTCGGGTCTGGGATGGATTAGCTCTTCTCTCTTCTGCCGACGAACTGGTTTCTCTGAAGGAGGAGGAGGAGCAGGACAAGGCCAGCCCAGGTATTCATATGGAATCAGCAACTGTATCCGGCACCACTCTTGGGATGCTTGTTAGGGACTTGTCGCAACTTGACTTAGAAGGGCCATCAATCCCTGATCCAGAGAGAATCAGACTCCTCAGACATGCTGAGAACTCAAGGGGAGGGATGCCAATTTATGCTATTGAACCGGGTATTGAAGATAATGAGTGGGCCGATTGGCAATCCAGATGGGCCGATGAACAAGTCAGATTTAGAAATCTACTTGCCACAATTGGAAGAGCTAGGAGATGGTCCCAGATTCGAAAAATGGCCACCAGTAAGGTAGCTAATTCTAAATTAGCCAGCCCTGATTTGGGCGCAGCGTCAACCGTCTGTGCTGCTTGGTGGCACGAGGAGTCATATTGCCTGACTGAAGAACTAGTCCATGAGAGAGACTCTCGATTCTCCACAAGAATCAGGGGGGCTCTCTCGAATCTTCGAGAAAATGACTCCGGAGAATGGAGTGATGACGGCCCAATCCTCCTTGTCCCCGTTCAACAGGCTAATGTGCCTTCTCTAGAGAATAGCCTAATTGCCTGTGAGTCAGTGGAGAGGATGGAGAGGGAGCAATGAGCATCGTTGAAATCAATATCGAGACTCAATCATTCAGAGCAATTCCATCCGAACCAGTTGACATAACTGAAGCTGTGAAGTTCGCAGGAGCTAGGAGTAACGGGGCTTTCGCAGTAATAGAGCACGAAGAACCCCGTGCCCTGATTGTCGTGGATAAAGATGGGTCTCTGCTCATTCACGGAATTTCCAATCCCGAAGCAGCCTCACTGATTGCTGAGGAGACTCTTCTAAGAATCGGCCTCTCAGAGAAGGGATTGGTGATAGAAACTGGAGAAGTTCTTGGCAGTTTCTCAGTTGGAAGGGCCGTGCTAATTAGCTTAGCAGCCGAACGATTCATGGATGCTGAGCATGACCTGAGGCTAGATGCACTAAGAATCGAGGATAAGAGACATCATTGTACTATTCTTCTTTTCAACAACGGCAGAGGAATGGTCATGGGGCAATCCTCTCGCAAAGTCGTTGAAATGGCAGCTTCGTTTTGGGTCTCAAGATTGAGTGAAGAAGGCGCTCTGGCGTGAGAAGATGCTAGAAAGAGGAAATTGGAACGGACCGATCTTTGACCAACACATGCATCTAGATAGAACAAATCGATTCCTAGACGCAGTGTCAGATTTCTCAAAATCTGGTGGAACTGGAATCATGCTAGTGCACAAGCCAGCATTTTCCGGAAAACTACCATCGGAGATTCGAGGATATGTGGAAGCATATTCAGAAACAATTTCCATGGCAGAGGAGATTCGTGCATCTCATCACCTAGATGTGGGAGTGGTACTGGGTCCTCATCCAGTGGCTTGGGAGAAGCAGATAGAAGAACTAGGTCAATCTAGATCATCAGAGTTGCATATGGAAGCAGTAAGTTTGGCATTAGAATTCATCGACTCTGGGGTCGCCCATTGCCTTGGAGAAGTGGGCCGTCCGCATTATCCGGTCGGCGACGAGACTTGGGATAAGGCAAACGAAATGCTACTGGAAATTATGTCTATGGCAGCCTCTGCAAAGACCTCGATACAATTGCACGTCGAGGAAAATAATGAGGAAACATGTTTCGAATTAAGTCAATTATGCAAATCTTCAGGTCTCCCATTGGAAAACGCCATCCGGCACTATGCTCCTCCTGATGTCAGCGCAGACTTTACTCATGGCCTCTCAGCCACTGTCAATGTCGGCAAAGGAAGCGTACCAATCCTGACTGAAACCGTCAGCAAGGCCTGTGCCCCTTGGGGAATGGAGACTGACTATCTTGATGATAGAAATAGACCAGGAGCAGTATTGGGCCCCAAGACAGTTCCAAAAAGAACAAACGAGCTATGTACAAGTCTGCTCTCAGCCGGATGGGATGAATACGATGTTGAATCGCTGATGATGAAAATCCATTCTGAATGGCCAAAATCACTCTATGGAATCTGAGCGGAATTTAATCTTCGGTGTGAAAATCATCAGTGTTCCAATAACAATCATGAATAGTGAGAGTCCGAAGAATTGTATTTCGCCAATCGGCAAAGGCATTCTCGTTTTCTCTATCAGCATCCTCAATAGAGGTCCGTTAATCGGAAGAAATAGTAATACTAGTAAAACTCCAAGTCTCTGTCTGAGTATCACGACTCACCGTGCAAGCCCACACTTTTCAAATTCTTCAGTCAACCGAATCCGTTTAGAGATGCCATACGTTCGCCCAGACCGAGCGCCTGTAGTGAAGGGGTTATCACAAGAGGTTTCCAACCTCTTGTCCCGGGTTCGAATCCCGGCGGGCGCACCACTTCTCCTTTCATGACCCAATAAATTCGTTATTGAGACTGAAGCATTGAAACACTTCTTGCTTTACGAAACTCTGTGACAGCAACCGAGCAAGAGGAATTCGATGTAGGAGCGTCACTCAGCGATGACATGTCTGAATTGGGAGATGAAAAACAAGTTGTCGGCAGAAAGATCTGGAGGGTTGTACCCTACGTCACTAGGTATTGGAAGAAGGCACTGGGGGGAATTCTGGCAAATGCTGGTGCTCGTGCTTTCGATCTCATCCCCTTCGTCGCAATCGGAATGGCTGCAGACTATTACCAATCTGAGACCTTCACAAACTCCACAATTGAAAGTCTAGTTAAATGGGAGGCAATACCTAACTTAGGCCCAATCAGCTCTATAGAACTGGGATTTGGACTTCTGATATTGACTTCATTCACTTTCCTAGCGATTTTCCAGGGGATTAGCAACCAACTGTGGCAATCTACTGCATACATGGCTCAACATGATATTCGGATGGATGCTACCAACTCCCTATTGAATATGGAAGCGTCCTACTTTGAAAGCAGACAGACGGGAAACCTGATGTCTGTCCTCTCAGCAGATGTCGCTCAACTTGAGGATATCATCTCCGACGCTAGTACCAGCATGATTCGAATCACAATTACGTTCTCAACTGCATTCATAATCATGTTCTGGATGTCTCCGAAGTTGGCTCTAATCCTATTCGCTCCCTTGGTGATAATCGTGCCTATGGTAATTTGGTTTTCCACGAGGGTTCAGAGGAAGTACAGGAAGCAGAGAGAGAGTACTGGGGGAATCGTGGCAATATTGGAAAACGTCCTAACTGGCGTCACCGTCGTACAGGCGTATAATGCAAAGGAGTTCGAAAGTTCTAGAATAGGGAGGCAGAGCGGCGATTATAGAGACGCAGCAATCCAAGCCGCATTCATCAGAAATCGATTCATACCTGGGATATATGTTGTTGCAGGCATTTCATTCGGGCTACTCACATCAGCAGGGGGTTGGGTCATGGCAAATGACGAGATTTCCGTCGGGCAGTTCGTTACATTCCTCCTCATCTCTACTAGGATGACGATGCCTATGTTCATTCTGGGCATGCTACTAAATCAACTCCAGAAAGGCGAGGCTTCCTCTAGGCGTGTTTTCGCCATTGTCGACTTGGAACCATCAATTTTTGATAAGGAAGGAGCAGTTCCTCTTGAGGGGCCAATCGAATCTATCCGGTTCGATGACGTCTCTTTCGCATATCCAACATCGCAGATAAATGCCCTAAACGGAATCACACTTTCTGCTTCCTCCGGAGAGTTCCTTGGAGTGATGGGGCACACTGGAGCCGGGAAGAGCACGATTCTGAAACTGGTCGAGAGGTTCTACGAACCTCAGGGTGGACGAGTAATGGTCAATGACAGGGACATCAATGAATTCAAGATAGAATCGATTAGAGAAAGAATAGGTTTCGTTTCACAAGACCCGTTTCTTTTCTTTGGAACCATAGGGGAGAACGTTGCTTATGCCCGGGAATCTACTAATGAGCAGATTCTAAGCGCTCTAGAAGCCGCCGGTGCAACTGAGTTCGTCACCAACCTTCCGGAGGGATTGGATTCGATGGTAGGAGATAGAGGAGTTATGCTCTCAGGAGGTCAGAGGGCAAGGATTAGCCTAGCTAGGGCATTACTAAAAGATCCAGATTTGCTTATTCTGGATGAGGCCAGCGCAGCCCTAGATGCCGAGACTGAGAAACGAATTCAGGAGTCTCTGTTTGGAAACTCCAATGGTGGAAAAAGTAGGATAACTATTGCAGTAGCCCATCGTCTTGCAACCATTAGGAACGCCGATGAGATTGTCGCAATGGTCGACGGGGCAATTGTCGAGCGCGGCTCTCATAGTGATTTGGTCGAAAATGACAATGTTTACGCTTCTCAGTGGTCAATTCAGACTGGGGAACTAGGTGCATTGGAGGAATAATATTGGACAATACCCAGATTCCCTGGGTTGTTGTTGAATCCGGATCGATATTGGTAGGATCCAATGATCGCTCAATTCTCTTCGGTGGTACGGGACCCCGTCATGAGGTCAACATAGATTACTCATTTAGAATCTCAGAGCTGCCATTGGATTTCAAAGAGGCTGTAAGAATCGTCGAAGATACGGAGATGGAACTCGTTTCAGAGTCCGAGTGGCAATTGGCATACTCCAGAGGACTCATCTCAGGCATTGATGGGACCTCCGAATTATTGGCAGACGCGGCTCAAGACTTCTGGGGCAAGCCCTGCGATGGTCGTCCTTTCGTGAAGGATCGCAACAGTCCTCAAATAATTCGGAGATGGAAATCCGGATTGGCAGACTCTCTAACGGTCTTCACTCATAGAGAGTCCGCAAAACCCGAATATGGTAGAATCAGACTGGTAATCAGAGAACACTCGGGATGGAGTAGCAATCCCTCAATAATTCCTGAAAAGAGAAACACCACAAGTATCTTCATGGAAGAGGTCTTGATATGCCTCTTTGTTGGAGTCTTTCCTTCTTTCGTTTGGGCTTCTTTCAATGCTAGCCCCGAGTATATCTACGAAGGCTGGTTAAATCTAATACTGGGAGGAATATTCTTCAGTATCTTCACAATGCTATTTTGGCGTCCGAAGCAGCCTACTTGGTATTATGAATCTGGGCAAATGATCCCACGGAAAGGGGAAAATAAACCAAATTGACTATTCCCTGTCTCTATCATCTATCTGTGAAGTCGGGCTTCCCGTGGTGATACTGATTCTTGCTTTGTTTATTCCAATGCCGTAATCCCACAGCAGCATGAATGAAACTACTGATGAAAGAAGAACGGTAGTAGGGCTCTTGTTAGGAGAAGGTCCTAGAATCGCTCCGGACCATGCAATGATGTTGAACAAGATTGCCAGAGTGGGAAACTGGTGAACCGATGCCCTTTCTATTCCAAAGGGAACTGCCTCTTCAGAGATGTCCCAGAATTCCGGCCAAGCCAGACCTCCATTGAGGCACCCCCAAACGAATGTGACCAGGGACATGCATACGAGTAGAGGGAATGCAGACACCATACTATGGCTCCAGCCCCATAGTGCAGGATATCTTTTCCCTGCTAGAGTCCTGACAAGGCCGTAATTTCTAATCTGCTTCCTTACTCTCCCAAGTCCCCTTCTTCGATGCCACATAGTTGCGCTACCATCAGACCAGAGTCGATGGCCAGAAATCCTGATTCGATAGTCCAGCATCACGTCTTCCGCCCCGATTGCACCCGGGTCAAATCCTCCAATCTCTTCCAATACCTCTCTCCTGTATGCCGAGTTCACTCCAGGTAGTTGCTCTACCTCCTCGAGTTCTTCTGAAGTCATAGATCCGTAATTCGTCCCAGCAGTTAGGATTTTGTTGCAGAAAGCCACATCGATAGACTGCTGTAAGATGGTTGATTCATCAACAGGAGCAAAGTTCGGGCCACCCACTCCTGAAACCTCCGGGCGTTTGAACCAACGCTCCAATCTCTCGATCCAATCATGTGGGACAATTACATCATCATCAGTGAAGAAAATCAAATCTGATTCAGTCTCTCTGATTGCAATGTTACAGGCATCTGCTCTGCTCCTAGAACCTCTGTCATCAATAAATCTAATTCCTCTGTTCTCAGTCACACTCTTGCCAGAATCACCTCCTGGTCCAACAACTACTACCTCCATATCCTTGAATGTCTGGCATGCCAGCCCATCTAGCACCACTGCCAATTCTTCAGAGTTGTCCACAGTGGGAATTATGACGCAAACTCTGCTTGACACGAGAAGTCCGGAGAGGAGGGTATTGATGAGTTCACGGGTTAGTCATTGACAATTCGTGGCGCTAGGAAGTATGTCCACCTTGCCCCACCTTCATTACTCATCCAAGTCAGCCTTAGTGGGTATTTCTCTTCAAACTCAAGGGACACCTCATCTGTTAAACCACCTGCTAACTTTCTTGTCAACTCTCCTAGGTATTGTAGAGAGTACGTTGAATGAGTGGCCGAGGAACAGACAAGTTCGCTTAATTCACCAGACTCGAACTTAACATTCACTCCCTCGCCCGCCTCAACCGATACAGATACGGTAAGTTGATTCTTATCCATGCTAAGGTCAACTTCACCACCTACAAACTTCGCAGCCCTTAGGGCTCTCGATAGCTTCTCAGAATCTATAGTGGCCTTCGACTTGAATTCTAGATTAGGCTGATTGGGAGTTTCCATTGTGCTGGTGTCAATTCCTCTGAGAATCATCAGGACCTCGCCAACTCTGACGTTAATTGCACCCACTGCATCGTCGAAGTCTATCTCAACTAGATCATTCGGTCCTGCAAGCGTGAGTAGATCACGCATCCTCTGAAGATCTAGGCCAATTTCCACTGGTGCGACCTCATATGTTTCGAAGCATTCATCGGTGATAGTAGCAGATAGAAGCGCAACGTGTGAACCGTCTACCACAGATATGCTAAGCCCTTTCTCTCCCCAGACTAACTTGGCCTCGGATGTCAAAACAGATAGAATGTCGACTATCTCCCTCATCAGTTGTTGCTTTGCGGTTATCCTCAGCATGTGTTCACCTCGATTCCATTCTACTTATAGGAGGCTCTTGATGCTTATTGGCGCCAAGCCAGCATAATCTACTGGTACTCCCTCCACTTATGCTTACAATCCAGATTTGCACAGGAGCAGAATTTGGTCTCTGGCTCGTCCGAGGATCTCGTCTGCTGCAGGTGGACGTAAGCATTTCTTCCATTACACTTGGGGCAAATGTAGTCACCCTCTCTCAGAGTCCCCTGAGGGCCATCTTCCTCGACAACCTCCGTTAGGTGTTTCAAAGACTTTGAATCTGTGGTGGCCATAGTCTTAGACAAATCAATCGTCTTACCCGTCATCGGGTCAGTAAACTCGGAGCCCTTCCCATCCTCTCCTGAGAGTGGCCCTTCGTAACCACATTTGTAATCTGGACACTTTATCCAACCCCTTTCATCAGGATAGGATAGCGAACCACACTCGGGACAAAACATCTCTCTCACCATTACCGAATTAACGAGAACCGAACAGCGCTGAGCCTGCCGACTATTCAACTATTCGTCTGTCCTTTCATACATAATCCGCACCGTTCAAGCCATCGTACCGATTGGAGGGGCCATGAAAATATACTTCGATTGGCGTCTCTCACGCGTTCTCGATGATAATGGGCATATTGTCGATGAGATAGAATGGGATGGCACAATGTCTCCTTCTGGTGTGGCAAAACGTCTGATGATGATACAGAAGAGTAGGAATCTTCCCGAAGTAACCATCCTTTCCAAGAGATTTCCTGAGGCCGAGATTGATTACTTGGGAGCACTATCGGATCCAGACTGGCCTGTCTGGAAAGACTCGAATGAACTCTTCCAGAGAGCAACTCTGACATTAGCGAAGATGGGGGTAGCCGACTCTTCAGGAGACATGGATAGGAGGCTAGACATGCTGGTCTCAGCAACACTGGAACTCAGATCCTCGTGGACTACATCGGAGGCACGTTGTGTTGAGTGGGCTGGACTTTTCATTACAGAGGCAGACCTTGATTCTCAGAGAGATGAGATACCGCTTGTAATCGCTTCGTCAGAATCAATCTCCGAAGCATCTGAGAGGCTAGGAGTGAATTCCCCAATGCACCTTCCTTCAGATTCTGAGTGGTCATCGATGGTTTCACATGCTTCTGCCGTGATATCCTCATCGAAAATTCTCGAACAATTGGAGGACTCGATTAGGGAAATTGCAGTCCGATACGTGCCTTCTCTAAGCGCCCTTCTTGGGCCAATATCTGCAGCCAAATTGATTTCCCTAGCCGGGGGCCGGGAGAGACTTGCACGAATGCCCTCGGGGTCACTTCAAGTTCTTGGTGCCCATGCTGCCATGTCCGCACACAGACGAGGGGCACCTCCACCAAAGCACGGAGCAGTCCTCTTTTCTATGCCGCAAGTGAGCCGTTCACCTAGATGGGTTAGGGGAAAAATTGCCCGATACCTGGCTGGGAAGGCAAGCATTGCAGTGAGGGTGGATCACTTTGATGGCGAGACATGGGGGAAGTCCCAGATAGACGAGATAAATGGAGAGATTGAGGCAATCAAGGCTAAATTCCCCAAACCCCCCAAGAGGAGATGAGGATTTGGCTAACAAGGTAATACCCATTGGATGGGGGGTCCGAAGAGAGGGTCGCACCCTCTGGACTAGGAACGCGGTTAGAGGAAAATCAGTTAGGGGAGAGAGGAGGAAAAGAGAAGGACGAATTGAGTGGAGGAGATGGGACCCTACAAAGTCCAAGATAGCCGCCGCCTTACTGAGGACCAGTTCGAATCCATCTTCTCTACTTCCAGAACCGGGATCTACATGCCTGTATCTCGGTGCCTCTAGTGGTGGAACTGTGAGTCATATTCACGACTTCGTTTGTGGTGCTGACAATCACCATAATGGACAGGTAGTTGCAGTGGAGATCTCCCCACGGATGGTTCGTGATCTCGTTTCTCTGTCCGATAGGCGAACAGGACTTATTCCTGTCTTGGGAGATGCAAGGAAGCCTTCGCAGATTGCTGCCTTCATTAGAGGAAAGGCCAGTTGGATTCATCAAGATCTCAGTATTGCAGACCAGGCCGAGACTTTCGTAAGAATGGCTACTACTTTCCTATCACCCGGAGGAATCGGTCTGCTTAGCCTTAAGGCCGCTAGCGAGAGATCATCTGAGGGGGACGACAACTCAAGATTCCAGAAGGCGGAAAGAATTCTGGAGGATTCTGAACTAGATATGCTAGAGAGAATAGACTTGGCTGGTTTGGAGGAGCAGCATGTGCTATTCACTTGCGCTTCAAGCACCCTCAGAGGCTATGAAAACTACACCCAATACTAGATAAATTACAACGGTAAAGGCGAAGATTCCTATGGCAATCCATGATACTATCTGAGCAGCCTTTGCCAACCCTTGATCAGGATGCCCTGGATACTGGTTGGTTGTTGCGAGGGCCCCATTTGCTATAATCAGTCCAGGAACAGCGGTGCAAACAGAGCACATCACCACTCCCATGATTCCCAGAACTAGTGCTAGCACCGCGTTCGTCTGAGGAATTCCCATACCGGAACTAACCGTACTACCACCTTGTACGAAGATCTGCTCAGGGGCCTGACTGGTAACAGCCGGACTCCCCTCAAGAACCACAGTTTCAGCCGGTTGGTCAGCAGGCTGTTCTGTAACCCAATCAGGAACTTCTGCTTCTTCCATGACCATTCCAGAAAGGACTAATGGATAACTCTGTCGAAACTACTTCCGAAAGGTAATGGCCCACCTCTCCGACCAATATTCGTGCCAGAGTTACCTGAGGTCGAAACTGTCCGCCTTGGTCTCGAGAGGCATCTCTTGGGTCGAAAGATATCGGTCGTTGAACTGAGAAGGAGTGATCTGAGATTCCCTTTCCCCGGAGATTTCGCATCATCTCTCCAGAATCGAGTTATCCAGTCAGTCGAACGCCGGGCAAAGTATCTTCTAATTCGCCTGGAAGGAGGGCTGACTTGGCTCAGTCACTTGGGTATGAGTGGGAGATGGACGATTATCGGGGAAGGAATTGGGAGTAAGCCCGGGAGATTTGCTAACGGAGCGCCGGTAGGTAGTGGGGACGGTCCGCATGACTGGGTGGTCGTTCACCTAGATAGCGGAAGCAAGGCAGTCTACTCTGACCATCGAAGATTTGGATTCATGGATTGTTTCCCCACGTCAGAACAAGAAAATCACAAACTGCTTTCCAACCTAGGTCCCGAACCCACTCCAAACCACCTAGTACCAGTAGATTTAGCCGATGGACTCAGAGGAAAGATATCGCCAATCAAGTCAGCCCTTCTGGACCAACGAGTTGTATCGGGATTGGGAAACATCTACGTCTGTGAGATTCTGCATAGGGCAGGGATTTCTCCGAGAAGAAAGGCTAGCAGCGTTGCAGGGAGCTCAGGTGTCTCGCGTAGAGTTGAGAGGATTACTGCATCAACACACGATGTGATAACAGAGGCAATCGATGCAGGTGGTTCGACCCTACAGGACTTCAGAGGAGTGGATGGCGATGAAGCGATGGGATATTTCGTGCATAATTTCCAAGTCTATGGCAGAGAAGGTGAGACCTGTATGAAACAAGATTGCCTCGGAATCATCAAGAGAATAGTTCAGTCGAACAGGTCCACATTCTTCTGCCCCTCTTGCCAACGCTAATTCTCACTAGTCATGGTGCTGGGACATCTCTATTCCCCTTACTAGTGCAAGTAGAACCTCATTCCTAGGTGTTGGGACGCCAAGCTCCTTACCCTTGGAAACCACCGCACCACACAGGACATCGATCTCTGTTCTTCTTCCTGCCATCAAATCTTGCAGCATGGAGACCCTATTTTCAGATGTAGCAACCACAACTTTCCTGAGAAATTCTTCGTTGTCGGTTCCTCCCAAGTCGACTCCAGATGCCAGTGCAACGGACTCCGCCTCCCTCATTGCCTCCAGAGACTGCCTCCAGAGTTCTGGGGCTTCGATCAAAGCTCCGTTCCTAACTCCCGCGATTGCACAAATCGGGTTTATCGCGACGTTGATCATCAGCTTCCTCCAGATTTCCTTATTGATGTCATAAGACCAGTTGGGATTCAAACCCGCCTCTTCCAGAAGGGAAACAAAATCAGAGGCAGTTGGGCCTGGTTCAGAGCCATCCATAGCCCCTAGAGAAATAGAACCCCTTCCTGTCCAATGCACGCCCCCATCTCCGTCTCTCCAGGCAGAGTGAGTGGTAGAGCCCCCAATTGTTCGGCCCCAACCAACTCTGCCTGCCACAATCTCCGAATTCCCGAGTCCGTTTTGAATGCTCACTGCAACCCCATTCTCCGCAATGAGGTCTTCTGCCATAGAAGACAGAGAAGTTGTGGAGTTTGCCTTACCTGCGACAATAGCAACGTCACAAGATTCGCACATCTGTTCCGCCAAGGGCCCCTCCTCGCTGTCAACGAGGAAATACCGCTCTCCTGGAATCATCTCTACTGATCCCTCTGGGGTAAAAATGGTTATTCCAGATTTGAGGAGCTCGGCCGACCTTCCTCGGGATACGCAAATCAATTCTGCCTCAGTGTCAGCCAAACAACCCGCAATGACTCCACCAAGAGATCCCGTTCCAAGAATAGCGACTCGCACTTAGCAACCCTCCGATGGACATCTCGCCGAAAGATGAACCGTGACCCCCGACCCATCGGCCGTAACCCAAACTGCCCTCTCAAGATTGGAAAGGCCCACTGGATTTACTGTAATCGAACCGCTCTCTCCCGATTCCAACCATTCAACGATTTCTACTTCCCAGATTCCGCTCTGTGGAGAATCCCCGTGCCATTCTACTGCCAGCCCCATTTTCTCGGATGCCCTATTCATGACAGTGAACTCTTCAACATCGAGTCCACGATTCAGACCAGCGGGTTGGACATATACATCCACTGACTCCCTAATGGTGAATGATTCCATGACCGTCCCATTATCATGGCACACTGCAAGCCATCCTTCCTTTCCAATACCAATAGTCCCTATTCCACTCTGATTTCCCTTTATTCTGATTGCAGTGTAGTTTTCCATCTCTACAGACCAGTTAGAACCCGTCTCAATCTGGGCCGCAACATCACTAGATGGGCAGAATGGGGCTCCGAAGTCGGAATGGAATAGGATATCTCCCACTGATGCAAATCCACTTGGAATCGTCCAGAGTCCTCTTTCAACCTGGATAAGTGGACCCGAATCGTGAATCGCAATTGTCCACGGTCCGATTGTCGAATTCTCTATTGTTAAGGAAATTCCGGGTCCGAAAACCCTTCCTTGCTCGTCGAACAAGTCAGAATTCTGAATGGCACCCTCGTGACCTCTTAGGCACAATTCTTGAATGCCTGAACTCATATTGCTATCATTAAGTGATTCCCAGTATGAGCCTTCGATGGTAATAATTCCACCTTCTCTGGAATCAATATCTACACAAATTACCGGATTTTCAGAGTCTCCGGAGAGTTCCCAGAAAGGCTCAATTATTCCTTCATGGTCTATGCTCGAGAGTTTGATTAGATGCTCAACTTCGAAACCTGAGACCTCGACAAGTATCCTGAGGATATGTGGGGTGAAATCTTCCTCAGGTGGAGAAATAGTAATGGCGTAGTCACGAATAACTGTCTGTGTCACACCATCGAATCTGCATGCCTCGGCAGACTCAGAACACGAGTTTTCCAGAGTCCATCCATCCGTGTCGGGGCCCTCGATTCTAGCCTGCACCCAACCCGATACTGGCATCACTCCACCCGGTTCCAGAGGTAGAGTCAACTGCTCTCCAACCCCTGGAGTGAAATGCAACTCTTCTGGCCAGCTCTCGGTCGATATTCCGGAGATGTAGTCTTCCATTTCGTATGAAGGTACAGCTCCAGGAAGTCCCACTAGTAGGACTATGGCTGCAATAACTACGAAACGACTTCTGAACCTCTCCTCCAATCCAGCATTTTCATCCAGGACAATTGGCTGAGGTAGACTATCGGGATTGAATCTCTGCCAAGCAGCCACAAATGCGAGGAAAATCCAGGGAGTCCATTGAGAGGTTGCAAAGACAACCACCATCGCAAAGAGAACCAGAAGGAAAATCGATGTTTGTGTACTCCCACTCCTCATCTTTGAGGGGCCTATTACAGCGTGAAGCAACCTATCTCCCGGGAGTCCCGGAATCGGTAGCATCAACCCCCATCCGATGATGGAAAGGCCCACACCCGAAATTCCGATTGGATGCAACCACTGGAGCCTAATTCCTATTTCGTCCCCCATCCAAGACTCGACCAGAGACCTTGTAATCAGGTTAGTGTCGAAGACTGTGGGAGGACCACTCAGCTCTGGAGGGCTACTCGGCGTCATGACAAGTCCCGCAACAGTCAGGATACTTCCCGATAGAAATAGAACAAGTGGGATGACTACTTCGACAGAACCTAGAGCCCTCCGATTTGGCATTGGAACTAGATCTGTTTTCCTCTGCCCAAGTACTCCGACGATTCCGAATGGCCACCAAGTAGGGATTGGCAAAACTATTGGGGCTATGTGGCCGATTTCAATTCTGAATTTACGAGCTACAAACACCCTGCAGTAACTTGCTAGGCCCAATGAAACCATTACTGGTAATGTGAAGAATAAGAATGACTGGCTCACTTCACTAATCGAGGAGTTTTCTCCGTACCCGTACTCTGAAACCCAATGTGTCCCCACTAGGGTCATGAAAGTAGCCATTACAATCCAAATCAGGAGTTGTTGGTAACTCTCCAATACTGAGCTCCCTGAGGGAATCCTTGTGATTGTCAAAATTGGAGGATTGCTTTCCTCGAGCGAGCCAATCAATCCCATTGGTTCCAAGTGCATGTTAATTTGTAGCAACTGTTGCCCCACTTCTTGGTCATCAATGCCTCGAACTTCCCATGAATTTGGATACGCTCCTTCATTCCCAAGTTCAAAGAATCTTGAGGCAATAACCTCCAGAAGTTCACGAGTGCCCCAAGTCTCAGTGTCTACCAAGATTTCTCCGGACACCTCGCACACCTCCTGACTATCCTCGAGGGATGTCAGATTTGACCCCTGCTCTTGACCAAATCACTTGTTCTTGAAGCGTTTCAGCCGGAAAGTCTCCTCTCTCTCCATCTCCTCAAGTCTTAGCTGGATGAAAGTCTGCGCCTCTTTCATCTCTGGAATAACCTTGAACTCAAGTGCATTCACCCTTCTCTTAGTAGCCTCTATTTCTTCTAAAAGCCTCTTCAGGGTTGCTTCCATCTCGGCAGCCTTGACGACTTTCTCCACCAATAGGGAGTACGCATCAGCCGCCTCGTCAATATAGGGAGAACCGCCTACCATCCCAAGCCCTCTGTCTTCGGCTGAGAGTTTCAGATTCTGCCCTTCGACCTTTGGCACTACCACGCCCATGATGTTCCGTCTCGACACCTCGACCTCCGGATGCTTCGATGCGGCTATTGCTGCACTTTTGACCGAAAGTCCACCCTCTATCGAGGATGCTAGATTTATTGCCTGAAGTGCATCCCTGAATGTTCCAACCAATTCCTCCCTCGCAGCTATCATCTCCGAAAGTAAAATCCTGAATTCATGGAATAACCCGTCCCTCTTCATTTTCAGGAGTTTGTATCCACTTGAGGTCTGCTTGATCCTCCTCTTGAGGTTGATCAACTCAGATCTGGTCGGTTTGATGTCTAGGGCCATTTGCCAACCTCCTTCAATCTCACTATTCTTTCTTGTCAGTGGGATGATACTTGTCAATCCACTTCTGATCCAGTCTAACTAGATACTTGGTGTCAATGTTCGTGAGAAGGTTCCAAGCAAGATCAAGAGTCCCTTCTTGGATGGGCCTGTCCTCATCCCTGCTCTGTCTCAGGAACTGATCTTCGAAGATGTCTGAGAACTTGAGCAGTTGGAGATCCCTCTCGTTCAATGCATCCTCGCCGACAATTGCCACTAGGCCCCTAAGCTCCCTTCCTTGCGCATAGGCAGCATAAAGCTGGTCAGAAACCGACTTGTGATCCTCACGAGTCTTCCCCGGGCCAATTCCGGCGTTCATCAGACGACTCAGTGACGGAAGAACGTTGATTGGGGGATAGATTCCCTTCTGATGCAGCTCTCTCGAGATGACAATCTGGCCTTCAGTGATGTATCCAGATAGATCTGGGATCGGGTGCGTAATGTCGTCTCCAGGCATTGTGAGAATGGGGAACTGTGTGATTGAACCTTTCTTGCCTTTGACTAGTCCTGCTCTCTCGTATAGCATCGCAAGATCTGTGTACATGTATCCGGGATATCCTCGCCTTCCTGGGACTTCTTCCCTTGCAGCCCCAATCTGACGTAGGGACTCGCAGTAGTTCGTCATGTCAGTGTAAATCACGAGAACGTGGTAGTCGTGCTCGAAGGCCAGATACTCCGCAGCCGTTAGTGCCAGCCTAGGAGTAATCAACCTCTCTACAGCAGGGTCATCTGCTAGATTTACGAAGAGGGCCGCGTTCTCCAGTGCCCCCGTCCTCTCTAGGTCGTGAACAAAGAAGTTGTACTCTTCCGCCGTGATTCCCATTGCACAGAAGACAACCACGAAGTCATCATCGCTGCCTACCAGCTTTGCCTGTCTGGCAATCTGCAATGCGATGTCGTTGTGTGGCAATCCACTGGCACTGAAGATAGGTAGCTTCTGACCTCTGACCAATGAGGTGCAGGCATCAATCGCTGATATTCCTGTCTGTATGAAAGACTCCGGACTCTGTCGTGAGTATGGGTTGATTGCAGCGCCAATGATGTCAGCCATCTCGTCGGCTACAATCTCAGGGCCACCATCTCTAGGCCTACCCGCGCCATCGAGAATCCGCCCGATGAGGCCTTTGCTCACAGGTAGCTTGAACACGTCCCCCAGAAACTTGACTCCGGTTTGCCTGTCGACAGATGCTGTACCCTCGAAGACCTGGACAATGACTTGATCATCAGATGTGTCCAGAACCTGTCCGTTCTTCATCGAACCGTCACTGAGTCTTAGCTGGACAATCTCTCCGAAAGACACTGGTTCAGTCTTATTTAGGAACACCAGTGGTCCCTTTACGTCTGTAATAGTTCTGTATTCCTTTTCACTCATTGTATCACCTCAGTTTGCCTCCATGCTAGCAGAAATCTGCTTACCCATTTCCGAAACCAACTCTTCGATTTTGTCGTTGTATCCCTTCTCAAAGCGACCTCTCATCAGGTCCGTCCTAGCCGGGACGTTGACGACGTCTTCGAGCTGAGATCCTCCAGCAATTGCCTTCTTCGCTTCCTCTTGGAAACTCAGAATCGCCCTCGCCATGTCGTATTGAAGCTTCAGATCGCTATAGGTATCTACATCATGGAAGGCATTTTGCTGTAGGAAGAACTCCCTAATCATCCTAGCAACTTCCAGAGTCAGCTGTTGATCGATAGGCAATGCGTCAGAACCGACTAGTTGGACAATTTCTTGTAATTCCGCTTCAACTTGTAGTAGGGTGCTGATTTCCGTCCTTACCTCTGGGAAGTCGGATGCAATGTTGTCTCTGTACCACTGGTCCAGAGCCTGTGGGTATAGGCTGTATGAGCTCAACCAGTTGATTGCTGGGAAGTGACGCTGCCTCGCTAGTCCAGCATCCAGCCCCCAAAACACCTTCACGATTCTCAATGTTCCCTGGCTCACTGGCTCCGATATGTCACCCCCAGGTGGGGAAACAGCTCCGATTACTGATACTGAACCGTCATCTCCTGCTAGAGTCTGGACTCTTCCGGCTCTCTCATAGAACTCTGCAAGTCTGCTGGAAAGATATGCTGGATACCCCTCCTCACCAGGCATCTCCTCTAGTCTAGAGGAAATCTCCCTCATTGCCTCTGCCCATCTGCTTGTCGAGTCTGCCATTAAGGCCACATTGTAGCCCATGTCGCGGAAGTACTCAGCTATCGTAACTCCTGTGTAAACGGATGCTTCTCTAGCGGCCACTGGCATGTTTGATGTGTTTGCAATCATCACAGTTCTGTTCATCAACGGTGTGTTCGTATTCGGATCAATTAAGTGGGGAAACTCGTCGAGAACCTCAGTCATCTCATTCCCTCTTTCACCACATCCAATATAGACGACTATCTGAGCATCTGACCATTTGGCAAGTTGCTGTTGAGTCACGGTCTTTCCTGAACCAAATGGCCCCGGAATTCCAGCTGTTCCGCCCTTTGCAAGGGGGAATAGGAAGTCGAGTATCCTCTGCCCAGTCATGAGTGGGACGTCAGGGGCGTACTTCTGAATGAATGGCCTTGGGTGCCTGACGGGCCACTCCTGCATCATGGAGATCTCTGTTCCATCCTCCAGTTTGCACACCGTCTCGGTGATGTTGAATGAACCCGAATCAACGCTTTTGACAACGCCGCTCTTTCCAGGAGGGACCATCACTCTATGCTCGATGGTCTCGGTTTCCTGAACAATCCCAATGACCTGTCCCGCGGTAATCTCGTCTCCAGCCTTTATCTTAGGATTGAACTCCCATTTCTTCTCAAGGTCTAGTCCGTCTGCATCCACACCTCTGGTGATGAAGACTCCCATTGTCTCCTCCAACTTCGGCAGAGGTCTCTGAATTCCATCGTAAATCTGTGTCAGAAGTCCCGGACCCAGTTGTACTGACAGAGTCTGACCTGTCCTCACTACTGGTTCTCCAGGTTTGATTCCGGATGTCTCTTCGTACACCTGAATCACTGATTGGTCACCATGTAGTTCGATTACTTCTCCCATCAATCCTTCATTCCCGACTCTTACCACCTCGTACATCCGAGGTGCTATCCCTATCGCTGTCACAACTGGTCCGGAAATCCGGTATATTACTCCATTTTCTTCACTCATTTTTTCACTTCCATTTATTGTTTGAATCTTATTTCCAAAGGTCAACACCAAGTGCCGACTTGATTGACTCTCGGAGGGAATTGTCCTCCTCGGTCCCTATGCCCAATACTGTGGGTGTCACACTCTCTGAAAGTTGCAAACGCAATCTCTCTGGGAGTCTTATTAAATCGACGTTGTCTACAACGACAACTCCTACTTCTGCCTGATTGAGGAGATCTCGGAGGATCTCTGCCATCTCTTCGTCATCAGACGGATTGTACAGGCTTTCTACGCCTGCAAGTTGGAATCCAAGTGTGAATTCCAAGGGCCCTACAACTGCAATTTCCATTTCATCACCTTAGTAGTCCATGTGCGCTTCCAGTACTTCGTTTGGAAGTCCAACCGCCTTGCCACGCACGAGCAAACGCAGATTCCTGACTTCCAGAGTCTTTCTCTCAATGTAGTAAATGATCGGGAAAGGAGAGATTGGACTCAGGTGCGCGAACTTCTTCAGAACAGTGTGCTTCTTATGAGAAAGAAGTTCTGCATACGGATCCAAGCTCCCCATCCTTTCCGATTCTGCCATGGCCTCATCGAATCCAGAGTCGTCAAACGAACTACTTCTTCGGAGGGTCTCGATTAACTCTTCGTCATTCTCTGTTTGACAGGCCTGCCTCATTGTCCCGGAGTCAATCTTCCCTCCGGGGATTACCATTGATTGGCGCCTTTCGATATCCATGCCCATTCTAATCGCTCTGAATTCGTTTATCACGTTCCTGTGATCAATTTCCATTCTGAGATATCTTCGGAGTCTAGGGCTACCATCCCTTCCTCTCACTGCCTTCAGAGCATCAGAGAAGTATTGCAAATCCAATGCATTCTCCATGTCCTCTAGAGTGGCATCAGTATCGAGTTTTGATAATGTCATGCCCCAAGATGTTCCGGCCATCGCTTCAACGGCCTCCTGAAGCCCCTCAGTATTCCTAACAATACTCAACCAAGGAGCATTTCTGGGATTCTCCGAGGGTAGAATCTGCGCCTCAATAATTTCATCCGATGCTCCACCATTTATCGCTCTGAGTACAGTCTTCGCCTTCTCGTAGTCAAATCTCTCTACGTAAATCGCGACTAGTGATTTCAAGTGTCCCTGACAGAACTTCAGAACTCCTGCCAGATCGTTGTCCAGATTATGGAAAAGTGCTGCTTCGATGGCATCCGCACCACTCATCCTTGAGCCATAGATGTCCATCTCTGCTCTGTATCCCATCTCGCCGATGCTGGCACCAATAGAGTCCGGACCTTGCTGTACAAGCTGGCGCATCTTCGTCGAATCAATCAATGAAGCCTTACGAGCCTTAGCTCGTGCAGCAGCATTGTAAAGATTTGAACGACCGTTCAGCGCCCTTGCCATTCTTCTCCCTCACCTTTCTCCGAATAGGATCTTGTTTACTTCTCCAAGGGCGGACTTCCACGCCGCTTCCAAGCGGAAATCGAACCTGTAATCCAATACTGTAGAACCGTCCTCGGATTCTAATACGAATCCACCTAGCCCCTCAATGTCTTCACCCATTGTGAAACCACTCTTGGATAGACCTTTCCTGTCAGAAGCAACAGGCCTCATCACCATTCCAGTCTTCGATTTGCTAGCCTCTTTGACCAATGAGTCGAGAATCTGCTTCCTTCCTTTCATCTTGGGTGAACTAACTTCTTCCTTCACGGTCTCCCATGTGGCATCCAACTCCTCTCTTTGAGCAATTAACGCTCTTTTCTGGTTTGCTTGTCTAGCAGAGGCGACTACCTCGACAGACAACTGCGCACTCTCTCTTTCTGCCTTGACCGAAGAAACAGAGGAAACCTCGGAGACCTCGCTCCGAGCATTCTCCTCGATTCTACTAGCTTCGGCCTGAGCAGCCTCGACAATGGCCCTAGCTTCCGCCTCTGCTTGGCCAGCAATCTCGGCTGCTAATGCATCAAGTGTCATATTCTAACCTCTAATCCGTTTTGGATACTGCACACTGCTCAGAGCAGGAATAGTGCAAGGAACCCAAACAGTAAGATGGTCTCTGGTAGGGCGGTGAAAATCAGCCCAAGAACGAACTTGCTCGAATCCTCGGCAATCATTCCTACTGCTGCTGCTCCAATCGGCCCTTGGCTTAGCCCGGTACCGACTCCTGCTAGTCCTAGTGCCATTCCAGCGCCAAGCTTTGCTGCATCCCAGTGATACGACGTCGTATCTGCATCTCCCTCTGCTGCCGAAACCACGGATGCAAACATTGCAAACGAGAATAGGGCCACCAAGGTACTCCTTCCAGTCATTGTTTTTCTGTTGTTCATTCTTTTTTCCTCCTTATTTTGTCAAGCCTAGGCTTGGAATCTGATCTAGTCAACCTCCACATATTGTGTTCTGAGGCCGAATGGGTTGAAAGCCTCCCCGCTTGAGTCGTAGTACTGTTTCATCCACTCTACAAAGTGCAGTCTTGCAGCGTGAATGTTTGGACTGAAGACCCCTATCCCCCAAGCCAAGAACTGTACCGCCAACCACCCTATTAAGAGGCCAATGGCCATCAACGGCTCGCCAAAACTGACCTTGTCAAAAAGCATGTTATTGCCAGTCTCAGCAATCTTGACTCCCACAACTCCGACCGCAAACAATCTGACATAAGAAATCACCGTGGGCACCATTCCAACGGCTTCTATGGGTGCGAGGCCAATGTTGATCGGGAACGGTACTCCATGATATTTGTACAGAGTCCACATTAGCATTATGGTGGCCAAAATCGAAATCACCGCCCCCGGTTGCATCATCCACTCGCCCGGTCCGATGAAGCCATATGAAAACATGAAGCCACCAACGAGTAGAATCATCCAGGTCCCCTTCTCAAAGAAGGCACAGACTAATCCGAAACTGCCATGACCGTTTCCGAACAGCATTATGTCCCTGAATCCAATCACTAGTCCTAGGAATACGTGAATTACACCTAAGTAGATGGTTAGTAGGATCAGATGCTCTAGATTTCCATGATCATCGACCATTACTACTCTGTGGAACGGGAAAGCCAACTCTATCCCAAGTGGAAGGGAAACATCCCATGCGTGATACATCCCCTCCGGAATACTTGGGTAGAGCATTTGGAGTACCTCGGCAGGATTGGAGCCGTGATGTGGGAAAATTTCCCATCCAGCAAACTCTGCGTACAAGTACCCGAAGAAAAAGGCGCCAAATCCAATGTACATCAGGAATTTCCCACCCAGTTTGAGCATCTCATTAGTGCCGGATCTCCCCATTAGGAGTCCGCCCAATCCCATGGTGACGAGGCCATATGCCATATCTCCTAGCATGATTCCGAAGAATATTGGATAAGTGATGAACATGAAGATGGTGGGATCTATTCTCCCATAGGCGGGTCTACCCACTGCATCTGTGAGCAACTCCATCGGTCTGCTGGAACTCCTCTCCTGGAACGCTATCGGGGGCATCTTCTGTCTGTGATGGTGATCAGAATGGCCGTGCCCTCCCCCTCCTGCTTCCATTTCGAATGGGGTGACCTCGGTGAATAGACAAACCTCCTTTAGAGAATTCTGCACTTCTTCCGACCTCCCCATTGCTACCCAACCATCGATAACGAAGGCATGCTCAGAAACTGCGATTCTAACGGGGGCAGTCAATACATCATGGTCCCTTTCTAGGACTTCTAATCCGCATATTAGCATCTCCCCATTCGATTTGCTCCACTGTTCTATTCTCTTTTCCAGATCGTATTTCTCTCCCTCGAGAGTGCCCTTGGACTTCCTGACCTCCGATAGGCGAGTAGAGGCAAAACCCTCTCCCTCTGGAATTTGAATGGATTCGAAACCAGATTGTTCTAGTTTCACCAAAACTTGCCCCGAATCTTCATTCCTCACGAAGGCTGCAACTAATCCAGATTTGCCTGCTTTCCCTTCGATGATGAACCCGGAACCAACTGCCTCTCTAGCCTCAGTCATGTTCTCCACCGTGCCCACGAAGGAAGTAATCGTCTCGTACCCGCCGAGCAGTTCGAGATCTATTCCCAGTGGGGCTACTTGTGAGAGGGCGGCCTCCTCCTCCAGGAGGGAGGAGATTTCGTTTTCCAAATCATCAATTCTTGAGCTATCTGATAAAACCTCTTCTATCTTGACGGGAAGATCTCTTCCCAGCGAATCCCTGACGGGACCCTCTGGAACTGGTCTTGCCGGTCCCGAGGTATCCACCACCGAAGTAGCTGCTCTCGCCTTGACTAGGTCGCGCCCAACCTCTTCCGACCCCTTTTCTGGTGATCCTAGTGAGAAACCCTCTTCGTTACCATCGTAATCGATGATGTGTAACGCCTCAAGACGAGCAAGAATCTCGACTGCTTCCCCTAATCTCTCTTTGTTCCCAGCAGCAACCATACGGCCCATCTGCTGGGTATTTACTTGTGACATCTAATTCCTCTAGAATTTCAGGACTTGAAGGCATCAAGAACCGCGTTCACTGCTTTTTCTCTACTTCCCTCTCCGCCATCGTGAATAGAACCGATCGCCGAGTCCCCTTCTTTGGAGACCTTCTGCGCCTCGCTCTCGGCCGCATTCCTCGCTTCCGAAATCATAGATTGAGCATTTGCTTCTGAGTCGGACCTACCGGCTTGAATAATTTCAGTGGCCGTCAGCCTTGCCTTGGAAACAATGTCTGCGGCCTTTGACTCTGCATTGGCTATTGTTTCCTTTGCCTCACTCTCGGCTTGTCTTATCGCTCTTAGAACCTCTTCTCGTCCCATTCTATGCACCTACGGTGCATTGGCGACCGTTGAGGAGTTTATGATAATAACCTCACGCATTCCACTAGTTTCACTTCGCTTACGCACCCTCTCGGGAACCTTCCAAATATGGCCTTCTCTGAGGTGGGGACATGGACGCGCAGGGCATGGACCTCGAGGATTGGGACGAACTCCAGAGAAATCTATTGGCCACCATTCCCGTCTATGACAGAATCAATCGCTTCGCTACCCTGGGGCAGGTCTCCAGATGGCGTCGGATGGTGAGGGAGTTGCTTCCCGACGGCAAGGTCTTGGAGGTGGGATGCGGACCCGGAAGCTTCGCCGAAGACGTCGTTGGAAGGGAACTAGTCTGCCTCGACCCAATTCCGGAGATGCTAGCAGCAGCAGAGGATAGAGTAAACTCGTCACGAAAGGAAAGGGGAGATTCTCCGGCACTTTTTGTTGAGGGAACAGCAGAGGATATGCCGTTCGATGACGATTCCTTTGATGCCCTATGCTCATTATTCTCATTTAGGGACTGGTATGACAAGAAATCCGGCCTCTACGAGTCTCTGAGGGTTCTCAGACCGGGTGCTCCAATCATCATTGTAGACCCAGCGAAGATTAACCGAGTTCACGGTTTCCTGGGGATTTTGTGGATGAGGGTCTGGGTGGGTTCCTACGCTAGGATTCTATGCGGCCAGAGAAATCACCCATGGAAGTGGCTCACCAAGACCTACTCTGAATTCGGAACGACTAAGGATTATGTCTCGATGTTGAAGGAGGTTGGTTTCGTCGATGTCAGAGCGCGAGTAATTTTCCCAGGTATGGCAACAATTTGGTCCGCTCGCGCGCCTTAGAAAACCCAGAAGACTCTTCGGCAGGTAACGGCTCTCCAAATCATCCCCTTTGTAAGGCGATTGAATGCAATATTCAGGACCCAATCGGGAAATCTAAACATCAGGTTCCCAATGTGAAAAGCCCTCTTGGAATTCCGCATCACACTCCCCATTTGGACTCTCCACCTCTTCTCATATTCCTTCAGATCCACGCCAACATTGATGTGCTCAGAAATCACCTCTCCTGCAATTCTTCCTCCTATCATAGCGATTGTGATTCCTGCTCCGTTTGATGGCAAGACCATTCCCGCCGAGTCCCCGACTAGCATGTATTTTCCTTTGACAAATGAACTAATTGTACCTGACATTGGCAGATATCCGGCCCCTCTGAATGTCTCCTTTCCTTCGAATCGGTCAATGAAATGATTTGCGTAATCTTCCAGGCTTTTTCCCTTGGACATCCTTCTTTGAATTCCCAAGCCAATATTCGAACCCGACTCTTTGGGGAAGACCCAGGCATACCCGCCTGGTGCTACAGAGCCGAAGTGCAACTCTAGAGCATCAGTATGTTCTCCTTCCTTCAGGACGAATTTGACCGGGATGTTCAGAGATCTCTCGCTCCAGTATCGCTTTCTTATTGGGTCATTGTGTCCACCAGCCCCAACTATCACCTTCCCCCTCAATTTCACTCCATTGGATAGCAAAACCGAATCTTCCTCTACACGCTTGACGCGTTTTCCTAGGAGGTATTCTGCACCCTTTGAGTAAGCGAGCTCTACCAAAGCCTCATCATGAGCAACCCTGTCTAGCACCATCCCCTCAAAATCGAATTCCATCCCTATGCCATTTGGCTTGACAATCCTCATCTTCTTGGCGATGCTAGATATTGCATTCTCGGGAGTTCTGAACAGATCGTCCATTTCTGGAACATTCGGGCATAACCTCTTCATCTCTTCGTTTGTCGGTACCAATTCTCCGCATTGTAGCGGCGAACCGATGGGGTCTCTCGCATCAACAACTAAGACACTCAAACCTCCTTCTGCAGCATATCTTGCAACGGTACTACCTGCAGGGCCTCCTCCGATTATTATTGCATCCCAGAACTTCTCCTCGATCAAGGGAAGCGCCTCCGTTATTTTGTTCTGGACTCCGAGATCATGGCGATCTCTCTCAACAGGTCCTTCTCAACCGTGTCGGGTAATGTTTCGATATGGTTCAGTGCCCTCTCGACATGATTGGAAATCAGTAATTTCGCATATTCAAATGAACCTGCTCGTTCTAGGAGTTCGACCAACTCATGAAGCCTGTCATCTCCAAAGTTGGTTAGGATATCCTTGAGGTGTTCCCTGTCGATTCCATGCAACATTGTGAGTGCATAGATTATCGGCAGCGTCATCTTTCCCTCATGAACATCGGTTCCTCGAGGTTTGCCGATGAGATCATCTCCCACCAAGTCAAGAATGTCGTCCACAAGTTGGAAGGCCCTGCCCAGCTCCATGCCATAGCCATACAATGCATCGGAAATTTCCTTACTTGATCCTGCTATCATTGCTGCACATGAACATCCTGAGGCGAAGGGTCCCGCAGTCTTCCCATCGATAATTTCGTAGTAGTCTTCTGGACTAGTATTGAGGTCATGGATGTGTTCGAACTGCCGAATCTCTCCGGATGCTATTCCCGCACACCCGTCCCTTATACTGCCAACCACTCTTTTGTCGTATTTAGCCCCGAACTCAAATCCCAATGCGAATAAGTAGTCTCCAGAGATTATTGCATGCGAGGTTCCGTGAGTAGAGTGTATCGTCGGCTTCCCCCGCCTCATTTTTGACTGGTCGTACACATCATCGTGAACCAGGGTTGCTGTGTGAATTAGCTCCGAAGACAAAGCCAGATCTAGTACTTCTCTTTGATCCTCCCCTCCTGCAACTTTGTAAGACAGGATTGCCAGAATGGGGCGGTACCTCTTTCCCCCTCCGAGAAGGACCTCCCTAGCAATTGACATCACTGGCTGGTCGATTGGAGAACTAATTTTCTTGAGAACCAACTCCTCTATGGCCTCTTCGATGAGGTTCTTAATCGAATCCAGCGTCATTGACTCGACATTATCCGCTTCCATGGTGTCTCCAGCCTAGGGGTCGCATATATCAACGGGTGCGCACGCCGCTTAGAATGGGTACGAGGCGTGCCCCCTCCCTTGAGGTGGATGCGATGGAAAACAAGATAGTTGTGGGGACTCTGAATTCGCCTTCTTGCCAAGTGTCGTCACAGGTCTCAACTCACTTTGAATCTATGGAACTTGAAGGGCTCGGGCACTCCGTCACTTCTGTCCAGGGATTCGAGTCAGGCATCGACTCCCTGTCTCAGGGCGACCTCGATCTCTTGGCCTTGCCAGCAACTGAGACCCTCGGTCGGGAGGTGGAGATTAGAGGAAGAGGGTGCCAGATTGTTGGAGCCAGAACTCCCAGAAGGCCAAGTCTGGTCCTAGTTTCTCCTGACCGGCTGATGTACCAGCCCAAGTCAGCAATTATCGTCTCAGATTCCGAACTGGTCCGTAGACAGCTTCTCAGAGCCCGGCCAGACCTACAGGCAATATCTCCCGAGGGCCTAGAGGGATTGGTGGCAGGATTCAACCCCCCCTCAGATCCCGGCGATCGCTCCAGGCTTCTGGCCGAACTGCTGGGGGAAGGAGAAATTGATGGCTTCGTAATCTCCAGAGCAGAATACGAAGAGACGGGACAGTCCGAGAGAAGGCACACGCTAATGCCCCAACCAAAGGAGAGGGGAGCACCTCACTTCATCCCCCTTCCGTATTCAGACCTGATCGCTGTTGTCTCTCGAGTTGGGTTCCCGAATAGACTAGCTGCAAAACTCACTGAACCGGAGGGTAATACCGCACTATGGGTTCAGAGCAGGATAATGGGAGACTTGGATCCGTCGATGCATGGCCTCGTCGGATTGGAAGTCAAGCATCGGCAAGTAGGAGCAATCCTCAGACAGGCAGAGGCGAATCGCGACTTGGTCTTGGAGCAATCTTGTCACGATCCAGATGGCGAGATATTTCATGACGAGGTCAGAGTGGAGATACGGATTGAGACTCTATCTCAAGATGGACGGAGGACCCTATCCTTAGAGAGGCTGGTTGCAATGAGCGAGTACCAGAGGGCCGTAATCGCACTTCTGATGGATTGGAGTATTCTGGTCACCGAATCCACGAGAGAGGTCCCTCGAGATCACCCCACAGACGATGACGCACCGCCGTTCCTGCCCAATTAGCTCACCGCTATCACAAAGCCCCGACTCAAACATGCTTTTGTGTCTATAGATGGGGGCAATCGATAACTAATGAATCATCACGGGAGTGATTGTGACAATGAGGGTAGACTCAGATTTACTCAGTTCGCTATACACCGAGCGTCTCCAGAATCTGAGGCAGAGAGCAGAGAGACTGGGAATCTCGAAGTCAGGCTCAGTTGAGGTCCTCCGAGCACGTCTGATCAGTAGGCAAATCCTCTCGGACATGGATCTGTCTTGGGAAGGGATCCAATCGATGTCTCACAAGGAGATGGGCGATGTCCTGAAGGTTTTCGGCATCAAGTCATCGGGATCTCACAAGGAGAGGAGACAGCGGCTATGGCTGCACCTGAATTATGACTCAAGGAGGATGACCATTGAGAACCTAGCCGAAATGAACAGGGACGACCTGCATGAGATGTGTAAGAGACTAGAGCTGGATTTGACTGGGAATAGGACCGTGCTGATGGGAAGGGTGGCCGGAGTTCTAACGAGTCAAGTGAACGGTTGGGGCAGGATTAAGAGAAGTCTGAGGAGGAATGGTCTACAATCATCGTTGTTCCAGAAACCAGAACCAGAAGTCAAGGAGGACAATACTCTCCTGACAGAGGTTGCAGGAGAGATATTCCATGCAGTCCCAGGAGAAGCACTGCTTGAAGATGCCAGTGACTCTATTCTGATTGGATTGGACAATCAACCCAGTCATGTGCAGGGGGATCTCCTGACTATCCATGCGAGAGTCGGAGATCTGGAGAGGATGGTTGGCACCATTCTTCGAGGACATGGTGGCTCCTGGGGCGAGTCGGAGAAGGACCTCCTAATGCGTTTGGCAGACAGGAGAGGGTGGCCGATTAACGAGCAATTCGTCAGACACAGGGTGCTAATGGTCGCAACTAATATTGCAGAGATAAAAGGTGCATCACTGGTTCCCGGAGATGAATCTAGTACACTAGTGGAAGACTCGGAGACTACAATTAATAGAATCAGATCGAAATTATCCTCGCTAGATTCTCACAATGATTAGAGAATACTCATGTGGAAATCGAGAAGAAACCGAAACGTGGCTCAGTGATTTCCATGCTTACGTCCTTGAGACTCTCTATAGCGTCCTCTGCATCCTCTCTGGAAGAACCAGCAGATATGCACGCACCAACAAGAACGTCATATTCCACTAGATTTTCTCCACTCGAGGTCAGAATCTCCAGAATCACATCTCTAGCCTCAGCGCCCTCAGTTGCCTGAACCGACTTCTCCTCTGTTGGTTCTGATTCACTGTTAATGGAGACTTCCACAGATTCTTCTGTCCTCCCAAGAGCTCTTGAAAACGCTTTGAGAATCCAAACCTTGTAGGCCTCCGTGTCAAACTCTGAATAATGTTCCCGAGACTTGATCAGTCCTGACACAAGATCGTCAGGAACACCTGCACTCCTGAATCCATCTTCAGTCAAATCCGCTCCTTGGGATGCGGCATAGGCGTCGAGCCTTCTGAGAGTAGCATCAGCAGCCTCCACCATCCATGACTTGTAAGTCTCCTGATCAATCTCTGTGAAACTCTCAGCCCTGATTGATGTGAAAATCCCACCGTCCTCGGACTCGTTTGACTTCTGTCTTCCAACTATGGAAACAAGAATTGCGTCGCCTGTCTCAAATCTGGCTAGTAACTCCTCTGCATCAGGATGTAGTTCAGGCTGGAAAGGAGCCACATCAAAGTAATGAGTTCCCGAAGGATCCCTAATCTGACCTCGATAGAAAGGCCCCGAGTCTCCATCCCTTCTCTCCATCCTTTCTAGCCCTCCGCAGACCAGACATCGATTCACCTTGACCCCTAATTTGGTGATTACGAAACTAGGGTCGTATTCACCAACTCCCCTCTCTATCAACGATGACTCTGAGTATTCCTGTGCAAAAATACGAATGGCACTCTGCCTAGCTCTTCGACTTCTAGATTTTGACATCATAGTACCACCTCCCACCTTTGCATCACTTCTTCGGCCTCTTCGGCAGGCTTTGGTTCTACTAATTCCACCCTATCTGCAAACAACATAGCACCCTGGCCGTCAACTGCACATCTTCCATGTACTGCCATCTTTCTGGCTAGAACACGACTCCTCAGATTGGTCACGAAAACCTCCCTACCAATGCTCGATATCTCACTCTTTATTTCTTCCATACTCTTGCCAAGGAACTCCTCTGCAGGTTCCTTTCCAAGGAATAGATTTGCATTTGAAACTCCGTTATCTAATACGAAACGGAGTCGCAGATCCTCCTCTCCTATTTGGGATCCATGCTCTGAGCAAGAACCGTCCTGTAGCATCCTTCTACATTCCGGGCATCTCTCTATTATTCCCGAGCCACTGTTTATCGCTACAATGGTTCCAGCAGTTGAAATCCCTCTTCGTGAACCACCTCGTGTAATACTTGTCAGATCAACCTCGACCCAGTGGTTCTCTGGGTCAATCTTCTCCCAAGGAGAATCCGATAGGCTTGAGACTTGGTCGATATTATCGATTACCAAATCTGGAGAACCCTGCCAGAATTGCACCCTGCCTCCTTCAATCCTTATCGCATCTCCAGATTTAGGGTCGAATTCACACCAAGCTGTGAGCCTGCATCTTCCTGTTGGGTCCATTACGTCACCACTTCTCACAACTCTAGAACTACCATCTTGAGCTTCGAACGTTCTCTGAGCCCAACTCTCAACTTGCAAGGTGATGGAGACGTCCCTCATTCCATTCCTCAGGTCGGCAATACTCACCTTCTCCGACTCAACTAATTCACTAACACCTGGGAATGCTGTATCATGATATGTCTCAATCACAGTACCATCGTTAATCTGTATCTCCGGAGTTTCGCGAAACTTTCTAACCGAAGCCCCTACAATCTTCACCAACGCTCCTTCTTCATGTTCGAACTCCTTCCAGGATAGAAAACCGATGCTACCCGAAGAATCAGAAATCTTACCTCTCACTATAGGGATCTCGCCACTTCCATCTTTCCTTACGAGGACATCAGGTTTTGCAGACAGAACTCTCCCAACCACACTGACAAAACCCTCAATCTCAGAGGCCCTAGCTATACTCAGAGGTTCATTCCCAGATGGTGGGGCAGAGCCACCACCCTCCTTCAGGACAGTTACTCTCGTCGTTCTGTTGACGTTGATTGATCTCTTGTCGTTCCATTCGTTTACCGAGGCCCCTTCTAATCGAACAACTGAACCCGGAATCATGGTTTCGCCCTTGTTCCCCCAATCCTTGTAATCCCACCTCACTCTCTCTGAACTAGTCTCCCATGGATTGTCTTCGATCCAACCGAACGCAATCTGCTTCTCCTCGCCCCTTACCATCTGGGTTCTAGGGGTGTAAGAAATCACTGCCACCTCGATTGTCACGTTCCTATCATCGGCCCCCAAATCGGAGAACCTCTCGACCTTCTTTTCCTCATGCACGGGTGTGGAAGAATTGGTTGAGATCTCGACACCAGTGGCAGCCTGAAACTTCTTGATTACAGACCTCAATGCATCCTCTGGAGGAATAAGAAAATCCTTCTCATACCTCGAGAACTCTTTACCTATCTCCCCCTCATCGGCATCTGGGCACTCTTGCTTCACTACTGCGATCTGGTTTGCGTACGTCATCTGGTTACTCATGTCTATCACCCGTATCAGAGATTGGGCGTCGAGACTATTTCAACCAACGATTCATTTGGCCAGAAATACACCAGACACGACGTTGCTTGGGAAACGATTGTCAGTGCGTGTTGGGGAAGACTCGGCACCTCATTACCTCCGGAGATGCCTCTTCGAATCGACGGTCTTTGAACGTGCCCATGTCAATTCAAGGGTACCGACGGCGTTTTCTCCGGTGACCTCTACGCATTGTTAATGGGCGAACCCGAACTATGTCTTTTCGGAGTACTGACAGCATCAGACCGGGCTAGCTCGGGAGAGTACGAGGACCTCAGCGGTCCTGCCATTGAGTCATTCCTACGAGATGCGGTCACTTCACAGTGGAAAGCCGTGAGGAGGCTTGTGACTGATGACAAGGATTCAATTGAGGATGCACTAATCGATCTAATCGACAACCAAGGCTGCTCAGTTGTGGTGACTACTGGTGGTACCGGACCATCTCCTAGAGATGTTACTCCCGAGGCGACCGAGGCAGTGTGTGATAGGATGCTTCCCGGTTTCGGAGAACAGATGCGCACCGTTTCGATGCAGTATGTCCCAACTGCGATGCTCTCTAGACAGACTGCTGGCGTCAGAGGATCCTCAGTGGTAATCAATCTCCCCGGCTCTCCAAGATCAATCCGAGAGATTCTGGACTCCGTTTTTGCCGCTGTGCCCTACTGCGTGGATCTGGTTGGCGGACCTTACATCACAACTGACCCCGAGGTCATCGACTCGTTCCGGCCCCCTCACGCACGACGCGAATGATTCATCCGAGGGATTGGTTTCGGATGACTATGGCGAAGGTGAAGACAGGTGTGGGGAGTACCGACAGGACAAACGATGAGATCAGAGAAATCGAGGTCAAGCTTGACTTCACCCCCAATGCGCTCTCATCCTTGCTTTACCGCCAAGGAAAAACCCAGATCTTGGTGTGCGTCACCAAGGCTCCCTCACTTCCCAGATGGTTCCCCCGCGATTCCGACAGGGGTTGGGTCCACGCGGAGTACTCTCTATTGCCTGGATCGACCGATACCCGCTTCCGCAGGGAGCGCAGCGGAGCCAAGGGCAGGACCATGGAGATCGAGAGGCTGGTTGCAAGATCGCTAAGGGGCGCGGTCGATTTGGAGAATCTCGGACCAGTAGCCCTAACGGTGGACTGTGACATCCTGAATGCCGACGGAGGGACTAGATGCGCATCTATCACAGCTGCAAACATAGCACTGAGGCTCGCCGTTAGGAGGTTAATCTCTGCTGGCGAGTGCCTTCCAAAGGACAAGAGGCTTACTAGGGAGGAGATTCGCAAGGGGGCGAAGCAGAAAACCCTCAGTCAGGAAGAGATGACCTCTCACGAGATGTCCGTGATGCCCAATGACGTAGCCGCCCTCAGCGTAGGTATGGTGGACGGGCAGATCTGGACCGATCTAGATTACATCCTAGACAGCAATGCTGATGTCGATATGAACGTGGTGATGACCAGTGCCGGAGACTTCGTCGAGGTCCAGGGTACGGGGGAGGAAGCGACCTATTCACGGAAGGAACTGGATTCGCTTATCGATGCCGCAGAGTCCGGAATTTCAAAGTTGCACGAGATGCAAACGAGAATCCTCTCGAATGCAAGTTGATGGTGGGACTGGCCGGACTTGAACCAGCGGCCTCCGCATCTTCAGTGCGGCGCTCTCCCAGCTGAGCTACAGTCCCGTAGCATCCTCGCCACCACCGTCCCGACTTCAAGCCTTCCTAGTCAAATGAATCGTAATTCAGCCCCGTTCCGGCACTAAGTAGAAAGCCCACCCGACACAAGAAAGGGTATGAGTCAGAACCCAGAAAACACAGTCCTACGCTCGGATTACGACGCTTCGATAGTTGGCCTATACGCATCTTTGGTCGCTGGAGGTTTAATGCTAGCCTATGCAATATACTACGTCACTGTTGTCAATGTCAGTGACGACTACTCGTTCCTGACTCTCGGAGTCATTACTGGGGCTACAGCAGTGTCTGTGATTGGGATGCACGAGTGGTTCAGGTACCAACACGGGACTGAAAGGGTGGAGAATCCGATAGAGGAGTATGGAGGGGCCATAGGGATTCTGATGGGCGCGCTCTCAGCAGTGTGGCTCACACGCTTCGCAGTATTCTACGCGGGCAAGGAGATGGAATGGATAGCAATCCAAGATGATCCTGTGTGGATGCCAGTGTGGTTAGCAGCACTTCAGACAGCAGCCATTCTAATGGTGATGGAGGTCAGCACCCGCGCAATCAGGAGACACTCACTAGGAACTCTCCCTCGAACGGTGGTGGTCCTAGCCCCCTTAGCCGTCGTTTTCAGCGGAGTCAAGATATGGCTAGAATACTCCAGAGGGGAATTGGAGGAGTTCATCACACTATCAGTCATTCTACTCAGTGGTTCTGCAGTCCTATACTCACTTAGGCTAGACAGGGCCATCTTGTACCTGCTCTCCTCGGGGGCCGCAGTAGGCCTCCCGATATTCATGTCACTGAGTTCATGGGGGGAGACCGAGCACGCCAGCCTCCTAGTCCCCGCAGTGGTGCTGGTCGGTATCACTGCAACTGATCGCAGCCTCTCCAAGAGAATGATAGAGAATGGCTCCGGAGCAGTAGTCGCGGCAATCCTGTTTTGCCAAATTATTGCCGCCGACGAGACGCAGTTCGTCATTGCAGGGGAAACGATTTCCCTACACCCATTCGGACTCACATTCTGGCTCTGGGTCGCCCTGCTGGTGGGCTGGTTTGCTCCGACCACAATGCAGAGGACGCCAGCAATGCCAGTCGGACTAGCTCTCGCACTTGCCCTTCTATCCGATGAGGCGGCCATGGTTGCATGGTTCGTGGGAATATCTGCCTTCGTATACCTGGAGACTCGACCACAGGCTAGGGACTGGGTCGTCAGGGCCACATATGTCGCAATGGTGGTTTCATGGACCGTTTCCTCGTTCATCGGAGCGACTAGGGACGGCAACATACTCGAGATCGGAGGATTCTCTCTCAGCACCGTGGACGGCCTCTCACTAGTCCTGTTCCCAGCCGTCTTGGCTCTCGGCCTGTGGGCCCAGTTCAGAGGAAGGCTGAGGTTCTACGAGGGGCCATCCATTCTCCTCCTGCTAGCGGCCTTAAATCCCGAGTTGGTCGAACGGTCCCACTTACTCTTCGTGATAATCATCTCAGTTGCTACCCTATACCAATTGAACTCGTTCCTGAGTCTCAGAACCGAAAGGGAGGATGACCTCGTAGTTTGGGGAAATGAGCTTGTGTACCTATCATTGATTGTGGCACCACTAGTTCTTTCCATCTTGTTTTCATCGTTCCACACTTCGTCAGACGACATCGTAGCCAGAGCACTCCCGGTAATGGCCGCTTTCGGGCTGTTCGCAATTTGCCATAGATGGAGGATAGCGAATGAGAGCATGACATTGAGGCCCGAGATGGCTGCCATGCTCTTCCTAATCCTAATCTTCCTGTTGTCTAACATCGATTCATCACAGTTCGAAGCTACCCCTACCGAGGCCATCAGAATGACTCTTGCATGCTCCGCCTTGTCGGTCGCACTCCTCGCATTCGAAGGAGGTGCTGTGTTTCGCACCACGCCGTTGGAGAGGCTTGTAGGAATTTCCTACCTCTCCATAGTCTCCTTGATATCTGCCATAATACTGACCGACGAGGGTGCTGATGTATTGGCAAGGTCTGCGAGGGACCTCTTGATCATCTCTGCTCCCGCCCTAGTTAACTTCCGCTTGAAGACTCTGGTAGATCTCTCCCAGGAAGCACGCAACTTCGGAACCCTGACCCTGCTGGCCCTACTGATTATTGGACTGACAGACTCATCCGGCGGGCTCCTCGCCATACCCGTATTCGCCATCGCGGTTCAGAGGGGTGCGAAGCACGTTTCCACTCCCGTGCTGATTTATCTCCCCTTCTTCGCGATCATTTATGCGTCCTTCTTCGAGTCGTACCGAGACCCAAATGACGTCATATGGCCCCTCATGGCAGAATTACCTTACCTAGGCGAAACTACCGATATGCTATCCTTCGATAGCCCCCGATGGACTTCCATATTCCTTTTCTCGATCCCAGCAGCAGTTGCATTCTATCTGCCTGCCGAGAGGGCGCGTGAAGATGGATCGCGGTATGGTCCCGAGCAGCTCTTCGGACCTGCATTGGCACTGCTCCTAGCAGTCGCCTTCCTACTCCCCGATCCCAGAACGGCACCAATCATGATCGTGACGGTTCTCTCGCTGGCGGCATGGAAGAAGGGCGTCGTGCATTGGTTCTGGGTATCTCCAATAGCATGGTTCTGGGCATCATTACAGCTTATCGACTACCTCAGTCCAGACGAGATCATCAACCCTGACTTCGCCAGAGTAATAGGGGGCTTGGCTGGGCTAGTTCAGTACGTCCTATATCAGAATGGGGTGCTACTGCAGAATGCCGACCGCGACGAGGAATCCGATACATCTGCCTTTGACAACCTCGGCTCGGTCTCGCGCGGGTATGGGTACACGTTCTTCCTGCTATCTGGCGGAATCACCGGCGCACTCCCGTTCATATCCGCCCTAATCGCAGGTTGGGACGGACTCAGGAAAGGAATTCCAATCCTCCTTCACAGTTCTGTCTTCGTTCAGGCCTTGACTCTTGGGTGGTGGATGGACGACGCCTTCCAGATTGAGCCCGATAATGCACTACTTTGGCCAATTGTCGTTGGCTTGGTCATGGTATACGTATCATGGTCAAGGAAGGACCCATATGGCTCTGAAATCGAGGAATTGGGGACACTTATTCCGAAACAATCTGACAACGATCTATTCGACATGGAGAGGGACTTCGGACTGTTCGGCTCCGCCTTCTTCCTTGTTGCAATGTTCCCCTACTCCAATTTTGTCGGTTTTGATATTTCTTTCGGACTATCGATTGTGGCCCTGTCGCTCCATCACGTTGTCGTTGGTTTCAGTCGCGACCACGGTTGGAGGAGGATGATTAGTCTTGTCGGCATGCCATCGGGCCTGATTATCACGGGCATCGAGGGAGGGGATCTAACTATGGTCGTCATGCTCTTCCTAGCCGCCTTAACACTAATCGGGCAGGCGGTGCTCTACGCCTCCCGTGGCGGTCTCGAGATTGGCAGCACCATCGAAGGAGCCGCCCCTTTCGTCTCCGAGGTCGGTACCCCCGACTCCGTGCCCGAAGCGCCTCCAGCGGATGACAGAGATCTTCCCGAATTGGAATCATCGGATTTGCCAGAAGACCATGATGATAATCCCGAGGCGGCAGAAGCCAAGCCGAAGCCCGTAGAAACCCACCTCCCTTCTCCGCTATTCGCATCGGAGGAAGCTCCCTTCGACATCAGGCTGGACTCGCCCCTGATCTCCAACCTAAGGGCAATGATAGCTGCAAACAACACCGTCGACTTCAGCAAGTGGTCGCCAGTACTGGGAATCAGTAGCAACGGTGCAATCGTCCTGAATTGGGAGAAGACTGGTACAGAGGAAGAGTGAGAGAAAACATCAGAGGACTTCTATTGCCCGAGACGAGAATCCAATCTACTCTTCTTCTGCGTCGCCAATCTTTCTGACGTTGACCGCATTGGGGCCCTTGGGGCTGTCCCCAACTTCGAACTCGACTAGGTCTCCCTCGCCAATCCTGCCGCTTACTTCGGTAGTATGGACGAAGAGGTCATCACCGTCTTCCCGTCCAATGAACCCAAATCCTTTCACATAGTTGAACCACTTCACAGTTCCTGTCGCCATGAACCCACGCTCCCAAAACAGGTTATTGAACTAGACTGCTGATTGGAGTCACTGAGGCTAGAACACGTCGTCCTCGTCAGAGGACTCGTCGAATGATATCATGCCACCGGATTTACTCCCCTTGCCCTTGGACGATGCCTTCTTTGCAGGGGCCTTCTTTGCAGGGGCCTTCTTTGCAGGGGACTTCTTTGCAGGGGACTTCTTGGAGGACTCTTCCAATTCGCTCGTAAGCTGGGACTTCCTTGCTGCCGCAGCCTCCTCCTCTCTCCTCTTCAGTTCCTCAGGGTCAATGCCTTGCTGGGCTGCCAACTTGGCCCTCCTCTCGTCACGAGCCTTGATTTCTAGCAGCCGCTGCCTAGCCTTGTCATAGTGCTGGAGCATGTACATGGCATCATGCTCTAGGAGTGGCGAGTCCGAGATTATCGTGATGTCCATCCAATCACCCTCCTCTGCGAGATACTCCGCGAAGGGCTCAAACTTCAGGTCCGACTTCTTAATCTGAGTGTAGTGTAGTGCGTTACCCATCCTGTGCTCGACTCCTGCGAAGTGGCAGTAGAATGTGGATCCGCCATAGGTCTCTCTGGCCTTCTCGAATAGCTCAGCATAGTCTTCGCTGGTCCTGAGCCTGCCATGACCACGGGCGTGAATGTGACCCATGTTCAGCACTGGAACCGTACCTTCTACGTGGTTGCATACTTCTAGGACTTCCTCCACCGTTCCCCATAGTTCCTGTCTTCCTGAGGTCTCTATCCCCACTAGGGATGGCTCTGACTCGTGGACCCAAGGGAAGGCAGCATAGTCCTCTTCCTCCTCTTCGTCGCCCCAAACCTCTCTGACTCTCTCGACAATTCCCGACATGACATTCGCGACCTGTTCGTTGGCCTCATGCCCAGGATCGTACTCTCCATATGGTCCAACGTGGAACGTGAGATGTCTCGCGTTGATTATCTTCCCCGCCTGAAGACTCGTCTCCATCTTCGACAGGGTCCTGTTCCTCTCTCTCTTGTTCCCAAGGAGCTCCGCGTAATAGGGGCCATGCATATTCATCTCGAAGTCCGACTTCCACGATAGGATTCCTGCCTGCCAGTATTGATCGAAGTGCTGAGGCTGGATGGTTCGCACGGTCTGCACCTCCATTGCATCCAGTCCCAACACCGTGATGTCGTCCATCCCCTCCACAATGGTGCGGCCCTTGCAAGAGAGGGGAACTCCTGCTGGCCCTAGTTTGAGTGGCATCCCTTTGGCCTCGCGGGTCCGGCCGAACGGGTGCCCCTTC
>Ga0208522_1000003_pt1 | contig 175400 bp, 165 predicted proteins | sample ETNtaG_25_FD_185763 | JGI IMG/M metagenome (GOLD analysis project Ga0208522, IMG submission 185763) | Marine microbial and viral communities from oxygen minimum zone, Eastern Pacific Ocean - ETNP201302SV86 (SPAdes) (version 2) | ecosystem: Environmental > Aquatic > Marine > Oceanic ... | reverse complement strand
ATCTCTCTCCGGTACGGCCCTTAGGCTAGGTGCATGGAGTATCGTGAACTGCGGGGAGTGTGATGGAATCTCTGCTTCATCCGCCCTCACAAACATGTTGTGCATGAATGCGGCGTGCCACGCCTTCTCGGTGACTAGTCTAACTGGCATTCTATGTGATGGGTCTGCTCCGCAGAATGCATCCTTAACGAACAGGTTCTCGGATGAGTCGAGGTGCTGCCTAACCATCCGAAGGAGACGATCGAAGGTTTCGGAGTCCGTGGATTTGTTCACATCACCCCACCAAACTTCCTCGGCGAGACCTGGCTCATCGACGATGAATCTGTCATTCGGCGAACGCCCGGTACGCTCTCCGGTGGTTGCTAGGAGAACCCCCTGAGACGTCATTCGAGCCTCGCCCAAATCAATCGCCGCGGAATGCAAATCCTCCCATCCTAGATTCCAGTGAACTAAGCCTTCCGGATCGAGTCCATGGGCAGAAAGCGGCACGACAGCTTCTTGCGAGGACCCCTGCAACCGTCGTCCCCCGCGTAATGGAGCGGGGCTAGGCCTTCAAGCATTACGGCTCGGTAACTGGCGCAATAATTTCCGTTCTTTGGTGGCCTTGGAGGGGATGTGATTATGCAATACTGGCCGTGTTGGGCGGTTAATGGCCGAAGAGGACCCCGATGATTCGATCATTAAGGAGCGGCAGTTCAGGCTGTCACCGGGAACAGACGTCATTGACCTCGAATACCACCAAGATGAGGTGAAAGAGGAAGAGGTCCCGGAGGAGGACGAGGCCCTAGGAGACGTCTATGATCCATTCGTTGACAAGGCAAGTCGTGCTCCTGGTGCAATTCAACAAGACGGTACAGTAGCTTCTGCCCCTGAGAGGGATTTAGTGACTGAGCTGTCTATCGAGGGCGAGAGGAGGATTAACTGGATCCTAATGGCCTCCATGGTAGTTGTCTACAGTGCAATCAGCATTCAGGTGGGAAGGACGTTCGATCCAGCATTAGGCACCTTGTCTCTAATTTTCCTTGCATCCATAGGGTTCGGGCTGGGGGAGTACTGGGTCCCGCGTGAGAAGATGACACTGCTGGGTGTCACATGGGTAATAATCTCAATGAAGATACTCTACGGCTTGGCAATAGAGCTCAGGCAATGGGAAGTCATCCCAAGCGACCTGGTTCTGGGAATCTCACTTCTGCTTCTCGTGGGCCTGAACATCTTCGTCGCGTTTAGGCATGACCAGGATGCCATTGCTGCCCAGTCTACTTTGGTGCTGTTTGCAATTGGCTCGACTGCGGGAACCGAATTCGGAGAAGAGGGCATAGCCGGGATGATACTGTTAGCGACAATCCTTGTTCACGTGCTCGCATTGAATAGGAAGTCGGGCAATCTGGCCTCGTTGGGGATAGCGTCTTCGAACCTCTGGATAGGCATGCACGCAGTTACATCTGGCTTCGAGGTTGGCCAGCTCCGAGTCTTGCCACTGCAGTCCCCCTTGCTATTGTTCATGCTCCTGATGATTGTGACCGCCTTAAACGCGATAATGGCTGCTAGGTTCGCACGGGAGGAAAACTGGTTCTCCAAGGGATTCGAAACTGTTGGCTTGGGAAAGCCCGGTCTATGGGGTGTTTCGATTTCGCTTGGGATGATTGGGGCGATGATGGCAGTAGCTTCGAACAGAGATGACATCGGTTATGCCCTTGGGATGATTACCTTCCTTGGGGGTGCTTTCGGTGGCTCCTACCTGATTGTTAGAGGCGTAGAAAAGAGACGCGTTGGAATTCCACTACTCGCGTCGGGGGCAATTCTGAGTCTCTTCCTACTGGGAGAACAGGGATTCATGGGAGTTTCTCCCTACGAAGTGTTCACTGTAATTGGTGCAATAACTACTGGGGCCGTGATTCTGAGAGACCAGAACAGTGTTACTGACCGAGTACTCTGGATTGGTTCTGTGGTCATCTTGGCCATTTTGACAATCCTAATCCCGGCAGAAGCCACAGACTCTGGGGGAGATGGGGGAGTCTTGCTTCTCTCCCTGCTCTCTGCACTGCATATCGGCACTGCTGTCCTTGCAGTGAGGAGGAGTTCTGCTTCCCTCTCAGGAGTCACGGTACTCCTCCCGTGGACCTGGATTATGGTTGAGGAAATCATACAGGAGACCTACAGAACGTTGATGCTAGCCAACAATAATGCTGACCCCGAAGGAATTGTTGTCCTCTCGCCCGAACCACTCGCACTATACTTGGCACTGTCGTGTGTTCTGCTGTTCGTCGTCAATCTCAAGATGGGCGAGAATGGCGTGAACCTGGCTTCGGGCTTCTTGGGAATTACAGAGGTTTCTTCATCGATTAGGGATTCTGGGGCACTTCAACTATGGAGTCTGGGTCTCTGGCTTCCTTCTCTGACTATTCTATTCATGGCCCAATTCGGTGGCTTCGATTCGATCACAATTTTGTGCATCGTCGCACTGTTGGCCGCAATCCATGTTTCCGCTCAAATTCTTGGGTTCAGAAAGGGAGGGGGGAGTGGAATTATGTCCATTGTTGCCTTCATTACTCTAGTTATCCAATGGAGGCATGGTCTCGACCAAGGGATGATGGCAATTCTTTGCATTACGATTTCTTCACTTCTCGTGTTCGGTAAGAAGAGCGAAGGGGAATTCAGTCTAGGGATGGTTTTGTTTTCCCTTCCTGTACTGGTGGCAATCACAAATAGGGAGGCTTCTCTCTCACTTCAAACACCAAACTGGTTTTCTGAATTAATTGGGGATTTGCAGGCCCCGGGGACGGTAGGGACAACCGTGGTTTGCACGGCTGCTATCATTGCAGTTTACCTTCCCATGGCAGACAAGATGGAGAAGATAATCCAACCCGCGGCATCCGCCCTAGGCTTGCTGGTGGTAACCTGCGTCCATGCATCCTTAGCGGGCAGCTTCGTTCTTCTTTCAGCATCCGTAGCAATGTTCGCTTTCACCTCGGTTTGGCTGATTGGAAAGGGGGAAGTCCGTTCCGAGTTGAAGTCAATCGCTAGACGTGACTCCATGATTGGTTCAATATCCGAGGGTGCCTCCAGTGGCTCTGGCAATGGCAATGAAGGCCTAGATTCGTATAATCCAAAGGTAGCGGAACTGGCGGACTACAGGAAGAGACAACGACAACTCTCCGACACGGATGACATGGGAGATATCATGGCAACCGACGTGAGCCACAGACCCGTCGTTGGGCTTACCATTCTTGCAATCGTGATGACCTCGACTGTAATCTTTGGTTCCATCTATGGAACAAAGCAGGATGTGTGGCTTCCATTTCTCCTTTCTTCGGGAACATTCTCTGCTCTGATTGTGCTATTGGTCAGGAATAGGACAAGGGGCCTAGAGCTCGATCTACCACACGTTCTGGGAATGGAGATGCCCATAGCGTTCTCCATAGTGGGGCTAAATGTCGCACTTGTGACTGCACACATCATCCCGGCTGGTAGCAGTTACAGGGAACTGCTTGATTTGGCTCTTGTTTCGATTGTAACACTTCTGCTCGTCCTTGTTTCCCTGGTTCACCAAAAGAACCTGCTGGACCGGATATCCATTGCAATTGACTGGTTAGTGATGCCCCTTCTAGCCGCTAGGATATTGGGAGCAGTGATGGCTGGAGGATTTCCAATGCCCCTAGCAGTAGACCCGCTCGAAGGTGAACTTCTGGAATGGAGGGGCCCATGGCTGGTTATTGAGTCAATACTAATTCTCTGCGTAATTACCAACTTCTGGGTCGAAGAGCAAAGGGCCAAACTTGGTCGTGAGGGGACCTCAGGTGGATTCGGGTTAGGGTCTCGGGCATTTGCAGTTGTCTTTCTTTCGTTCGGACCCGCGGGAATCCTAGCAGCGATGAGCGCTTGCTATAGGAGTTGGAAGGATTCGTTTCCAACCGGCCTTGGATTGGCACTTCCGGCAGGGATGTTTGCAATCATTGCAATTTCGTACTGGAATATGTGGTTGTTTGATGTTCTGTTCGAACTTGTTCTTTCAGTTGGACTTTTGTTAATTGTTTCGTGCACCCTCACTGTGCCGCTAAAGATGGAGAAGTGGACAATCACATTAGCAATGGATGGTCATATTTTCGTCATCGTAGGGGCTCTTGGAATGGGCCTGCTTTACCAGATAGAGATGCCGATCCTGTTGATTTCCATGTCTACTGCAATCTGGATCGTGGGCATCCTGCAACTAAGGAAGTCCCTGAGAATCTGGGGGCTCGCTGACTTGGTAACGGCCGTGCTTTGTAGCCTCGTCTTTGTAGCAAGCGAAATTGCGGAGCCACAGAATCTTCTGATAGGACTGGCGGTTCTAGCACTCGAGTTGGGAATAGTGGCTTGGCTCGGTACGGCGATGCAAGAAGACATGATTAGAGACTAGGACGACAGTCCTGAAGTGCCAACGTTGATGACGGGCGGTTAGTACAAGTGGCTCGTGACGAGGTCTTGGATATCGGATACGCCCGATGAGATCGAGCACCCGCCCATACCCCTCGGACTGAATAAAATGACCGTGCCCAGAGCGGCTCTGGTACTATCGATTGGAACGGCCCTAGTACTGATTTCGTCTTCAATTTGGGTTGGGATATCGGCAATTAATTTTCTAGATGACCTAGAGGCGAGCTTCGGTTCTACTGACGTCGAAATGTTGGAGTCGGAGGGGCGTTGGGTTTGGGAAGTCGCCCTTCTATTCGATACCTGCTCTGCGAGAGAGGATAACTGGGAATGGCCCGAATCTCTGGCTGATCAGGATGATATGTTTCTCTTCCCGGGAGAACTAAGATGCGATTGGGAGCATCAAGGAGAGGGAGACGCTGCCAGTGTTGCAGTGTTCAATCGAGGTAATGAGACTCTTAACCTAGTGATGGAAATTAGTGGTGGTGGGGCGATTTTCTCATCTAGCGGGAAGTCTAATCTAATCATCAATGACATTGGGGCTAACGATAGCGTGATTCTAGAGATTTCTCTAACGGAAGACGTGACGGAGAGAGAGGTGAGCATCACTGCTACGCACGTCTCAGTTCTACAGGCCCAAGTAAGGCTGGACGTGAATATCTTCCAAAGCACTGAACAGAGAGACGTGCACGTGGACTACAATGACAGGATTGAGGTAGATTATACTCTTTGGAACGCCGATACAGGTGAGCAACTAGACGATGGGACCCTGTGGGTCACCGCCGGGAATGATCCAGCCTACATCGATGGATTCGAATGGTCTGCGATTGGATTGGACATAGATTCTGACAGAGGAGCGGCATTCCCCGGGATAGATACGGGGACGACGCATACCACGCTACTTCCACCCCCGATTGCATACGGGAACTCGGAGGATCACGAGTTGAAAGATACCTGGCTCAGATTCCAGCTTAAGGTCAACAGAGCCCCACTGTCTAGTGGATAGGCACGAAAGTAACTTGACTGAGGGCCAAGAGGAGGGGTTGTGACGGAAGCTGTTCACCAAGCGCTCACCCCCTCCAAAAAGATACTAGCTAGTGCAAAGAAGAAGGCAAAACCGGAATCATCCAGGAAGGGGGAGCCATCCTTCATCATGACTGAAGAGATGAGGCGTCTATCCACCCCCTGGTCAGTCGCTTCCATCAGAGCAGAGCATATCGACCCGTTGTCACTTCCCGCGGGAGTTATTCTCGATGCCGCTGCTGGTTCGGGGGTTCAACTGATTGCATTCTCGAAGAATCTCAGGCGGCCCGCTCTAGCTATCGAATTGGACGAGGGGGTCGCTCGGATGTGTGCTGCAAACATGGAGCTCAACTCAGAAGGAGCTGTACAGAGATCCCTCGATAGGGTTCTTGTTGGGGATGGTGTTGCTGCCGAGGCTGCAATCTCTGCATACTGGACTAGCCTTCGGGATGCTGGAACTAGGGCCCATCCCCCGATTGCGATGCTGCATCTTGACCCAGCGAGACCGCAAGATGCCCAGAAACACAGTATAGATGAAATGAAGCCGGACATCAAATCAGTCCTAAAATCATGGAGTGGTCAGCTCCAGGTGGGCCCAAAGGGTCCCGCAGTACTGCTCGATCTATCACCGAGGCTGGATTCAGTGCAGAGAGCAACGATTGACGGGATCATCGAGACTACGTTCCCTGGTGTCAACAGAACATGGGAGTGGCTTAGCCAAGGAGGGGGTAGAGTGGACAGGATGTCTGTGTGGATAGGGTCATTGTCCTCAAAGAGCAGTCGACGATGCTTGAGAATTGGAAGGAAGAATGTGATAGGTAGTATTGAGGGGGAGTCTGAATCGGTACAGGAGATTACGTTCGAGAGTGCTCTGGATATTCCACGTGGAGCCTGGCTATCCATTGTTGATCCTACTCTTTTCGAGAGCGGTCTGCAGAGCTCTTGGCTAAATCGTGCAATGAGAGGAGGAACTGGGACCTCATGGGTCAGAACAAAGGGGAGACGCCCATTGTTAATCCACTCCGATCCCTTGTCCGATGACGATGACGTACAGGGATTCGTAGTCGCAACAGGAGAAATCGTTCAGCATCGACTGAGGCCCCCAGAGCTGCACTCGTTGGATCATGTGGCCTCTTCGGTCGCCAAAAAGGGCATTGGGAAGATGACACTGCGTTGTAGCTTGGATCCTGAGATTCATCCTACTTTGCAAAGGAGGTTGGACAGGGAGCTGAAGGGAGTGGATGGTTCCAGGGGATTCATGGTTGACATGGAGGTCGTTCGCCCATCGGGACCTCGGAAGATCTATCTGGTGTGCAAGGAGTAGGTTTGACCGCCCCGTAGGGGCGTCCAATCGATTCAAATAGGGAAGGTAGGTCGCGAAGTTGCCCAATGGGCCACCGGGAAACCGGTGAACACGGGGGAACCGGAATGCCAAAAGTGGACGAAGCAGAGCTGGGTGACGATTTCTCGTACATAATCAGGATCGCTGACACGGACATAGATGGGCTCAAACCGATAACCTACGGGTTGTCTTCTGTGAAGGGAATAGGGATTAGGACCTCGATGATGATTTGTCAGATATCGGGAATCGAAGGGAACAAACTAGGTGGTCACCTGACAACTGAGGAGCAGGATAGTCTGCGAAAGGTAATCGACGAGTATGCGACGAGCGTTCCTTGGTGGATGGTAAATCGCCAGAGAGATCTAGAAACCAACGAAGACGCACACATCATCGCCAATGAGGTCACAATGACCAGGGATGACGACGTTTCTCGTCTTGCAGAGATAAAGACATACCGAGGAGTGAGGCACCGGAGCGGGCACAAAGTAAGGGGTCAGAGACTCAGATCAAACGGTAGGAAGGGGTCTGCTCTTGGCGTCCAGAGGAAGAAGTGAGGCGATTCCATGGGCGAACCAAAATTCTCTAGGCCAAGAACACAGACTCCCACGCATCCATGGAAGCAGGCCAGAATCGACGAGGAGCATGCCCTCAAAGAGAAGTATGGTCTGAAGAAGGTTGGTGGGATGAGAGAGATTTGGAGGGAGAAATCTTCTCTACGAAGACATAGAAATCAAGCCATGAAACTTATTGGAAGAGTGGATTCTACGGAAGGTCACTATGCAAAGGAAAGGGAGCAACTGCTCGGCTCTCTTGGAAAGAAGGGCCTATTACAGGATGGAGCAGATATCGGAGACGTTCTGGAAATCAACGTCGAACACATGCTATCCAGGAGATTGCAATCAGTGGTATACTACAGAGGCTTAGCCCCTTCCATGAGGGCTGCTCGGAATCTAATTGTTCACGGTCACATATGTATTGGCAACCAGAGAATGACGGTTCCCGGTTATCATGTGCTGAAGGGAGAAGAAGAGCTGCTGTGTTACAGTGCGAACTCTCCCTTCGCGAATCCGGAGCACGCCTTCAGAAAGGAGCTGGAGCTACGGAGAGTATCGGATGGCGAAGAAGAGCACGATGTAGGTGAGGAACCGGGGGACGACAACGAATCCACCCCAGAAGAGATTGCTCCAAAGGGGGATGAGTGAAATGGGACACAAGGCAATTCTACATGTCTTTAGCACATTCAACAACGTGCTGATTACTGCTACAGATCTGACAGGTGCAGAGACGATTTGCAAAGTTTCGGGTGGAATGGTAACGAAGGGAGGAAGCGACTCAGGAGGGCAGTTTGCAGCTACTAGAGCAGCAGAGAAGATTGCTGAGATGCTTTCGGAAAAGGAGTTCGACCAAGTGATTGTGAAGTACAGGGGGGCTGGTGGAAACCGTTCAAACAGCGCACCCGGGGCTACAGCCGCAATCCGTGCACTGACTAGGGCAGGCATGAAGATAACTAGGATCGAAGATGTGACCCCTACTCCTACGGATGGAACGAAGAGCAAGGGAGGCCGCAGAGGCCGTAGAGTGTGAGGAATGGTGAGGATATGGTGAAAATCAAGGTATTGAAGGAGTCCGAAGAGAGATTGAAGGTTTTGCTTACAGGGACTGATAGGAGTCTGGCTAATGCACTTAGACGCTCTCTGATTTCTGACACCCCTAAGATGGCAATAGATAGTGTGAGATTCCAGTTAGGAACCAAAGAGCAGGACGAAGAAATTTGGGAAACCACCGGTCCGGTGCCTGACGAGATGGTCGCTCAGAGACTTGCCATGATACCAATCCCAACCAAACATGACAAGTTCCACTTTCAGAATGAATGCCCAAACTGCAAGGATCTAGTGGAGGAGGACAGGGGATGTCTAGAATGCCAGATGATTTACACCTGTGTCGTCTTCGGCTCGGAAGAAGGTCGCTGGGTCACTGCTGGAGACATGAAGTTCCTCGGAGAAGAGTCCCTGGAGATTCCAGATGAATACAAGACAATCCCCATCACCAAGTTGTTGAAAGGGCAGATGATTGAGTTCTATGCTACTGCAATAATGGGAAGGGGTAGGGACCACACCAAGTGGTCACCCGTCTGTGGGGTTTCCTTCTTCCCCCGAAGGATAGGGATTCTGAATAACAAGACAAAGGCCAAGATTCTGTGGGGAATGGACCTAGAAATTACGGCCAAGGACTTCAACAAGGACAACAAGCTTGAGGATGTGGAAAAGGTGGAGCAGCTGATGATTGACCTCAACCACGTTGGAGATGGGACCGAAGCTTCTAGGGAATTCAAGGATGCGATAACCATTGAGGAAATACCAAATGAGTTCGTCCTGGACTTCGAAACAGATGGATCAATGACTCCTAGGGTTGCACTGGAAAAGGCATCCCAAGAGCTTGCGCAGCGGTTTGGTTCACTAAAGCAGGACCTTGCAGACGCTCTTTGAGCTTCCAACACTTCATTACCTGTTTGCAGGATGATTCGATATGGCAACTAGGCTGGGGAGGGGTCACTGCGGGGCCCATCTTACACTGTTGTTCACGGTGGAAGACGATGCTGAGGAACATGAATTGCAAGGAAGCACCGGATCGGGTATTTGCCTCGAAGATGGAGTCGAAGCAATAGCAAGGGGAGAGGATGGTTTGCCATCCCTAGATGTCTCTTTTCTTGGAGAGGAGTATGACCAATCGATGTACGAAGAGGTTCTGAATGTGTTGGGGCAGAAAATCCCAGAAGTTAGGGGTCTGAGCTGGGAATTGAGCATCAGGATGGCTTTGCCAGCTTCCCAAGGATTCGGAATGTCTGCCTCAGGAGCAGTTGCTGCGGCCATGGCATTCCAAAGAGCTATTGGGACTCCCAATGAAGAGTGCGTAAGGAGATCTTTCCTAGTCGCCCACATTGTGGAGAGGAGGAGATCGAGTGGTTTGGGGGACACTACTGCCTTGGCGGCTGGTGGAGTCGAAAGGCGGACGGTGGCTGGCTCACCATATAGCAGGAATTTACTATCCAATGGACCGGGGGAATCCGAAGGTTGGGCTTCGAACACACCCGTGCTTCTTTGTTGGAGAAGTAAAACGGGAACCCACACATCGAAATACATCAATGATGAAACCTGGAAGAAAAAGATTAGCATTGCAGGGAAGAACGCAATGAGCAGCCTAGGGAAGGGAGCTTGGGACAGTTCTAGATGGATGGACCTCATAGAATCCTCCAAGAGATTCTCCGAAGAAAGTGGGTTGCTCGGAGACTCTTCTAGGGGGACTTTGGTATCGCTGGTGGAGCAGGCAGTTTTCGACTGTGGACTTGGGGGGGATACATCAGTTCTGCTGTGCATGCTTGGAGAAAGCGCAGTAGTGGTTCCAAATGATTGGCGTGATGGCGATGAAAAGCTGGAAATGGTTGCCAAGCTTCTAGATCCAAAGGGAGTGAAGTCGCAGATTAGCAGAGTCGGGGGACGGCCCTGATCAATTATCCCTCTTCGAATTCTCGTGGAATTCCTCCAATGGCTTCAGATCGAGTGGACTAGAGTCAAGCTTGACTGCTCCCCTCAACCTAAGGCCGTCGCAGAAACCGTGTCGGTAAACTATTGCACCTTGTCCATACTCTGCTACATACCTGTCGACTTGCTTCTGTGTCTTCTTCTTGGGGAATCTCAGATCTGCACCGAAGAAGTGTTTTGCGTCAATCCACGCACACGGAACACCGTTAATCCTTACATCGTCAAGAAGCAAGAGATCGGGAGTAATAATCGCCCTCCCTTCGCTCTTTTTCTGTTCATTTAGAAGTTCCTCCTGCCTTCGGAATCTAATTCCAAGGGAAGTGAAGTGCTTACACAAAATCTCCTCGAAAACCTCAGCCGCATTCTGCGTCTCTGTCTGGTTTACCGAACTTACTCTGTCACCGGATTCCGCAAGCTCGAACTGTTCGCGGTCCCTTGCATTGAGTTTCGATGGGTTCTTGTTTAGTGTATCCTTAATCCTAGTCTTGGTCCAACCCCTGCCAGTCAGGATTGCACGGAACGTGTTGACTGGTGGAGCATCGAACCTCTTAGAAAGAGCCATCACACTCTCTCCAGAGTCATACCTTCGGCTGATTTCATTTGAACGGCGCATCAGCTTTGAATGAGAATAGACGCTCTTCTCCTGATTCAATGCTGCCCTCAAGGAAAGAGCCTGCTCAAGCGAGATGGCCATTCCATCCAGCTGTTTTGCTATCTCCTGGACCCGCTCCTCGGGAAGGAAGCCAAACTCCCCGGGAATGCATGCAATCTTTCCTGCTTTGTTCTGGACATTTCGGGAAACGGCGTTTGTTTTCCAGGACATGTTCACTCTCTTTGGAGGGGGATCTATCACCTTCGGAATTCCCATAGGTCTTGGATTCTGCTTGAATCGGGATAGGGCCCTCTCGATCTCTGGGGATTTTGGCCCGCCCCCGTCTTTCCTGGGTGCTTTGTTTTCGCTTCGCGGACGTCGACGACGCCTCCGACGCCCCGGGTTTCGCTTGGCACTCTGGTCTTCACTCAACACTACCTCCAAAGAAAGGGGCTCCATGAACCCACCGCGTGGAAGGCTAGTTTCGTTGTCTGGCGTATCTGTCATACGCTAGGTCTCTTATTGGCCAAGGAATCAGCGCCAAAATGGATGCGATTGGCCAGGGAAACCTGAGAAATCGGCATATTCGCCATATTGCTGAACTCTTTGCATACCAGTCATCTTCAGGAAGAAGAAGGAATACCGAGTCGATACCTGCAAAACTATCAGGCATTTTGTCGATTATCAATTGCCCTTCTAGGGTGTTCTGGCCAATGAGCCTCACATTGAAAGAATCGTTCCGAGCTTCGATGAATCTAGCCCATCGACGGCACTTTACACAGTCATCATCAAACAAAACGATGGGTTGAGTCATAATGCACCTACAGGAACGCTATACCTGGTTCGAGAGGGAAGGAGATCTTTGCCTTGCCTCCAACGTCTTCGCCGTCTCCAACAGGGTAGACTTCGGCTTCAGACACATTTAGGGAGTTGGCGATAAATGCGGAGTTCTCTCGGATAATTGCTGCCTCATCTAGGCCACTAGAGATCAATTCTTTCTCCCCGTCGGACCATGAGTGAATTCTGCCTCGCTTCTTTTTGCTACCAGCTGTGAGGGTCATCCAGGTCTGGAATACCTCTCCCCTAGTTTTCTCATCTTGGAAAATTTCCAGAGACTGTACGTGTGACTGGCCTGCTTGCTTGAAGTCGAATCCCTCAAGATTCAGCCTGATTGCGTCTCTTGCCATTTCTGTCTTCCAATGAGGTGCTGTCTGAATCACTACACGCGTGATTTCTCCCTCTGAATGTCTCTCTGCCAGAGTTCTGAGATTCCTGCCACTGATAATGAGCTCCTTGACGTACCTCTCTCGGGCAATAATGGACGCGTCCTTGGAGACGCCCCCTACATTACCTAGGATCTGAACTGCGAGCATTCCCTCGCCACCAATTCTTTCCCAGAACTCCTCAGCAATGTGTGGAGTGGCCGGTGCTAGCATGGGAATCCATCCCTCTAGGAACTCTCTTGCTGTCGTTGCATTGCATCCACCTCTTCGTAAGTACCAGTTCCAGTCAGCAAGCATCTCGAAGTGGCTAACCATTACTCCTTCTCTGAGACTAACTTCTGACATCGCCATTCTCCAAGAGTTCTGATTGGCTCTGAGTCTTGCTTGGAGCCAGTCGTCCATAATTGAGGGAGAACCGTCGAGAGATAATGCGGAATCGACAGCGTCGAAAATTGAGAATATCTGCCGGTGGTTTGCATCAAGGGCACTGTCCGACCAATCCATTCCTGCCTCAGGATTCGCACCGAAAAGGATGAACAAGCGGACTGTGTCCGCTCCATACTTTCCAACCATCTCCTCCGGACTGATTGTGTTTCCAAGCGACTTGCTCATCTTTGCAGATCTAGAGCTAAGAGGTGCACCACAGGTGGGACAATCTGCTCCGAAGTTGTCGACGTGGTACTCTGCATTGCAGTCTGAGCAGAATGGTGCCGGGGCGTTTAGCATCCCCTGACAGACCAATCTACCAAAGGGCTCTCCCACCCGGTTCATTCCTGCGTCTCGTGTGAACTTTGTGAAGAAGCGTGCGTAAAGTAGGTGCATCACAGCATGCTCTATCCCCCCAATATACAGATCAACCCCTCCATCCATCCAGTAATCAACTGCCGACCTTTCGAATGGTTCCGACTTGTTATTGGCATCGCAGAAACGCATGAAGTACCAGGAAGAATCGTAGAACGTGTCCATCGTGTCAGTCTCACGCTTGGCCACTCCTCCACATGATGGGCAGCTCGAATCTGCGAATTCATGATGTGATGACAATGGATTTCCACTTTGGTCCTCTGTGAAGACCACGTCTAGAGGGAGTTGCACTGGAAGGTCCTCTCGAGAGACGGGTACAATACCACATGAGTTACAGTGAATCATTGGAATTGGGGTGCCCCAAAATCTCTGCCTACTGAGGAGCCAGTCCTTGAGACGGTACTCAATCGAGCCGTGCCCATATCCCTCGGACTCTAGAGCTGCAATAACTGCATCCTTCGCCTCATCGCCCTGAAGTCCATCGAATACCGCGATCGCGGAATTGACCATCGGGCCATAGCCCTCGAAAGCAGCCTCGAGTGGTATCGAGGAATCGTCCCCCTCCTTCTGAATCAATACTCTTCGGATTTCAAGGTCGTATGCCTTGGCAAAGTCGAAATCTCGCTGATCGTGGCCTGGTACTGCCATTACGGCACCGGTACCATATGATGCTACGACGAAATTACCAGCGTAGATTGGGATCTCCTCTCCATTCATAGGATTGATTGCATACCTTCCCAGAAAGACTCCCTTCTTCTCCTTGAGCATGTTGATTCTCTCGAATTCCGACATCTTGGCGCACTCGTCCCTCAGCTCCCTCCATCCCTCCTCCCACTCAGAGTCTGAACAGAGCTCCTCGCAAAGTGGGTGCTCGGGTGACAGAGTAACGAAAGTAACACCAAAAATAGTGTCTGGCCTAGTTGTGAATGCCCCTATGACTGAGTCTGAACTAACCACTGGAAAGTCGATGTGCGCTCCGTGTGAACGCCCTATCCAGTTTCTTTGCATTGCCTTGACGTTCTCGGGGAAGGAGATGTTGTCCAACTCATCAAGTAGCTCGTCCGAGTACTTGGTCATTCGAAGGAACCACTGTGCCATGTCTCGCTGTACGACTTCGAGCCCGCATCTCCAACAACGATTGTTCTTGACTTGCTCATTTGCGAGAACTGTGTCACAGTCGGTACACCAATTTACAGGAGCCATTCGTCTCTCAACCAAACCTTGCTCGTTGAGGGTAAGGAACAGTTCCTGGTTCCATCTATAGTACTCAACATCAGAGGTTGCCAGAAAACGACTCCAGTCGTAGGAATATCCCATTCTCTCCTGATCGGTTCGGATGCTAGTGATGTTGTCATGTGTTACCGTATGTGGATGGCCTCCTTGCTTCTTTGCAGCATTTTCCGCCGGCATTCCAAATGAGTCGTAGCCCATGGGATAGAGTACATTCTTCCCCATCAGACGATGGAAGCGTGCCATTGCGTCGCCGATAGAGTAGTTTCTGACATGCCCCATGTGCATGTGACCGGAAGGATATGGGAACATCTCCAAGCAGTAGAACTTTGGTTTGGTGCTGTCAATCTCAGCTTTGAACGCCCCGGCTTCTTCCCATCTACTCTGCCAACGAGACTCGATTTCCTGCGCGTTGTATATCATTTCTTCACTCCCAAAGGGCTCCAAAGGGAGCTCTAGGCTCCCTGCATAAGCAGTAGGCAGGGCGAAGGCCCGCCTAGCAGGGTCGTTGAAGCAGGCATTCGTGCCACGGCATCCGTTGGAAGTGTCGGTTTTGAATCATCTGGTAATCGACGCCAGATTGTCTGAAATACACCATATGGTCTCGTTGATGGTATGCTATCAGACGGAGAGTTCCATGTGTCGGTCTGGAAGGACGGAGTGGAGGTCTGGATCACCCAAATGGGGTCTCTAATGAATATGAATACCGCCTTCATAGACAGAGTGAATGGCGTGGTGGCAATTATCGATCCATATGATGCTAGAAAGTGGGCGGATGCACTCTTGGATGAAGGGCTTACGCCGACCCACTTGCTCTATACTCACACCCATAGAGACCACGCGGCTGGTTATCCTGGAATGATCAAGAGATTTCCAGACCTAGAAGTCTGGGGTCACGAAGATGCAGGAGTACCAAGTCTACTTGGCCATGTCGTTTTCAGAAAGGTGGAATTCACCAGCACATGGAAGTGCTTACCGGGTGAGACTGTAGAATGGTCAGAAGGAGCAATCAAACTAGAGATAACGCACTCACCAGGGCATGCTCCTGGACATGTGACGATCCATGGGCACGGAGTATACCACGCGGGTGATCTTCTGTTCGTAAGGAGTGCGGGGAGGGTCGATCTTCCTGGTGGAGATCCACGTGCCCAGCAAAGGAGCCTCATCAGAGCGAAGGAGATTCTTAGCGAGTTGCCTCCTAACTGGAGGATGATTCCCGGACATAGGTACGACTCCTATGGTGGGACCACCCCCGACTGGATAGGCGTTGGTGAGGTCTTGAAGCACAACTACTTCCTTGCTCATATCACCAATCCAAACTAATTCTAACGTCTTAGGAGTCTCCTGACGAGGGAGCTTTCGCTACCCAATGAAGATCTGGACCCCTCCCTGACAGTCTTGAGGGCATTCATGGGAATCCAGGAATCGGGTATCATCCTCCAAGGGGTCACTCGCGCCATGATCCCCAAGAGAACTTGACTACCAGGAATCATGAAGACCCTTAGCGGAGGCACAACAATACTCAAGGCTGCTAGGTCTTCTCGGGCCGCGATTCGGGCCTTCTTGCTTACCTTCCGGCCAATGAGGATTTGGGCTAGTGTGCCGGAGGTCTCTCTGAAGTGCTCGGCGCCTATCTTTGAGGAGTCCCAAGTCTTCTCTATTGCCTTGCCCCATTTCCCTGGTTCCTTCGCTACTTCCCTGATGTCGGATTGTGAGCCCTGAGGCAGTTTTCTGTAGGCTGTGGCTGCACCTGTTGTCACCCATGGAATCCACCTAAGCACGTATCGAACAGAGTTCCTAGCCCTTCCCATCTAATCACGCCGTCTTGTCCACTCTTTCGATGGGGACTCCCATGGCCTTGGAAACCTTGTTTACGGTTCCAGAAGGAATTGCCCCGTCTTGCTCGAGGGCGGAGAGAGCGGCGGCGACTATGCTTCTGGTGTCGATTTCAAAGAACGAGCGTAGTGCCTCTCTCGAATCCGACCGACCAAACCCATCTGTTCCAAGAACTACGAATCGACCCCCTACCCATCGCTGAATCATCTCTGGGACTGCCACAATGAAGTCTGATGTAGCAACGGTTGGGATTTCGTCACCAAAGCATTCTGAAACGTACGATGACTGTGGATTCTCGGGGCTCAAGCGAGTGGCCCTCTCTGCATCCAAACCATTTCTTCTGAGCTCGCCATATGATGTGACTGACCAGACTTCAGATTGAATCCCGTGTTCATTGGAGAGAGTCTGGGCAGCTTCCATGACATATTCCAATATTGGACCTGAACCGAGCAATCTGACCTTTGGTCCGGCCTCGCCAAACTCTTGGAGAAGATAGGCCCCCCTAACGATTCCATCATCACAACCATCGGGTTTAGGCGACTGCTGTTGGTTCTCATTGTATAGCATCACGTAGTGGAATACATCCTGGTTATTACCCCACATCTCATCGATTCCGTGCCTAATAATCGTCGCAAGCTCGTATGCGTACGCTGGATCCCATGCTCGACAGTGGGGTACGGTGGAAGCCATGAGCAGACTGTGTCCGTCTTGGTGCTGGAGCCCCTCCCCATTGAGTGTGGTTCGCCCAGCGGTGGCACCCATTAGGAAGCCCCGTGCCCTAGCATCTGCGGCACTCCAAATTTGATCTCCAACTCTCTGGAAACCAAACATGGAATAGAACGTGTAGAATGGCAGTGTTGGAGTTCTTGCAGTGGAATAAGAAGTTGCGCTGGCAATCCAAGAGGCGATTGCTCCGGCCTCAGATATTCCTTCTTGGAGGACCTGTCCGGTCTCTGACTCCTTGTACTTCAGAAGCATGGTATGATCGACGGGGGTGTACTTCTGTCCCTGGGATGCAAATATTTCGAACTCACTGAATAAGGGATCCATTCCGAAGGTCCTTCCCTCATCGGGAATAATTGGCACAATCTTCTCTCCAATCTCGGATTTCATGAGATTCCTCAGAAGCCTAACGAAGGCCATAGTGGTCGAAACCTCCTGACCCTCAGGGGTGCCTTTGTCGAAAGCGGAATACGTATCCGAATCCGGTAATTTGAGCTGGATTCTCACTGGATTCCTAGAAGGTAGACTCCCCCCCAGTTCATTTCTACGCTGATACATGTAGGACATCTCGTCGGAGTCGTCCTCTAGAGAATGGAATGGATCGTCTTGAAGCCGGGAGTCGTCGATTCCGATTTCTAGGGCATTACGATAAGATACTAGATCTTCTAGGTCCATCTTCTTCTTCTGGTGAGTCGAGTTCCGACCCTCGAAGGAGTCGATTCCCCATCCCTTTACCGTGTGTGCCAGAATAACTGCTGGTCCCTCGGTGTTCAATGCCGCTTGGTAGGCAGCATAGACCTTGATGGGATCGTGTCCTCCTCGGATCAGACCTTCGAGATCTGAATCTGTGAGTGATTCGCCGAGCGCTTCTAGTGATGAGTTACCCGTGAATAATTCTGAACGGAATTCGGATAGAGGGATAGTACTCAGACGCTGCCAGTCTCCGTCAGTAATCTCCTCGAACCTAGAAAGGAGTTCGCCTCTCCTATCTCTCTGCAGAACCTTGTCCCATCCGGAACCCCAAATCACCTTGATTACGGCCCAGCCAGCTCCACGATAGAGTCCTTCGAGCTCCTGAATTATCTTTGCATTTCCGCGAACTGGGCCATCGAGGCGTTGAAGGTTACAGTTGACGACGACGACGATGTTGTCGAGTTGCTCCCTCCCTGCCACAGCAATGGAGGCAATTGCTTCTGGCTCGTCCATCTCTCCGTCCCCAAGGAATGCAAAGACACGGCTTTCCGAAGTGTCTGCCAATCCCCTTTGGTGGAGATACTTCCAGAAGCGGGCCTGCATTACGGCACCCAGCGGACCGAGACCCATCGAAACGGTTGGATACTCCCAAAAATCTCCCATCAAACGAGGATGGGGGTAGGATGAGAGCCCGTCTTCGAAGGCCTCCTGCCTGAAGTTAGAAATCTGCTCTCTTGATATTCTGCCTTCCAAGAATGCCCTAGCATAGATTCCTGGGCTTGCATGACCCTGGACATACAAGGCATCCCCTATACCATTGTGGTTCTTCCCTCTGAAGAAATGGTTGAAACCCACCTCGTAAAGTGTCGAGCTGGATGCATAGGTGGAGATGTGCCCGCCAATTCCATCCATTCGACGGTTTGCATCGGACACCATCACAGCTGCATTCCATAGAATTGAGTTCTGGATTTTTCTTTCTAAGTTTAAGTCCCCAGGGTAAGGAGGTTGTTGTTCTAGAGAAATCGAGTTCACGTAAGGAGTCCTAGACGGGGGCATGATTGGTATGTCCAAGGTAATAGCTTCAGCCATAATCTCCTGGAGTAGCATCCTTGCCCTGTCGACACCTTGGAAGGATACCACAGATCGTAATGCCTCCAACCACTCCTCCGTCTCTTCTGGATCTGAATCTGGAAGGCTCTGACGTGGTTTTGGAGGTGACATGAGGGGACCACTGCCCCTATGGGGCAGTATTTCGAGTCATGGTGTGTTTATTGAATGGGTCGTCGAAGAAGTCTTCTCAGAATGGTCCCAAACCTGGCCCGACTTCAATGACATGGCACTCATGGAGTGTCCTGATCCCAGAAACTGTGATAGCAGAATCCCCGGAAACACAACGTTGGCCAGCCCAGTTCCTAACGGCCCTCATCACGGTATTTCTTCCTGGGACATTTTTCGGGTCAACTTTGAGTTCTACGGTTACCCTGTCCATCTGTCCTAGCCACTTCAAGGTGGCATCGATGCTCTTTCGAGCAATACCATGCTGTTGCTCAGAGCTCCGGACCCAATATCCAAGGTTCCAAACTGCTCTATCAGATCTAGTAACCCTATCAAAACCAACAAGTCCCAGAAGATATCCGTCCCAGGGCCTAATCATAGCCCAATGATGGAGGAGCCCAGCCCTACCCTTACGCTCGGTGTCTTCTATGAAATCCTTAATCTGAGGATTGACGTCCTTGTCCGGATTGATCCATGGCATTGCACGCATGACTTCTGGCCATGTCTCCTCGAATGCTTCGATTATATCGGGAAGATGAGTTCTGGACGCCGGCCGGAGGACCAGCCCCTCATCAATCTGAATTGAAGAGGTCGCTCTCCTGTGCATGTAACGCTGGGGTTGGCTTCGGCGCATCAGACCTGCGGTGGACGCTTGTTTGTTAAGAACTAAGTTTTTCACGTGCCTTTGCGATATCTTGGTCATCTGGGTGGGCCTTACTAGCCGATTCAACCAAATTGGTTGCCTCCCTGCTCCTTCCAATGGACATCAGAAGTCTAGCTACTGAGTAAACAAGAGAGGTGCGATTTCCCAAGTGCGGACCTACTTCGTCCAGTAGAACCGTAGCCTCGGCAGTATTTTGGTCCTTAGCAGCTCTTATTGCAGCTTGTAATTGCTTAATGATTTCTGGAGCAGCCCACTCATCTTGTTGATGCCATGGCCAAAAAGACTCAGGGACTGATGTGAAAATAGGGTCTGCTACTTCGGTTGGTTGCCCCAATCCAATTGGCGCGGGTGGGATTTCTGGAACGTTAGTCTCCGCTGCATTACTATTTTGTGTCGGTAGGAGAGGAACTGCTGTGATTCTTGGAATAGGAATATCTTCCGGTGCGGGTGGAATTATGACAGGAAGTTTCGGTATTGAGTTTGGATGGGTGTCTTCCACTTCCTGTTCTTGGCTGTCACCATGTGCGAAGGCTGCCTCGAATTCGTCCACTCTACCATCGCCATCAAAGTCTGCAGGATCCACCATTGGTTCCTCAGATGTAGGCCTTGACCAACCCTCCGGGTCCGGGAATTCACTGGCAGATTCTAGTTCCACGAATTCGGGGGTCTCTGCCGTGGGCTGAATTAGTTCCACGGTATGTTGTTCTGGTGGTTCATCAGAAGTGGATTCTTCGATTTCGTTTGGAACCTCAAACTTTGTCACATATGTGGGAACATCTGCTGCTGTGAGTTCATACTCTTCCTCTTCCATCGGTTCGGTATGACTTAGAATGGACTGAAAATCAGGTTCATGGTTCATTACCACCTGATCATCATCCCCATACTGTGCAATCTCTACGGTCACATCGTCCATCGAGAACGATGAGGGGATGGCCTCTTCCTTGGCCTCTTCCTGCTCAATCTCGCTCATCAACTGATCAAGCAAGTCCGATGACTCACCCTCTCCCAGTACTGAGCTCTGCTCGAAGGTCGATCTGTCGATCTGGTAGTAACATCTCGTGCAGACACTGGTCCCCTCTTGGTTGGGATGCTGACACGCCGGGCAAATGATGGCCGGATTCTGTGCATTTCGCCATGACTTGAATTTATCGAAGACCAAGTCCCAACCCCCTCGGACGTTTCCCTCGGAGGCGCTGTGCGTATAACTCTCACGCGAGATAGATGATGGGGCGGCACGCTGGTTCATCTCAGGTAATCGTGATAGGTTCGCTTCGAGACGGATGGACGTGGTTGATGCAGCTATTGACGTTCCCGCTCAGTTCAAGCGAAGCCAAGACCATCACGAGACCTTTCTAAAGCTGATTCGCATGGAATTGGACGACGAGCTTGCAATCACAGAAGAGAGGCTAAGGAATTGGCCTGATGGCAGATTACAGGCAAACGGAATCGCGTTATTCGGTCTTATTGCAAAACCGGACGGATGGCTCTTCGGTCAGCGTGTGGTAAAGCTACGAAATTCTTCCGGGGGTGCATTCGGGAGCCATCGTTTCAGGCAGGGAGATATCGTCATGCTAAGTCGTAGCAACCCCCTCACCGAGAAGCCGATTGAGGCAATTGTTAGCAATAGGGGGCGAGGCTCAATCAGGATTGTAATGCCAGAAGCCCCCCAAGGACTCAGGCAAGGTACATGGAGGATGGACAGAGGGGCCAACAGAATTTCATTCGATAGAATGAGGGATGCCCTAAATTCAGTTTTCGAAGAGGGTGGAAATGTTCCTCTGAGGGACCTGATCATAGGCATGGTGCATGATCCCCCTGGGACGGCATCGCTGATTCCAGAGTTAGGGGGGGCTAAGTTGTCAAGAGTGATTATCCCCAGTGACTTGAATAAAGCTCAGAGATCGGCAGCAGAAGCTGCGATTTCAAGCAGGCTAACATTGATCCAAGGACCCCCTGGAACTGGAAAAACCCATACTGCTATCAGAATATTAGAAGCATGGGCAAAGCAAGACGTAGGGACGGTTCTGGCTGTAGCAGACTCAAACGTTGCAGTTGATAACTTACTCGAAGGCTTATTGTCCAAGAACATCAGAGCCGTCAGACTGGGTCAACCCGTGAAGGTTAGGGAAGGGCTGAGGGATTCGACAATGGATGCTTTGATGGAGAGCCATCCCCTGAGAAGGGATCTGTTAGAGAACCTAGAACTCAACGAGAAGCTAGCTCGGAGGATAAAGGGGATGAGGGGGGGAAAGGACAAAGGTCTGGCACATAGGGACCTCAGTCGAGGGTGGAAAGAAGTCCGAAGAATAGAGTCGCAGATGCGAGACGACATATTAGACCGAGCGCAGGTCCTTTGCTGCACGTGCATTGGTTCTGGCCATGAGCTTCTAGATGGAAGGAATTTTGTCAGAGTACTAATCGATGAAGCTACTCAAGCCACTGAGCCATCTACTCTGGTTCCAATAGTCAAAGGTGCTCGGCAGGTGACTCTAATTGGAGATCACAACCAACTCCCTCCAACTGTAATTTCCAGGAGAGCAGGTGAAGGTGGTCTAGGCCGTTCACTCTTCGAACGACTAATTGACATGGGAATCAAGCCCTCTGTGCTAACCATCCAGTATCGGATGCACCCATCAATTTCCGAGTTCCCCAATTCACAGTTCTACGGTGGTCTTCTGGAAGATGGCGTGTCCGAGTCTGACAGGGCGACTCCGACGGGACTACTCTGGCCGGATTGGGATTCGCCGGTGGCCTTTCTTCCAGTTGATGGTTCCGAAGTGCTGTCGCCTGATGGTGCATCTAAGGAAAATCCGACCGAAGCCGGATGGGTAGTAAAAATCCTGATGAACCTACTGGAGCCAGGAGACCTATTGATTTCCGACATAGGAATAGTGACTCCTTATGCAGGTCAAGTAAGGGCGATTAGGGACAACCTCACAGAAAGTCTTCAGGGTGTCGAGGTCAGAACCGTGGACGGCTATCAAGGACGCGAAAAGGACGTAATCATTTTCTCGTGCGTTCGCTCCAACAAAGACGGCAACGTGGGGTTCTTGTCCGATTCAAGAAGGTTGAACGTGGCAATCACTAGAGCGCGGAGAGGGCTTGTCGTAATCGGAAATCCAGATACATTGAGATGTGATCGAAACTGGGAAGCTTGGCTAGAACATATTAGAAGCAGAAATCTTGAGGCTTGGCACCTCCTAGGGACTGCCTGAGGTCTAGCTATGTCCGAACACAATTCTCCGATTTCTACTCACGGTGGAGGCAATCTTGCTAGAGCAATAGTATCACAGGGGGAACACTGGTCAGTTCCAGACGGGGCAATTCTGGCTTCTTGGACGAGGAGGCTAGCCTCTTTTTCTGTTGATGTCATTATTGTGAACACCGTCTTGATGCTTCTCACTGGATGGAAGATTGTGAACGCTTGGAACATTACATTGTGGGCTTCGCCGGACTTCCACTATGCAGCAGCTTTCTCAGTCACAATCCTAGCCAGTCACTGGCTTTATTGGAGAGTCACTGGAGTTGCATTCTCCAGATCTCTGGGGCAGAAGATGTTTGGACTTGCAATTGTTTGCGATGATGGATCTGGGGTGCCTAGCAATATTTGGGACAGGCGTGCTACAGGAAAGCTGCTCTACCTTCTCCCATTGGTCAACCTTTACTTCGGGGTTTACGAAATTGCACGAATATCGCAGAGGCATACCCATCAAAGTAATCTAGATCTGAAAGTTGGGACTATAGTGGCTCATGCGGAGTCCCTTCCCCCGGCCAGTCGGCGAAAAATCAGGTAGTAATCATGGAGAAAGCAATCGAACACGCTCTGTCCGGAAGGTGCTTGGTGTACCCTACATCCACACTACCAGCACTAGGTTGCATTCCACAGCCCGAGGCTCTCGATGATTTATTCTCAATCAAAAAGAGATCCTACGATTCTCCTGTTAGCTTAGGTGTAGCAGACATCGAACAGGCAAGAAGATTAGTAGGGGTCCCCCCAGACGTTTTAGAGATCCTCGAGGATTTTCCTAGTGGTTCTCTAAGTATCATACTTCGATGTCATGAAGAGTTAGATCCACGACTGGGTGGGTCAAAAATTGCAATAAGAGTAGTCTCTAATCCCAAGGCCAAGGAATTGTTGAGGAGGACGGGTCCGCTCACGGCGACTAGTGCAAATGTCAGCGGTGAAGAGCCTCTGAATGATTGTGTCTCTGCGGCCACGTCACTCACGAGTCCAGAAAGACCTGTAATGTCCGTCGAAGGAATTTGCAATGGCGGTGCTCCCAGTACTTTGATAGCATGGCACACGGTCTGTGATACGCCTGAGTCACCAAGTATCGAGGTAGTCAGAGAGGGTAAGATAAGTTCTGAGGAGGTTTTCGCATGGTGGAAGAAGAGGACCTGAAGCAGTGGCGGGATGCCGGTCATGTCGCAAGAAGAACCCTGGTGGGGATAAAGGAAGAGATTGTCGAAGGAAAGTCGTGGTCCGACGTAATTGACTCTGCGGAGAGGTTCATTAGAAGACATGGTGGTCAAGCCGCGTTCCCTGTCACCATCTCTGTAAACGACATGGCTGCTCACTATACCTCGAATACTGAGGAAAGCCCCCCAGATGGTATGGAAGGAGAGATGATATTCCAAAGGGGCGATCTGGTGAAGCTAGACGTTGGAGTTCACATCAAGGGAGCTTTGGGGGATAACGCGCTTACCGTGGAAGTGGGAAATGCCGGATTGCATACAGAACAAATCAAGGCAGCCAAGGAGGCAAGGGATGCTGCAATCGAGAAATTACACCCGGGAACACCATGGCACGAAGTGGGCGAAGCTGCTCACCAGGCTGCGACAGATTCTGGGTTCGAGCCAATTAGAAATCTATGTGGACATCAGATGGAAAGGTGGAACTTGCACACTGGGCTGTCGATTCCAATGTATGCGTGTGGCCCAAACAACCCGGGATTCAAGGGTGAAGTGGAATCTGGTGGAGTCTATGCAGTAGAACCATTCAACACTACCGGAAAGTCGGGAATGATTGAGAACGTCCCACCAATTGGCTCTTCCAACATTCTAAGAGTCACGGGCAATGTGAAGATTAGGAAAGCTCTATCCAAAGGGAAGTTAAAACCACTAGGGGCGACGATGGCTAGGTACCTCGAGGAGAGATATAGCACACTTCCTTTCGCGGAGAGGTGGGCTTATCCCCTTCTAGTCAAGCCTTTCCCTGAGGAAGATGAGGCCTCGCTGAGAAAGAAGTGGAAGGCACTTGTCAAGAAATTGACTAGTATTAGATTCCTCGAAGTATATTCGGCACTAAGGGATGTGGATGGTGGTTTAGTGGGCCAGTTTGAACATACTGCGTATGTCACTGATGGGGGTCCTGAGGTACTAACTGTGGAGTGATTAGGGGAAAATTACACAAATTGCGAGTTTATCCAGTGGTCTTTCACAATGATTAACTATTGCCGGCCCCCTGACGTTATCGTACAGGACGAAAGGTTCTCGCTGAGTGCATCCCATCCCCTCGCTATTATCTCTCGCCTGTACACCTTAATAGGACCGCAATGGTGCATTATTTATTCACTAGATGCAGAAGAAGCTGAACCGTACACCGTTACTGTTACTATGGCAGATAGGACTAGGGCAATACCAATTGTCTGGTTTGTTGATGGGTCTTCCTTGAGAAGGACTATTCCCCAAATGAGTGTTAGGACAGGTTGGAGTAGGATAGCAAATGATGTGTGGGCGGCCGGCAGTCTCGGTAACGAATAGGAGATTGCGGTCCAACCGCCCACTTGGCAAACCAGAGCTAAAACGACCAACCAAGCGTGTCCCGGCCAATTTGGATCTAGTTCTATTGGGTCAATAGATGCACTTTGCAATGGCAACAAACCGAGAATTAGCAGACCAAGTGCTGCTCCGGCGGTGGCATCCAATTGGACATTGGTGGCGGGGGCAAGCTCTCTGTTTGAGTATCTATAAAGAATCAAAAATGAGGAGTAGAAGAATGCTGCTCCGGCACCAAAGATGACTCCCTTTATCGGGTCTTTGCCAAATGGCTCGGGATCATCTATTCCGGAAATCAGTGCTAAGCCAATTAGAACCAAAGGCAATGACAGGAGGATAGCAGGATTTGGACGTTCACCGAAAAGCTTCCATGAAGCCAAAGTGACTATGATAACCTGTGAATTTCCTAGAAGTGTTGCTATTCCAATTCCGATGAATATCATTGAGCTGTGGTAGGCAAGCATGTCGGGTGCCAAGATTAAGCCCGCCCCAAATGCCATCCATCTGGTTCTCGGCGTTCGCATGTCCTTCTTCTTCAGGAAGTAGGTAAGGATTAGCAATGCAGGAAGCGCGTAAAGCATCCTGAAGAATGCCCCAGTAGAGGGGTTTGTGTCTGAATATACGTAAAATACTGGGGAGAATGATATCGCCACCGCACCTGACAACGCGATTAGCATCGTCTGGCGGTCTGTATCGACCGAAATTGGCGATTCCCCCTCACGATTCCCCAGCTTGAAGCATCTGCTGCAGTTCGCCGCTTTGGAACATCTCAAGGGCGATATCTGAGCCACCAATCAACTCGCCATGAACGTAAATCTGTGGCATTGTTGGGAAATCGGCCCATTCACATACTGAGGGAATGGCCTTCGGATCTGAAAGCACGTCAACGCTGACAAAGGGCTCTCCAATCTGTTGGAGGACCATTGCAGCCCTGTTGCTAAATCCGCACATTGGCTGCTGTGGTGTTCCTTTCATGAATAGAACTAGGGGGTTACCATCCACAATCTCTTGTAGCTCATCTGGGGTCCAATTGAATTCCGCCATAGTATCACTCGTTGTCTGGTCTTCGGATATGAACTCCAAAGAACTCTGCTTCTTCACCATGTGGGTCGAATGCCGTATTGCCGCTTGATTCGGCCTGTTCTGGAGTCATGCACTTTAGATCGAGAGCATGGACCTTGTTTGATTCTATGAATTTTTTGAAGTGTTTCAGTATGGGCCTCTGCCTCTGAAGTGGTCTTACTCCCTCGTAAATGGTAGAGATAACTCTGACGTGGAAATGGTCACCACTTCCGTGAAGATCGGAAACCTCAACACTTGCATCAGGGACCACAATCAGGACCTGTTTCATTATCCACTCTTCATTGGCCACGGCTTGTGCTCACAGGAGTGTGATTTGAATGCTGTTAGTTGTTATTCCCTAGAGAATTGTTGATTGAAGCGAGGTTTTCTCTGATCGATGCGGTGTCGTTGATCAGTCCCGAGCCGACCACCGCGATGTCAATCCCCCAACCTGCCACAAGGGCAGCATTGTGGTCTTTGATCCCTCCATCAATCATTAGTTTGGTTCCTCTGCCCCCATCTGTAATTTGAGCGTCTATTGCTGCACGAAATGTTTTCACTTTTTCCTCTACTTCAGGCATGAAAGACTGGCCGCCCTTTCCCGGAATCACAGACATCACCAGCACCAGATCCAAAACTGGCAATAGTGGGATTACCAGGTCAACTGGTGTGCCAGGATTCAACACACAACCAACCTGAACCCCGGCATCCCGCAACTTTTCCGTTAGGCTCGGAAAGTCGTTTACAGCCTCGATATGCGCGATTACCATATTCACTCCCGCATCCACATACTGATCCCATGTTTCCTCTGCATTCGTTGTCATCAGGTGGCAGTCGATGAAAACCTTGGGGCCTAGCCTATTGCGAACAGAACGAATCAATGCGGGACCGAAAGTGATGGTCCTGTTAACAACCCAGTTGCCGTCCATCACATCCATGTGAATCCAGTTTATTCCAGATGCTATTGCCTCGTCAAGCGTTTCGCCTAGCCTGGAGAAGTCAGCAGTTAGGATGCTGGGTGTGATCTCCATTGTTTCTCATGTAGGGGGAAGGGAGTTCGGTCCTCAAACCCTCGTATGAAATTCCCATTTCCTGACACACATGTTGATAGGATGGGAGTGAATGGTTTCAATCGGTGAGATAATGGGCAAGATTGTGGAGGCGAGTGATTCGGACTTCGACGTGGTTACAAAGAGCGATGAGTGGGTACTGGTTGATTTCTGGGCCCCGTGGTGTGGTCCTTGTAGGATGGTGGGGCCGGTCCTCAGTCAGATTGCCGGAGAGAGGGAGATTACGATTGCCAAAGTGAATACTGACATCAATCCACTGACTTCTGGTAGATTTGGTATTAGGGGCATTCCTGCGCTACTCTTGTTCAATAATGGCGAGATGGTAGATAGGATGACTGGCGCGATGCCCAAACATGGAATGGACTCATGGCTAAATCGTCACATGGCCTAATCTAAGCCCGCTCCAACTTTCTAGACCTCTCAGCATGAGGAGCGCCGACTTCCCTGAGTAGTCGGGATCTCAGTGCCTCGTGAATCCACATTCCTTCTTCAAGTTCCAACATCAGTCCTCTCTCAATTAGAGGTTGGGGGGGCTTTCCATCTACACCAGCAGCCTTAGCTAACCTAGGCCATGGCACTGGCCTGTCTGAAACTGCCAAAAGTGAAAGAATCTCCCTGTGGTCATCTGGAAGCACATCTAGGATCTCTTCGTCTAAGAATCGGAGCCAGTCATCGTGCAGGGCCTGACCGTAAATCTCCAGAAGTTCTACCGCCAGAGGATGTCCTCCCGTGGCCTCGAAAACCTGCTCTGCAGGAGAATCATCCGGAAGATCCAACATCCCCAGCCAATCCGAAATCTCTTCCACGCTTAGTCCGGAGAGAGTCATCTCTACGACTCTATCCCTGGTAATCACGTCTCGGCGGTCGTAGAAGGCCATATTCGTTCTAGAGATTAGCAAGAGCCTAATTTGTGTTGATTCGGCAACTTGTAAAAGCGCTCCGAAGAGATGGTCCCCGGCGCTTCCAATGTTGTGAACATCATCCAGAATAATGATGACTTCTTCCACGGGGGATTCTATCTTTTTGACAACCAGTTCGTCTTGGTCGAGCATGTGTGCCGTAAGGCGGCGTCGATAAGAGTCCAAATCGAATCGAGCTCCGGGCCTAAAGGGAAGGGTTTCCAATACATTGTACGGGTCCTCTGAGTCATCTGTAATTCCCACCCTATGGAGTATGCTCGTTGCGATGCCAAGAGGAGAGTCCCAGGGTTGACAAGGATAGTACATTGCCATGGGTTTTTGTTCTGATCCATTCAACTCTGAGAGCCAATGGGATGCCAGAGTAGTCTTTCCGCAACCAGCTATTCCAGAAAGAACAAACATTGGTTTTCCGGACTGGTACCAGTCCCCTATTATTTCCTTCTCCGCGGACCTACCATGAACTGTACGGGTCCTAGGTGGGCTGGTATGGTATGTGGAGTGCGCCCCAGTCAACATTGACAACGACCCTGGTGCAGGAATATCGTCTTCATTCCTGACTAATAATCCGAATCTGATGTCTCCGAAATTTAATACTCCCTCATGCTGGGCATGCATTAATACTTGGAGAAGGCTCAATCCTGTCTGAAGTTTGGAGGCTGCCTGATCAGCTCGGACCTCAAGTATTTCTCCATCCCTTGAACGTACCAGAACCATAGTCGAACGTAATTTGAATATCCTCTCTCTTGCCAGATCTCTACCTTCGTCCGTCAACTGCCATGTTTTCTGCCTCCTATTTTCGCCCCTAACTGTCCTACTATGTTGGGAGACCATCTCCCGAGACATCAATTCGCTCATCGCTCTTGATACGTTTGGAGGATGCAATGCACATGACTCAGCTATTCCAGGGCGAGTAACGTCGTACGTCACGATATAGTGATCTGTCTGGTGGTCCTGCTCCCACAGATGTAGGACTATCCTATCCGAAACGGAAACACTGGGCTTGGTATCACCGCGCGCCATGGGTTACTCGGCCACAAAGGTCTGCATCAAGCGTTCGGGACCGCGTATTGTCTAGCCTTCAACATTGCAATGTGGATATTCAAGGTGCATGGGTGGTAAAAACAGATTGCTACAATCCCTGTATACAGAAGATAAACTGAGAACGCTCTCAGAACCAAGACTGAGTGAGACTGGCATCATAGAAACAGGACTAGGAACATAGTCCTCTCCGGTTTGAGACACGATAAGTTGGATTCCATCTCCCTCAGGAATTACCACATCCATCCCAAAGAACTCCATCTTAGCCATCACTGTAGAACCTGGGACAAGCGTCTCGCCCTCCTTGCCACCAGCATGGAACCTGAGGTCCATTACAGCATGACCCAGATGCATGCCATTGCTGGATTGGATCATCTCAACAAACAGATGGCCGCTTGTGGAAGCTAAGGAGATGGTTGCCTCGATATGGAATGTTGGGGTACCGACAATTCGGACTTCTTTTTCGAATTGGGGACACTCTATGGTCAAGGTAGAGGTGGGAGTAATGGTGTCACTTCCTCCAATTATTGAGCAATAATCCATGTCCATCCTAATCCAATCAATATCAGCAGGGGGGTACTGCTCCTCAACCCTCCAGCTTCCGATGTTGTCCTGTACCTCGGCTATGAGCCGGGGCTGGGGGCCCTTTTCGAACAAGTAGAAATTGAACCACTCAAGCAAGTCATCAGCCCAATCCCACCTTAGTGTATACGGAAAGGACTCACCACCTCTACCAGAGCCAAGGTTTGCATGGTCAGCACTTCGATCCGGGTAGTGATGGCCCCACTGACCATATAGACCCTTGACATCGAAGCCTGCGTCGATCATAATGTTGTGAACTGGGAATGCCATATGCGGATCTACGTTCCAGTCTTGCAATCCATGGATGATGTAGACGGATCCATTGTAATTCTCAATCGCCCTAGAAAGGAAGTGCCTCTCCTCCCAGTAGTCGCTTCCTGTCCATGCTAGGTTATCTCCTGTCAAATAGGCTCCAACGCCTGCATAATATCCCTCAAAGTATCCTTCACAGGCATTCTGTGAGTCTTCTAAATCGCCATCAAGGCCGAAGCTCCCATAAACTCCATTGTGCATTATTGCCCCTCTGGCCTCCATGCTACCATTCCTCCACATCAAATCGTGTACGCCAATTAGTCCGGACATGGGGACAATCGTTCTGAGGTGTTCCGAACCCATTGCAGCCGCCTCCCATGGTGTGGAACCATCGTATGATTTGCCAATCGCTCCCACTTTTCCATTTGAGAAGGGGGCATTCCCAAGATATTCGATGGCTGCGTGAATTCCCTCTTGCTCATCCAAACCCATCAAGTCCATGCAATGGTTTGATTCACCTGTTCCAAATACGCTAATCTGCGCGACACCGAAGCCATGGGGTACGAAGTTCTCAATCAGAAAACGCCCGAGTCGGTTGGCTGGGGTTAAGGCATCAACGTCTCCATCATCATAGTATGGTCCAATCTCAGCGATGATAGGTACTCGACAATGTTCAGCAACCTCTGATGAGTCGTGGTCACATCCTTCGATCGAGGGTAGCCAAAGGCCAAGATGGACCTCGGCACCACCAGTGGCTCCAGCTCCCCCGTCCTCCAAACCAATGGTTGGTACTTGGACAAAAATAGAACGTACGGAATCGATTTCAAATGTGCCATTCCATGACACTCTGCTGAAAACATCATCATCGCGATATGCTAGTTCAGAGCGTTCTTCCACCATTGGTAGCCAGTGTTTCTCTTCAGAAATATCTGTTTCGCCAGAAGTTCCACCCAGACATCCAGATATCGATGGCATTAGCAGTAGAATGGATGCGAGAATACACGAAATGCTGATGCGCATGATTTTCACGTGGAGGTGTTACTCATGATGGATTCGGTTTCCTGAGATGAGTTCAATAGTCCTGAGTTCCAAGGCAGTTGTATGGGCGACTCTAGGGCGGATAGGTTGCTCCGTTTGCAACGAATGGAGGCCACGGAGGCAGAAGTCTACAGGAGGTTGGCGAAGATTCAGTCAGATCCCATGAACAGGGCTATCTTAGAAGGAATTTCGCTAGAAGAGGAGCGCCACGAATCGGAAATTGCTAAGATGACTGGTCAAGTCGTGAAGGCGGACATTTGGAAGGTTAGAAAACAAGTAATTCTAGCTAGGTTATTTGGTTTCACATTCTCTGTCAAGATGATGGAAGCCAGCGAAAAGGACGCGGCTGCAGAATACAGGGAGTTGGGGCTCAATGATATCGCCGATGAAGAGGATGCTCACGAAGAGAATATGATTGGGATGCTTGACGAAGATCGTCTGCGATACTCAGGCAGTGTGGTTCTTGGCATGTCCGATGCCTTAGTGGAGCTGACTGGCGCTCTTGCGGGACTGACATTTGCACTTAGGGATCTACGACTGGTGGCTTTGGCCGGGCTGGTGACCGGAATTGCAGCGGCATTCAGCATGGGGGCCTCGGAATTTCTCTCTTCCAGGACCGAGAAGAAGAACGAGTCGGCAGTTAAGGCAGCGATGTTCACTTGGATTTCCTACCTAACTACGGTGTTACTTCTTGTTTCGCCATATCTAATAATTGGACCTGACTCTGCGGACTTACGAGGATTTGGGCCTCATATTCAGGCTCTTTTCGGCACTTTCACCATCGGTCTACTGATTGTTGCTTTGTTCAATTACTACGTTTCGGTGGTAGAAGGGGTTTCATTCAGAGCTAGATTTGTAGAGATGACAGCTATTCTTGGAGTTGTGAGCCTTATCTCTTATGGAATTGGAGTCGGGCTCCGAGGAGCTCTTGGAGTGGAAGTCTGACAAGAGAGTTCACTCCGCAACCTATGTGTCCGATACCGTTCCCGGATAGCTATGGAAGCATATGAAGAGTTACTCTCTAGACTGAAAGACATAGACCTAATTGGCCAGATTGGAGGTTTAATGAGCTGGGATCAAGAGGTCCTGATGCCGCCAAAGGCAGCTGCCCTGAGGGCCGAACAGCTTGCTTGGATCTCCAAAACGGGTCACCAAAGACTCACTGACCCAATAATCGGGGAGCTCCTCTCTCAGCTTGAGGGGGGGGCCACCCTCGACGAGGTCGAAAAGGCCAATATTAGACTTGCAAGAGAGTCTTACGATAGGGCTACCAAACTCCCTACTGAATTTGTAGAGGAGATGGCCAAACACAGATCGAGAGCTCAGATTTCGTGGACCGAAGCCCGGGCAAAAGACGACTTCTCGATTTTCCGAGACGACTTGGCCAAGGCAATAGAGCTGGCAAGGCAGAAAGCTGACTATATTGGCTATGAAAATTTACGATACGATGCGCTTCTGGGACTTTACGAAACTGGCTTAACCGTAGCCAGGGTTGATCCCCTATTTTCCGGGCTTAGAGAGAATGTCGCGCCACTTATTCGAGCGGTGATAGAAGAAGGGAGGCGTCCCAATATCTCCTGGATTGAAGACAACTCTTGGCCTCAATCGGCCCAAGAAGCACTGAGTCAGAGCGTGGCCGAAGCCATTGGTTTCGATTTCAATGCAGGTAGAAGGGATTCCTCGACCCATCCTTTCTGTGGTGGTCCCAACCCAGATGACGTAAGATGGACGACCCGATATAACGAGTCGGATCCGTTTGGCTCCCTTTACGGTTCCATGCACGAGACAGGTCACGGGACATATGAGCAGGGTCGAAGGAGGGACCTTGATTTCCAGCCCGCTGGCCAAGCCAACGGATTGGGAGTGCACGAGAGCCAAAGCAGACTCTGGGAGAACCAAGTTGGGAGATCAAAGGAGTTCTGCGAATGGGCCCTGCCACTTTGGCAGAGTTGTTTCCCGGAGAACATGGAGGGAGTCGATGCTGGGCAATTGTGGCAGGCAGTAAATCTAGTGGAGCCTAGTCTAATCAGGGTAGAAGCAGATGAAGCAACCTATAACTTGCACATCATGATTCGGTACGAGATAGAGAAGATGTTGATTGCTGGTGAACTAGAGGTAGACGACCTTCCAGAAGCATGGGATGACATGTACGAGGAGTTCTTGGGAATAAGGGCCCCCACTCGGGCGCTTGGGGTCCTCCAAGACATTCACTGGTCTATGGGAGCATTCGGCTACTTTCCTACCTATACATTGGGCAATCTGTATGCTGCACAACTCTTGGAAGCTGCCCGCGATGACCTTCCCAAACACGACGAACAGATTAGGAAGGGCCAATTTGTTGCCCTTCTAGATTGGATGAGGGCTAACGTGCATAGCAGAGGGAGTATCCTAGAGCCAGCACAGCTAATCGAAGAGGCAACCGGTTCTCCACCTTCTCCTGATGCATTCGTTAGATATCTATCCTTCAAGATAGAAGAACTGTATGGAGTTAAGGCCTGATTGCGAGCAAAGTCGATAGTGGGAACGTCTCTGGACGGGCATGGGAACTGGTGGTTTGGAGTACTACTCGTCTCTAATTCGTGAGATAGATGGGGAGTGCTCACTTCTTTGCATCGAAGAAGACTCCATTGTTGCCGGCTCCCGAACTGGAGAGTTGGCATGTTGGAATATCACGACTGGTTCGGAGGCATGGAGGGTAATGTTCGGGGGACCCTGCTCAAATGCTGATGTTAATTGTGGAAAATTGTATATTTCCGAAGCCGACAATTTACACTGTATAGATTTCAGTGATGGGGCTGTTCTCTGGAGTGCCACATTGGAGGGCTCTAGTGATCTGGTTAGGTGCACTGATAATGGTGTCTGGGTTACTTCCTCGATCTACAATCTTGAGATCCAAGACTACTATGACAGTTCAGTTTGGTTGTTTGACGGAAAGGGAGAAATGTCAGGAAGATGGCCAATCGAAGGAAGGGCCTGGTCACTGGAATTGGGTCAATCTGGTGCTATAATAGGACTAAGTAGGCCCATGTGCGGTTACGCCCATGTCTCTATTACAGACGGTGTGGAGTACTATTCGCTTGAGGTCCCAAGCCCAGTGACTGTAGGCGTCAAATCCAATGAAGGAGATTTTCTTCTCGGGCATAGCAACGGTTGGATTAGTTTCATCTCTGGAGATGTGTCATCTTCACATCAAACTGGAGGAACTTCGATCACAGCCCTAGACGTTAATGATGGGTGGGTAGCCGGAACAGACTCCGGGCTAGTCTCAAAGAAGGGGGGTTTGAACTCATGGGAAGTGGAATTTGACGGCATTGTCGATTTGGTTAGATTTGGTCCATCACCAAATGATGGGTTTTGTGTTTGGATCTCTGCATGGTCTGGAGTATCCAAATTGGCTCTCTTAGATTGCGAATCCGGTCTCGTCGAATTGGAGATGTTTCACCAATCAAGGATAGGGGCCAGTTGCTCGACACCAAATGTAGTCGCTCTGGGGGATTTCGAAGGGAATGTTTTCCTTCTAGAGGAAAAGGTAGTTTCACGTAGAAGTAAACGGACCGATGAAGATTTAGAAAGAGGCAAAAAGAGCTTGCTGCTAAGGAGTAAGATTAGGAGGCTTCGGAAAGAGTGATTTGCAGTGGAAATTTACTCTCAAAGACCTGTTTTTCCACTGGACTGCGGTGAAATTCGCGAAATGTTTATGTGCCGCTCTCGACCCTGCTTTCTTTGCCGCTCCGGGGGAGTGGTGTGAGGGCGCTTCGGCGCGACTCGCGGGCCACAAAACCGAACCCCGAAACCGGGGTGGTAGAACCGAGATTTGAAAGAAGATCGGGGAAGAGCTGGAACGTCTGTGGACGAGAAGGCGGCAGCGACGAAATCGGAGGAACCGGACGCAAGGAAGGGGAGAGCGAGAGAGTAGTTGCAGAGGTACACGCGCGTAGGGGAAAGAGAATGAACCTGGGTCGCGGAAAAGTGGGAAACGATGTGGAGAAAACCGGACGCAAGGAAGGGGAAGGAAACTGAGGGAAACGCTTGGGCAACAAGGGCGGGGAGACCCGTGGAGAAGCCCGTATCGGATCGTGGAAGGGGAATGCCGAGAGGCAGGACCAGAAGCGGAGACGGCAAAAGAGGGAGAGATTTCTCAAGAGTCGGAAAATGACAAAGGAAGAGCATGAAGTTCCGGAGTCTTCTACCCGGGGAAACCTGGGCCTTCGGGCCCAGGGGACACCCGGACCCTGCGGAGTTAACAGGGGGGGATGCTCCCCCATGTGCAGAACCCCCTGTTGCTCCCACCTGATAATTCAGCCCTTTTTCTATGGAGTAACGTGCGGAGTGTGAATCACCCTCTGGGCCCAATCATTTTCTCTGGCCTAACCCACTCGTCGAACTGCTCATCCGTTAACATATCCAACTGAATGGCACTCTGCCTCAGAGTTAGTCCGTTCTCATGGGCGTTCTTGGCTATCTTAGCCGCATTGTCGTACCCAATGTGGGGGTTAAGAGCTGTGACGAGCATTAGCGAATTCTCAAGGTGCTCTGAGATCTTGTCTTCGTTGGCCTCCAAGCCTGATACGCACTTGTCGGAGAATGAGACACAGGTATCAGAAATCAGCCTCACGCTGTGAAGGAAGTTGTGTATCATCATCGGTTTGAAGACATTTAGCTCGAAATTGCCTTGGCTCCCTCCCACGGAGATCGCCGTATGATTACCGATAACCTGGCAGCAAACCATTGTCATTGCCTCTGACTGGGTTGGGTTCACCTTCCCGGGCATTATGCTGGAACCAGGCTCGTTTGCTGGGAGGGCAAGTTCCCCGAACCCGCATCTAGGACCAGAGCCTAGCCACCTGATGTCATTGGCTATCTTCATGAGTGAAACTGCGAGGGTGTTTAGGGAACCGGAAGCAGCGACAATCGCATCGTGAGCGGCAAGCTGGGCGAACTTGTTCTCCGCACTGACGAAAGGAAGACCTGTCTTTTCTGCAATATTCTCTGCTACCATGCTAGCGAATTCTGGGTGTGTGTTTAGACCGGTTCCCACTGCGGTTCCTCCGAGAGCCAGTTCGAATAGATCTACCAGTGATGCCTGTATTCGAACGAGGTCTGCATCAAGCATAGAGACGTAGGCCCCGAACTCCTGCTCAAGGGTTAGTGGTACAGCATCCATCAGATGGGTTCGCCCAATCTTGACTATTCCGGAGAATTCTGCTGACTTCGCCGAGAGAGCGGAACGCAGCATCTGAATTGCTGGGATAAGCGTGTGCTGAACCTCCTCAGCTGCGGCAATGTGCATCGCAGTGGGAAACGTATCGTTGCTTGACTGGGCCCTGTTCACATGATCATTCGGATGAACGGGCGTCTTGCTGCCCAGTTTGCCTCCGGCCATCTCAATTGCTCTGTTAGCAATCACCTCATTGGCATTCATGTTCGTCTGTGTGCCTGATCCAGTCTGCCAAATTCTGAGGGGAAAATGGTCGTCGAGAGTTCCAGAGATAACCTCGTCACATGCCCTAGAGATTAGGTCCCCTATCTCCTCATCAAGGTCTCCAAGCTCCACGTTCGTCGCTGAGGCAGACTGCTTCAGAATTCCGAAAGCTCGAATAATCGATCTGGGCATCAAATCATCACCAATATCGAAGTTGATCAGGGATCTAGCAGTCTGCGCACCGAAGTATCTCTCTGCAGGAACCTCGATCCCCCCCATTGTGTCCTTCTCTATCCTCACTTCTCCTTTCGAGGCCATTGGCTTCCTTGGTTCGGGAGAGGTAGCAGAACTTTGTGAGGCTCGCTTACCTGAGAGAGAGTTCTCGATCATCTTTGATATTGTAGCTGACCTGCCACTCCCCCGACCCCTTCCTACTCTTGCGTCCAGCCTCTTGGCTAGATTCTCTGGTATGCTCACTGTGATGATCCTGCGGTCCCCCGCACGGTGCTTCGCCATACTAATACTATTAATTAGTTATTAATAAATATTATCAATTAGGTCCTCATACCCTTTCGACCTTGATTATCTTCTGTGGGGTTTGAGGCCTGTCACCGGGAACTGTGGTGGTTGATTCAATTGCCCTAACTACTTCCATTCCCTTTGCAACCTCACCGAATACTGCATGATTGCCATCGAGCCATGGAGTAGGAATTGTGGTTAGAAAGAACTGGGATCCTCCAGAGTTTGGGCCACTGTTAGCCATTGAGAAAATCCCGGGCTTGTCGTGCTTCTTGGCCAATGCTGATTCCTCGCATTTAATTTTCCATCCTGGGCCCCCTGTTCCAGCCCTGCCGTTTTGGGGGTCTCTGGAATGCGGGCATCCTCCTTGAATCATGAAATCCTTGATTACTCGGTGGAAATGTAGGCCGTCGTAGAACCCATCATCGACTAGCTTGAGGAAGTTCCCTGTGGTATCGGGGCATTCATCGGAGTAAAGTAAGATATCGATATCTCCAGCGTTCGTAGTCATCCTAACATAGTGGTTCATGATGCAATGCGATTGTTCCAAGTTCAATATGGTATGTATTGGAGATATTGCTACGCAACAGTCGAACCCAGTAAGGTGCCCTCTGGAAGTTCCAGAAGTCTTACTGTTCCATCCGGATCCAAGGCACCGAGAATCAAGAACTGTGATACGAATCCGGTAGGTAAGGTCTTCTCTCCGAGGTTGATTGCGGCAACCACTGTCCTGCCGATGAGCTGCGCTCGAGAATAGTTGGTGATCTGCGCTGAACTCCATAGCTTTCCAACCACGGGTCCAAAATCCACCCTGATCTTGTACGATGGCTTGCGCATCTCTGGAAACTCCTGAACTTCATCTATCAGGCCGGTCCTCATGTCCACTGAGAAGAACTCACCGATTCCGATGTACTGTTTCCTCTCCAACTTTGTTGGGTGATAAGGCTGCTTCTCTGTGTCGATCTCATGCTGCCCCATAAGCTCAACCAACGATATCCAACTTCACGGTGAGTGGCAACAGTGGGATACCTGCTGCTTCGAAGGCGTCAGTGCCTCCCTCTTGGCGGTCCAGGATAGTAATGCAAGCTGCAACCTCGCATCCCATCTCCATCAGGCGTTCGGCTGCCTTCAGAGCGGAGCCCCCGGTCGTTGTCACGTCCTCGAGGAGGACGACTCTTGCCCCCTCCCCAATGCTAGACCCCTCTATTCCAGGTGGATTCCCAGTCTTCCTGCCACCCCTTCCTTTGGGTTCCTTCCTTACTATGAACCCCCGAAGAGAGGTGCCTTTTCCAGCTTTTGCAATTGCTATCCCAGTGAGTGGGACGGCGCCGAGTTCGAGACCGCCAACGGCGTCCACGTTGCCTATTTCTTCCAGTGATGAGTGTATGAGGACCCCAAGAAGATGGGCGCACTCGGGGTCCATCATCACTGGTTTCATGTCGAAGAAGTGGGGGCTCTGTCTACCGCTAGCAAGAGTAAATGGTTCCTCCTGAGAATGAAGATAGGCCAGTTCTCGAATCTTCTCGACTAGCCTCTTCTTGGCTTCTCCAATCGCTGTTGACGGCATCTCTCCCAACCTTGGCCTGACAGCAATCGAATGAAGGTTGCCTTCGGGGGGGCCGCGTATTTCCAAAATGACGGTCAATGTTCTTGGACGGTCTAGCATGAGTGGGGGATACTGTAGCGGAGCGGACCGGATGAAGATTGGCTCAAGAGACCTGGCAATAGACGTCGAGCGTCTTGAACGAGAGCGTGACGATTATCATCAGAAATTGGATCAGAAGATAGAAGAGGCGTATGGAATCGCATCAGAGGCCAAGGGTAAGGGTCTTGACTTCTCAATTGAAATTGAGATTCCACGGGCATCTGACTTGGCTAGCAGGACTCAAAAGCTGATGGAAAGATATCTATTTCCCGATACAGAGAATCCCGAGGAGGGCCCAATAGAAATCGAGAGTCTGCTAAGAGATTTGCTAGAGTCTCACGACAGGGAAGCAGCAGCAATCATAATTTCACGTTCGGTAACTAGGCAGATGTTCGAAAGGACGGGAGATAGGCGGAAATCTATTGATTCCGGTCTTCGAATCGGTCTTGCGGTCCTGACTGAGGCGGTTCTTGTCGCCCCATTAGATGGGATTGGGGACGTGCGAATCATGAACAACGCCGATGGTTCGGAATTCCTATCTATTGACTTCTGTGGCCCCATTAGGGCTGCAGGTGGTACTGCCCAGGCTATGGGTGTCCTGATTGGGGACATTCTGAGAAGAGAACTCGGTGTTGGTAGATACAGGCCAACCGTTCCTGAAGTTGAGAGGGTCAAGGAGGAATTCGGGCTCTATCGAATGAACCTCCAGTACAAACCCCCTCCAGAGGAGACTGATGTCATAGTAAATGCCTGTCCGGTAATGATCAACGGAGAGGAAACAGAGAGAATGGAGTGCGCGGGCTACAAGGAAGTCAGGAATGTAGTCAATGAAAACGGGACATTCAGAACACGCGTCAGAGGCGGGGTGATGTTGGTTATCGGTGAAGGCCTGTGTCTTAAGGCACCAAAGATACAGACACACACCGAGAGGCTGGAAGTCCCAGGCTGGGATTTCATCTCACAATTTGCAGATAAGGGGAAGGGTTCCAAATCTGAAGATGGAGCAGAGAAGAGCCGTGTGATTCCCAAAGAAGACAGGTACATGGGAGATGTGATTGCAGGAAGGCCAATCTTTGGGGAGCCACGAGAGCCGGGGGGCTTCAGGCTAAGGTATGGGAGGAGTCGTGCTACAGGTCTAGCTGCAGCAGGTTTGAGTCCGATTACCATGGAGGGGCTGGGGGGTTTTCTATCAGTTGGAACGCAAATGAAGATAGAGGGGCCTGGGAAGGCTTGTGCGGTTACTCCCTGTACTGAAATCGATGGTCCGATGGTCCTTCTAAAGAACGGAGCGTTTCAGAGGGTGCTTACGACTGAGCAATGGAACGAATGGAAAGAAGAGCTAGAATGCATATGGGATGCTGGTGAGATTCTATTGGGTTTCGGTGAATTCCTAGAGAACAACAAGACCTTGGCCCCATCATCATACTCAATCGATTGGTGGGCAGTCGATGTAGCGGAGTCCCTTGACACTCAAGAGAAAGTGGAAGGTTTTGCAGGAATAATTGGAGCTAGTAGAAGCTCATTGCCACCTGGAATCCCATTCAATGGAGCAATCAAGAGAGGAGGGGAGAGTTCTATTGAAAGGGCCTGGAGACATAGAGACTGGGTTTCTCATCTCAAAACATTGGAGCTCTCTTGGAGCCAAGTTAGGTTGATTTCTGAATCCCTAGGATCTGCTATCCCACCTCCATGGAACCTATGGTGGTCTGATCTACCGATTCAATTCATCCCACCACTCATCGATTCAATAGTGGAAAAGGGTTCACTCGATTCCTCTTCATTGGTAATACGAGGAGTGGTTGAATTGGCTAGTAACCTGGAAGGGGGTGGAATGGAAATTGGCGACCCGCTTCTAGGTGAGTGGCCGGGTTGGACTAGAGTCGAGGAATACGGCCTGGTAAAATCGTCACTAATGACTCTAGGACTGGAGCATCGACACGAGGGGGACGGAATAGTCATCCCTAGATTCTGGGAGAGCTTGTTGGAGGGCCTTGGACTAGAAGTAACAGATGGAAAGATCAGAAATAGAGCTGATGCCCAAGCTCATGTTTCCGAGATTGTTAGCAGGGTATCTAAGGCGAGGGCGATTTTTCTCCAAGGAGATTCCGTAGACCATTCTAGAGCGAAATCTAGCTTGGAGGATTATCTCGTCGAGCGCTCATTGATGGTAGTCAGAAAGGTGTCTAAACTACGATGGGAAGATGCTGTGCCATGTAGGGTTGGAGCTCGGATGGGTAGACCAGAGAAATCTGGAGCTAGGGAAATGAAACCCATGGTCCATTCAATCTTCCCGATAGGAGATAGTGGCGGCCCCCAGCGACTACTCTCAGAAGCCTCTGCTAGAGGGGCAATCAGAGTGGTGATGGGTCCAAGGATATGCGAGACGTGTGGCAGAGAGTCACCTCACTTGACATGCCATAACAGACCGGATCCAAGCACTCCAAAGGAATGTGGTGGGAAAACCGCCAGTGCAAGAAGGAGAAGAAGTGGTTCAAGAAGGAAGGGCGAGAGGACCTCCGTCAATCTGGCTCCAATCTTAGAAGTGAAGAGGAGAGGTCTGGGATTGGACAACCTTCCCGAGAAGATTAAGGCCGTCAAGGGGCTGATGTCTGAAGGACAAACGCCAGAACCACTGGAGAAGGGGATTCTTAGGGCAAAGCACGGAGTTTCGGTTTTTCGTGATGGAACGGCTAGATTTGACATGAGTGATGTGCCTGTCACTCACTTCCGTCCAGTAGAAATTGGAACCAGTTGGAAGAAATTGGTAAAGATGGGTTACACTCACGATGTAAGGGGGAAGGAGATTAGTTCTGACGGGCAATTAATCGAGTTGTTTCCCCAGGATTTCATACCCTCAAGATTGTCCGCTGAACATCTGCTAAACACTTGTTCGTTCGTTGATGATCTCTTGGTTCGGTTTTATGGAATGGAGCCCTTCTACAGAACAGATGCTGCTGATGGTCTAGTTGGGCACATTGCAATTGGTCTTGCACCCCACACCTCTGGTGGAGTTGCGTGCAGGATTATTGGTTGGACTGATGCCTCTGCTGGGTACGCTCATCCGCTATTTCATGCTGCAAAGAGGAGGAACTGCGATGGCGACGAAGACAGCATCATGATGCTAATGGATGGTCTGCTCAACTTCTCTCAGTCGATTCTACCTGCAAATCGGGGAGGCCGGATGGATGCCCCGTTAGTTCTGACAACCAGGCTAAATCCTAGTGAAATCGACAAGGAGGCCCTGAACGTCGACTGCGCATGGGTTTACAGTAGAGAATTCTATGAGAAGACCCTATCCCAACCTCACTCCAAAGAAGCGAAAGGAATCGTCGACCTTGTGGAAAACAGACTTGGCACCATTGGAGAAATCAGAGGATATGGTTGTACACACGATTCGGGATATCTGGATGCGGGGCCGAGTAACTCGTCGTACAAGACCCTCCTTACAATGAAAGACAAACTGGAAGGCCAATTGGATCTGGGGAGCGTCCTGAGGCCCGTAAGCGTAGGTGGCGTAGCCAAACAGGTCATTGAGTCTCATTTCCTCCCGGACATGAGAGGCAACATGATGGCATTCACTAGGCAGAAGGTGAGATGCGTGAAGTGTGGAGAGTCGTACAGGAGGATGCCCCTTGCAGGAAAATGCATCAAGGAGATGAGGCGCTCCGGTGGCTTCTCTGGAGGAGATGGGTCGATGTGCGGGGGGAATGTTGTTCTGACCGTATCTGAGGGAGCAGTAAGGAAGTACATCCAGATTACCCAGGATGTGATGGAGGAGTATGGAGTAGATGATTACACCAAACACAGAGTTGGATGGATGTCTTCGAGCGTCGACTCTTTGTTCAACAATGACAGGGTCACCGTCATGACCCTGGAGGATTTCATCTGACTATAGTATTGCCATGGCGAAAGCAATGGGATCACCGAAAATCAATAGCGGGACCATTGCCAAGAATAGGTAGACTAGGAAGGGGTGCTTACTTGCAACCCACACGCTCTCGATACCCATCGATTCGAGTTTCTCGAGAATCTCACTAGAGTCTTCAGTGTTTGGAGAGCTCCCCGAAGGGAGGATGCGGTTGATCACCCTGCTGCCTCCTTCGTGCTCGATAACATCTGTCAGCAGCCAGGATGGACCGTCTCCCATGTCTGAGATTGGCATCTTAGTTGCGTGCCATGCCATCTTGATGTCCGAAAAAGAGGAGAGGCTTCCTCTTGCAACGTTCTGCAGGAAGAGGACTGGCGGGGCTATCAGGAAGGCTGTCCCGGCCCATAGAAACATGGCCATGGATGGAGGGATGCTGAATACTGATTCCTCCGGGGAGAATGGGGGTTCGGGCAAGAATGCCCACGTTGGGAACGCCAGGGTCACCAGGATCAGCCCCTTCACGTCGGCTCCGCCCTGAATCAGTCCTAGCTTCCAAGCAGAGAGATAGAGGACCATGGTCAGAATGGCGCCCAGCAAACCCCACCAGAGAGTGGTCTCCGGAGATTCATCCCCGAGGACAAGGTCAACGAAGTTTGTGTCCATTGAATCCACTGCCCCTCCTATCAAACCAGTTAGGCCGATGACATACACGGTTGCAAGAGCGAATTCGTTCCTGCTCCACCCCAATGATTTCCTCAAGTCTGGTGGTCCTAGGATAGAGAGGGAAGCTGTAGTCAGTAGGGCTGCGGACATGTAGAAGTTGAGGAGAGAGCCTTCTATGATTGCCATCTCCAGCACCAATAAAGCGATGACAGGGGCGGTCCAAGTCAGCCAAAGCTGGTCTTTGACCTTCAAGGTCGAGTAATCGGATCTTGCCGCCAGTGCGAGGCAGCACAGCATCACCGAGGCCCTGCCCCAATCCAAGGCGGCGGTTGCCTCCATGAGACGAGGTCTGCATCACTGGACATCAAGGCTTCGCGTTGGCTTACGCCGCCCCTGTCTGGAAAAGTCCCACTGATTGGGTCAATATCCAGGCACTGAAAAAGTTAGCTATCCCCGCGACCCACATCATCTGGATCATCTGGCCAAGGACAAGGGTTGTCCCCCCACCCCTTATTCTCGCTGTAATCAGTCCAAGCACAACTATCGAGACGACGATCAGGATGGAACCCATGAACTGGAAGATTGCTATGTTCTGGTCAACTCCTCCGGTTTGTGAGAGGACTGGGAGGGCCACGTCGACTCCCCCAGCCGCGGTTCCGACCTCGCCCGTGCTGTCCACCAGTCCCTGGGCTACTTGGGCAATCGTCTCCCCTAGCCCAGCAATGATCGATGTGGTGATGTTGAGTGCGATAATCATGGCAATGAGAAGGCCATAGGAGACGCTCCTCATGACAGTTGCAGAAATCTGCCTCCTCTGTCTCAGACCAAGCAGGTTCGTGGTGCTCTGGGAGACTAGGTCCCCCACCAGACCGGCCTCGCCTGTGGACGACGAGCCTTCGATGAACACACGTGTGAAGCGGGAGACGAGCATTGAGTTGTTGTCTGCAGCGAACCAGTTCCAAGAGTAGTCACTGTCGATACGCATAGAGAGGCGCTTCTCCAAATTGGCGATGGACGCGTCGAGGGCTCCGAAGTCGATACCAGAAAGTGCCTTGACCATGGCACTGGGCTCCTGCGCTCGAGCTTGGGCGGTCCCGCCGAAGGCGCGGATGAACTCAGGGAAGGCATCGTCCCTCCTCCTGACGCGTGTTTCCTCTTGGACGGTGAGCATTGCCGGGGCCAGCAATGGGGAGGAGAGGGCAGCGATTACGAGCAGCCCTATGTAGTTCCAATTTCCTATAAGCCAGTCCGTCCCTATGACGATGAAGATGATGACGAGGATTACGAACTCTACTGTCCCGAGTACCCCCGCGAAAATCCAGGACCTGCGCATGTCGATGGCTTGGTCCGTGTTGAATCCGTGTTTGGCAAAAAGTTCCTCATGGGGAATGACGAGTGTGAACAGGTACCATGCTCCGATTTGTAGTACGGCGAAGAGGATCCCTGCCATCAGAACCCATCTAACTCTGATGATGATGAGGAAGATGTTGTTTGTATCCTCTCCGATCTGGAATAGGATCAGGTGGAGGCCAGCGACGACGAGTAGGAGGAGTCCGGTGGTTGTGAGCGATACGAATGTCTCCCTCAGGGTGTCGAGCTGCTCGAGCCTAGCGTCGTAAATCGTTGTGAAGGCCTGTTCGAAGGTTTCGTTCTCACTCTTGAAGAACTCGCCAATGGGTTGTCCGACTTCGACAGAGAAGGCCATCCGGTCGAGGAAATCGCTCCAAATTGCCGATGGGCTCTGCCTCCCAACAATCCTAGCAGCTTCTGGGAGGTTTGTGTGCCACTTCGTGACCAGCGTCTCTATGGCTTGAATCTCATGTGCGAGGGCCCCGTAGTCCCCCATCTCCTTCAGTACGTCGAACATGCCCTTCTCTGCTGACTCGCCAAGTGAGAGGATTCCCATTCTGGTCATGAACATGTGCATGTCCTGCTCGATCTGAATGGCCTCGGCAGAGACCTGGGCGATTGGGTAGGCAAGCGTTGCGGAGAAGGAAAGCAGGGGGAATAACAGAACCAGGCCTACTGATCCTATTCCCGTGATGACGTCGCTTACCGAGTACCAGACGGCGATTCCAGCTACTAGCCCGATCAGGGTGGCTGGCAGGGAGAAGAAGAGGAGGTATCTCGTGAAGGGCATGCCTAACCTTAGTAGGGCTATTTCCCAGGTGGTTGCCTTGTCCTCCACCCAATCACCCCCTAGTGGTTAATTCCTGTCCAAGTCTCGAGGGATGACGCGAACCTGTCCCATCCCTCCTTGTAGTATACGTCAAGCAGGTCGTAGACGTCATCGTAGTGGGTCAGGTCCCTGTCCGCCATCCTCTGGATTGCCTGGGTCCTCCTCTCTAGTTCGTCATAGATATCCCTCTTGCTCCTGAAACCCATCCTTGGAGCGATCTTGTTCTCTAGCATGTCGGATTGGAACATTCCTCTGAAGTAGACCACGTCGGAAACTGGGTCCCACTCGAACATGTTTCGAGTGAGTATTCCATCGGCGGTCTTGTCGAATCCTATCACCTCGCTCACGCCGGTGATTCGTCTTGCAATACCCCCGCCAGGCGCCTCCACGACCTCCTGGAAGATTGCGAAGTTCAGGTTGTCGAAGAACCTGGCGGGAACGTTGATCGGGTCCCCGGTGAACCTCTGGATGAGCTTGACGATGTTGGATGCGTGGAAGGTACCGACTACCGGGTGCCCCGTCTGCATCGCTTGGAATGCGATGGCTCCCTCCACACCCCTAATCTCGCCTATGATGATGTACCTGGGCCGAGAACGCAGTGCGGCCTTCAGCAAGTCGAACATCTCGACTCTTGAGTCCTCGTTCTTCGAGTCCCTAGTAATCAGCCTCTGCCAAATTGGATGGGCGACCTTGACCTCGGGGGTGTCCTCTGCAGTGTATATCTTGACGTTGTGATCGATGAATGGAAGTACGGCGTTCAATGTGGTGGTCTTGCCGGATGCTGTCTCGCCTGAGACTAGCATGGACATGCCGCTCTCCATGCCAAGCCAGATATAAGCAGCCATCTGGGAGGAGAGGGTCTTCCACTTTATCAGCTGGATAATGGAAATTGTCTCCTCTGCGAACTTCCTGATTGTGAATGAGGATCCCTGTATGGAGACATCGTCGCTGTATATGATGTTGATACGTGAACCATCGAGAAGCGCTCCATCGACTATTGGCTTGCTGTCCGAGACAGGTCTTCCAATCCTCTCAGACATCGACCTAAGGTACCTTGTCAGTATCTCTTGGTCCTTGAAATGGATGTTGGAAGTCAGCATCGGGAAGACCTTGTGGTCCATGTGAATCTTATGGAGGCCGATTGAGTGGATGTCCTCAAGCATCTCGTCGGCTAGTAGGGTCTCGAGGGGCCCGTTGTTCACCAGGTCCCTCACGACCACGTACTTCAGTCTGTCCAACTGGTCGGAAGTGAGCTTGATCTGGGCTTCTCCCATTCCGAACAGCTCCCTAGCCTGGCTGACAATCGGATTCGAGAGAAACGTGCTTGCTCCAGTGGTGGTCATATCGTCCATCATCTCGTGAATCATATTGATGAATTCCTCGTCGTTCTCGAACCTCTCCTTCTGTGGTGCGTCTCTGAGTAGCCTCTCGACTATCTGGTCTCGAATCTCCTCCTCCTCCGCGTCGATGGTCGGTTCGAGGCCGAACCAGAATGTGTTGCCGGCACCCTCATGGCCCTCGGGGGGGGAGTAAACGTGAGCGAAGCAGGGTGGCTTTGTTACGTATATCAGATTACGTGGACTCACGCTCTTTGCATCCCTGTCTAGTGGGCCGTAGTATATCGGCCTCGAGCCGTGCTTCGCCTCGAAGTCCTCGACCCAATCCCTGATGTGCGGGTACTCTGCCATCAGCCCCCCAATGTCACCAGGTTGTATCTTGAACTCTGGCTTCTTGTCCTCCTGCTCTGAATCCTGCTCAGTTACCAATTATATCCCTCCTCATCATGCTACAGCGGTAATGTCCACTATGAAGCCCATCTCGGGCATAACCTTCCATCCGATCCTCTCCGTAATTGGTCCCGCCGCCCTCTGGAACCTAGTCACTGAAATCGTTCTGACCAGCTGTCCACCCACCACTGAGGTCAGCATGTCCAGAACGACCTCGGCCGAGTTCTTCAGATCCCTCAGAACCGTTCCGTCCATTTCATCGGGCTCAATCATCAGCATCAGTGTCCTGCCTTCGGAGGTGAACTTCCTCAGCAAGGAAAGTAGCTCCTTTCCTCCCACTCCCTCAGGCATCAGTTCCGATGCCCGGTCGATGATTATCACCTCTGCATCCCTAGACGGTTTGGCATCCAGAAGATCAAGTAGCGTGACTTCCTCGTCGGATACCTCTGCGATGACGCCAAAGCTGGAAATCAGGTGCAAGAGTCCCTCGTCGATTCTCTTGTCCATATAGTATCCGATGCTTGCTACTTGCTCCAGCCAGCCTCTGGTGGTGAGCTCTGTGGTGTACATGGCTACTTTGACGTCATTCGCGGTCATTCCGAATGACATCCTCTGGGCAATGATGCTCTTTCCGGATCCTATTCCGCCACTTACTATCATCAGCCCGCGATTGGGGATGGCAGTCCCCATGCTCTGACCCAGGCTATCCTGGATTACACCAAACTCGAAGTTGTCAACGTTAGGGGACGACAATTCTGACTTCCTCCGTGAAAGTGTACATTCCAGCATAGTTTGATGCAGTAGAGGTTACTGTAGCGGAGAATAAGACGTCATGGCTCCCGGAAGAGAAGGTGAGGCTGCTGGCCGTACCATCGATTGTGAACTCGACGACCTCCCCTGGTAGCCATTCTGTTGAACCATCGGCTACAGACACAGTCATCGAACTCCCGTGAAGTAGAACCCCGACCGCATTGACATCCAAGAACGTGTCCCCTGAGTTCTGTAGCCAAATTGAGGCCTCGTCGCCTGCCTCCCAATCTATGTTAATCGGATCGTTGGCAAGGGAGGCTCGGGTTTTGACGTCCTCGGCCTCCTGCTTCCCCCTGTCGTCCAAGGCATCGTCCATATCGGACCAAGTGTCTAGGAGAACCCCTGAGACCAATGCTGCGACAATCAGCCCTGCACTGAGAAGTATGAGTTCCGACGGTCCGCTTGACATATCTGTTACCTCATGAAATTGTTACCGTCATCGCGTCATTGTAGTCGTATATAGATAGGAAGGCCCTGTCTGGATCACTTCCCATCGCGAATCCGTGATTGGTGGGGTTGAGAGGAAAGGAGCTGGTTGAGAGCTCTTCGTCGGGAAACAGGTACAGGTTTGTACCGGAGTAATGGCTCGTGAAAGAGAAAGGTTCGCCCTGAGCCACTGGAGAGGTGTCTGAAAGAGTGATGAATATGTGAGCCAAATCCACGGTATCAGATCCAACATTCTTGATTGTTATGGTGTTCTGGTCGTGGATGTCGATAACTGCTGTTGAATCGGCTCCCCCACAGTTTATTGTGATGGTTTCTCCATCGGTATAACCCGATCCCTCGCTCCCGGTTAGCACTGATGCCGCAGTGACTACGTTGCCTCCATCGACAGTCAGGACCAACTGGAGTCCTGAACCGGAACTCCCCGTCACTCCGCAGGTGGCCCCATTGGTATACCCTGAGCCTCCGCTCGAGATTGCTACTGCCTCGCCTGGTCCTGTGGACTCCTCCCTGTCAATGACAGAGACGATGACGACCTCGGGGTCGCTCAATTCGTATTCTGCGTTCTTGACGGTGTCGTCGACGCTCTCGACGAGTGAGACCGTCGCCATTCCAAACACCATTATGAAAACGGTGCCGACAACCATCGCACCGACGCTGGACCCGGACACTTCCCATCCCCCCCTAAGGAGTTCCCTGGGCCCTCCAAGCCTCTATCAGCGCTGCGAACGTTAGCAGTGTCCTATTGTTGACCGCTGGTGCGCCCTCCGAGGGCTCACCGGGTTCGGCAAGCGACGCAATCGCGCTGAGTGACTTGGCCTCCGCAGTTGTGATGACTCCGGAAGAAGAGGCTGCCTTGAGGAAGTTCAGTGTGTCAGACCCGTTCATGTGGTCAAGGAGGAGGGCTACGATCTTTGTCGGGTCGACCGATGGGCCGTGCATCAGGGCCTCGGCCTCGCCGCTCTTCAGGAACGGGTTCACAGAGAGCGATTGGGCCTCGTAGAGGTCCAGGAGCCCCGGTCCCCCGGGAAGCCCCCCCGGAGCAGAGGAACGGAACGCTCCTCCCTCGGTGCCTTCCACTGGTCGGCTTGTGACCTCCCCGTCGTCCCCCACCGTGTGGATGACGTCTTGTGCCTCGCCTCCTGCAGAAGGGGCAGTAGCGGAGATGGACTCTGCTGCGAGCTTCGCAGTCTGCTGCTGGGTGAGCTTGATGTTCGATTCCATCAGGTCCAAGGCGGTCTCGAGCCTCTCGAACCTGTCCTTGACCATGTCAACGAGCTCGGGAATCTGGTCCTGTCCCTGGTTCCCCTGCGGGTCTCCGAGAACGCCGACTCTAGTCCCTGCGGGGGCAAATAGCCATGCTTCTAGGTCAGTGGGCCTGAACTCGGTGGGTATGTCCACGTGCTCCACAGACAGCTTCGCGACCTTGTCCAGTCGTGAGGCCATGCCCGGGTCGGCATTGGCCTCAGAAGAGGACCGGAACTTGTCCAAAAGCCCCATTCCAACACCTCATGACAATCGCCTTCCATTCAATATCCGAACTCTATCGGTCTCACATTATCGAGGTTCCGAGTTTGACCGAGTCTATCTTGAGCTCAGTCAGCGTCTCACCACCGCCGTCGACCACAAGCCTGAGGTTCAGGGAGGTCCCTGGTTGCGCCATTGCGTCGCATCCTACGGTGGATGGCGAGACGATGTCGAGCGAGTCGATCTCGTTTGCCGATGTCCCTGTCTCGACCGGGTCCGCGTCAGCGAGCGTGATCTGTCCCTTGTATGAGGTTCCTGCAGTGAGCTCGTCGCCCGCTGCAACCGCAGTCCCGTCGAGGGTGGTCACCGTAAGGGTGGCTGACTCCACGACAACCTGGTCAATGACGGACTCTCCTCCGGTGTTCTCGGCTGCTGAGACGGTCCCGTCACCGTCTATGTCGGTCGTCACCCTGCATGAGATGTAGTACTGGATATCGCCCTGCTGGACCCCGATCGATCCGGATGCAATCCTCACGAAGATGTCCATCGTCTTGAGGTGGGTGGGGCCTTTGGCAGCCAACTCATCTGCGGAGGCCGAGACGAATACGTCCAAAATCGAGACCTTCCCGGATATCTGGTTCCTGGTGTCAGAGCTGGTGTTCTCCGCGTTCTGCTGTAGCTCTTCGGCGGTCTTGATGATGATCGTCGAGGCCACTGCGGCTACTAGGATAAGGGCGATGAAGACGATCATCGCACCGATACCGATCGAGCCTTCCTCGCGTCTCGATGAGCTGAAATCCGACTCCATCAGATCACCTCCTTGCCCGGTACGATTGACTCGATCTTCATCTCTGTGACCGTGGTTCCGCCCTGCTGGACGACCATCTTCAGGTTCAGGGTCTCCCCTACTCCTGCGATGGTGTTGCACAGCCCGCCGTCGTCTGTCATCGAGCTGTCACCGTCGTCGTCCCAGACCTCGTCGTCGTCGCTGGCGGTGCCGTCTATGCTCTTGTCGAGATCGATCTCGAACATGAAGGACGTTCCCGACACCAGTTCATCTGTGGCAAGGTACCTAGTCCCGTCCAGCTCCATTGCGTTGACGTCGGAGTAGGTAGAGCCCCCGTCCTGGGGCTCGCCCCACGAGCCGTCCGTTCCGAGGTTTCCGGTCACGACACCGTAGTTGGCGCTGTCACCGCATGTGATCAGCCATTCGATGTTGTTCACAAGGACGTCAGTGGAACCGGATGCGATCTTTGCTGTAACGAGCAGCGAGTTGATGTCATAGGTCCCTGATGTGTTGACTAGTATCTGGATGATGCTGACCTTACCTGATATCTCCTTCCTCGTGTCGTCACTGGTCGCCTCTGCGTTCTGTTGTAGCTCTTCGGCGGTCTTGATGATGATCGTCGAGGCCACTGCGGCTACTAGGATAAGGGCGATGAAGACGATCATCGCACCTATACCGATAGAGCCATCCTCTCGGTTTCTTTCTAATGTCTGGTATTCTTCGCTCATATGCGTATCACCTGTGCCCCCTCGTGGACGCTTTTCACTTATCATATTAGTGGAGTAAAACGGCGTAATGGCTAGTGGTGGGGAAATTCTCAGCTGCCTATCCCGACACTCCTGTTCACATTCAGAACTTCGATACCGACGTGGGTGACGGCCCCGGGGCCGAGGTTCTCTACCAGTGGGAGCCTCATGCTCTCGAATCCATCAGGTAGCCATGGATCCAGGATCAGCCCCTCCATGACCTTCGGTGTCCTGTTCTCCAGCCTTACCTGCACCCCCACTTCCCCATAGTCGACGAGGTATCCGGTGGTGATGCTGAGGCTGGTTCCGAGCAAGGAGGTCTGTGGGAAGGATCCCGATGCCCTGATTTCCACTCCTATCTCAATGAAACCCTCGGGTGGGATCTCGGGGATCTCGCACATCTTCGGCGTTGCCGTCCAGCCGTATGGGATGGGTGGTGCCAGCCTCATTGGGGAGATGTCGTTCTCACCCATGTTCTCGATGGTGATTACCATCAGCCCGTGGTCCCTGCTCTCTGGCCATGTGGTGCCTATTGACATGAAGAACCGATTAACCAGAAACGGGCTTGCGGCCTCGGTGACTGCGACTGGTCCGAGGGCGGTTATCGCCTTCTCGAAAGATTCGGCTGCGGACGCGACGTCCTCCTTCTCGAGGCTCTTCCGGCCCTGCTTGACGAGCGTCTGTGCTATGCTCTCTATGTCACTTAGCTCACCCATCTCGTTGAGGTGTCGTCCGAGGATGGAAAGGGACCTGTCGAGCCCCTCGGGCCCGAGGGCGGCCACCGCCTTCTCCACCGCGTCCGCCGCTGCCCCCCAGTTTCCTTCCCTAAGGAACTGCAGTCCCAGCATCGTGAGGTCCCATGAGTCTTGGAAGTCCTCCGACCCATCCTCCGCCAACTCCTCTAGGGATCTCTCCAACGAGGAAAGGGCTCTGTATAGCCCGAGTATCTGCGTCTCTAGGAAGTCAGCCTCCTTGCTGAGCTTCTTCAGCTGCCTGGTCGCTCGGAATGGCCTGTTTCCCCAGATTGAGTACTGGATGTTGAGTGCCTCGTCCTCGATGTAGTCGAGGACCTTCAGAGTGGCTTCGGCTCCTCCAACGGGCTGAATGGATTCCTTGGCCAAATCACGCACCTCCGGAGCCAGGCCTGTTGCCAAGGCTCCCAAGTATCTTCTTGATCTTGATTGCCCTCAGCTCGATTTCTGCCAACTCGCTGTATAGCCTGTCGTATGACCTGTCGAGCAGCCTCAGGATGAAGTGGACTAGCACCGGGGAGACGGCCATGAAGACTAGGATGGAGGCTAGGGGGATTGCCCCGATGTCGATTGTCAGCGAGGGGGTAATCAGTACGAAGGGTAGGAAGGCGTAAGGGGCTAACGAGATTATCGCTCTGAGTTCCTTACGGGTGTTCACCTGCTCCTTGTCGTGGTCCTCGAGGAGGGCTCTGGACCCGATCCTCGCCTTCTTCCTGTCATCGTGAATCGTCTGGAGCTCGGAAGAGCTGAGCCAAGCGATGACTCCTGCGAATACTATCGATGACAGGGCTGCGAGTATCGTGGCCCATTGGGCTATGTTGGCAAGGGATAGCATTCCGAAGGCCATGGCCGCCAAGTATGCGGAACCGTGTAGCTGGTTAGGGTTCTCGTCCATCCCCTTGCTAAGCATGACAAGGGATCCAAACAGTATCAAGACGCTCAAAAGGAGTGCTGATGGGATATTGAACTCGTAGGGGCCGAGTGGAATCGCCACAGGAGGTGGTGCCCATGACTCTATCTCGAGATTGGCCTCGAACACGTCGTTCGAGGCATTATTGCCAAATACTGAATCCTGGAAAACCAAGCTTACGGTGCATTGTAGGGTCTCCGAAGTGCTGTACCATGGTATGGAGCTGAGTTCTGTCGGCCATGAGGCAGTGAAGTTTCCGCCTGCCTCCAGATCGGGGACGACCTTGTTGGTAAAGCTGGACGTGACTTCTGCATAGGGGGAGGTCGAGCATAGGAGTTGTACCTCGGTCCCAATGGGCATCCTGGCATTTCCGGCATTTATCACGATTACATCGAGGGTGGTGGTCGCGCCCTCCTTGGAGGAAATCCCGAAGGCTACCCGATCAATCATGGGATCAGAGGACTCGGTCATTCTCAGCTTGACAGTGAACAGGGTCCAGAACTCCGAGCTGTCAGGCTCGGTGGGGCTAGAAAGCCGCATCGTAATGTCCCATCCGTCACCGGGAGCAAGGGACTTCTTGTCCGGGATGATCACCTGGATGACTATCGTCCCCCCATGGTTCTCCCCGTCATTGACCAGGTCGTACGTAGTAGACGGCGGCAGATCCCATCCCGGGCCGTTGCAGTTATTGGCCGTGGCCGGGGTGACAGCGATGCCTTCCCCACCGGAGTCCGCCATCTGGCACATTCCTCCGTCGATGTCAAAGCTCCACTCAGCGTATTCGTGCCATTGCGAGCTGATTAGCCTGTCCGAGCTGATTCGCGAGAGGGTGTAATTCAGATCTGCGTCATTTGAGTAGCCGATGGAGGGAATGTTGACCCAAGGGATTTCGATCTGTCGGCATCTATCATCGGGGTTGGAGTCGCAGAGGTACTCTCCTGCGGAGTCTGCGTTGAAATAGTACTCATCATCAGTCTGGACCCGGGTAATTTCTATCGGGGTCTGGATAACTATGGGGTCGAGTTCTATTCCCAGGGGAGTGAATATCAGGTCGAGAGCACCGGTTTCCGGGAGATAGTGGTCCCCAGCGAGGGCAGAAACCCTGTAGGTGAGCGAGGTTGACTCTCCGATTCCAAGATTGAGTGTGGTTGAGCTAATGATGGCCTCTACGGCAAACCTATCCTCAGCCGCATCCGAATCGGTGACTGCCCATTGTAGGTTTATCGACATTGGAGCGTTTCCGGCATTCGCGATTTCGTAGTTCACGACCCGATCGTGTCCTGGAACAATGGCAATTCTGCCTGGCGATTCTATCAGTTCCACGGCAAATATGGGAAGGACCTCTATGCTGATCACTTTAGTTGCGATGTTGACGTTGTCGGTGATGTTGAGAACCCTAATCGTGACGTTGTGAATCACGCCTGCCGCAAGTATCGTTTCTGCCTCGAGGGGAGGGAGGGTGATTGAAAGCAGGACCGACTCGCCTTCCAAGGGTCCTGGTTCAATTGAAATGTTGGAGGCGCTGGCTTCAAAGGTCCAATTTCCAGTTTCGGTTGGGAATGAGGCAGTAATGTTCACCGTCTCCATCAGGTTGCCATTATTCACCATCGTGAGGTTGATGGGTATAGTTGCCCCTGGTGCTGCCGTGTATTCGTCTTCAACCATGAACTGGATGAAGTGGAATGGGTTCACCTGAACTAGTATCCCACTTCGGTCAAGCTCAGTGCCATTGTATTCAACAGCCACCTCGAACTTGCTATCGTCGTCTGCCCTCGCATCTGTTCCTGCTAGTGCATAGACCCTGACTATTGCCTGGCCCCCGGGGGAGACAAGTTGGGTCTTGGCGATTTCCACCGTGCCGTCGTCTGCGAAGGATACCTGGATCTTGTCCTTATCCAGGTTCTCCAGTGTCAGGTTGAACGTCTTGTTGGAGTTGCCTGTGTTGTTCAGTTGGAGCATGATGGTGGTCTGCCCGAGCCTATCGATTACCGCGGTCGAGTTTTGTGGAATCAGCTCAGCAGAGACGAGTTCTGTTAGTTGGATGTACACAGGGGCATATGCCAGTAGTTCCCCTGTTTCAGTAGAGTTCACCATTACCCACAACTCGTGAGTCATGTCCGCGCTGGCGGTTGCCGGGGGTGTGGCTGTGACAGTGAAGGTTGTGGTGTCGGAGTTGTCTGAGTATGGCGGCCCTTCCGTTAGGGGGAACAGGTTTGTCCTAGACTCCAGCAGGTTGACTGCAGGCTTGCTTACTTGTATGGTCCAGCCGGGAATCGGGATGTAGCCAATGGTAAAGTTGGCTAGATTGTTGCCGGTGTTCTTCAGGGTCATGGTCGAGGCGATGGGGGTGGATGGGTCCCCTGTCACTGCGGGTCCGCCCGTGAGTTGGGCACTGCTTAACTCGGCTACCTCAAATGAGGCGGAAGCGGTCGAGTTTCGAGATATGGTTCCGGGGAATGACGCCCAGTCAGAGTGGGCTTTGAAGTTGAACGAGAAGACTCCGGCTGCAGGGTAGGGGAAGTCAGAGTTGGCAACGTGGGCAATTGCGATGGTCCCATAGCCAATCTCCCCAGGACGGATGTCCAAGGTTGAGGGGACGATTGTGCTGACCCACCTCTGTTCCGCCTCGGAACCGCTAGCGTCGGGAGTGTAGACTCTCCCAGTCCCCCCCCCGTCTGTAGAAGGATCCAGACTCACCTGTGTAGCCGTGTTGCCAGAGCCGAGGTTGTTGACCAACTGTACTTGGAAGTCCACAAATCTAACCGTGTTTCCACTGAGGAAATCGCTGACCGAGATGTCGCCTGCACCTCCTATGACCTCCACGTCAATTTCGACTACCTTGTCAATGATTAGGGTCGTTTGGTTGGTGACCGGGATTCCTCCCTCCAGTGGAATTGCTTGTATTGCCAGGTTGATTTGCAATTCTGCAGCAATCTTCCAAGCGGGGTCTAGAGGCATCACGATTGATGGGGTGATGATGGTGACGGGAATGGTCCTTAATTCGCCCGGCATGACTACGTCCGTAATGGAAACTGGGGAGTATATCTGCCAATACGGGACCGGTTCAGTGGCCGCCACGTTGATCTGATATTGTGTCGGGGCGGTCCCGGTGTTGTTCAGCGTGTAGTCCAGCGTCCTGTGAATTCCTGGTGTAACGTTGGCGAAGTTATCGATGTACACTGCCGGTAATAGTGTTCCAGGACCAGTTGTCGGATCGATGTAGCTGTGGTTCTGAGTAATTGTAGCTTGGTATAGGCCTCCTGCCATGACGATTGTGCTGGCTTCTAGAACGTATCCCGATGAAATGCTGTAAATGGTGATCGTGACTCTAACTGACTCTCCCAGTGCCGCAACAGATGGGACTTGCAACGGGACCTGTATGGCCTCAGTTGCCCCTGCAGCAACAGACAGTGGATCCGCGATGGTGTAGATATCAGCGGAGACGTTTGCCCAGAATGTCCCACCACCGGAAATATCTGTGTTATTTGACTGGGATACCGAGAAGGTGTCGGTTTCGTCGCCCGAGTTTTGGAGGATGAAGTTTAGAATCGTCTGCGCGCCCGGATCCAGGTTCCTGTTGTTGGCAGGAATGAGCGAGGCTCTCATTGCGATGAATGAGACAGTCCTGGAGTCCACGGTTATGGAATAAGACCCCGTGCCGGTAACCAGAATGCTACCGCCCAAGGTGTATGTTCCCTCCATGTTCGTGCCGTCAAACGACAAGGAGAGGTTTTGAGGCGTGGGAGGGTTGGCCAAGCTACCCGGAATTACTGTGACCGTATCAGAGGAAATGGGGACTTGGTCTCCTGACAATGATGACGTCAAGGTTAGTTGGGCAGTGACGTCGACCTGTTGGTTTCCAGTGTTGATCACAGTTATCCCTCCGGCCCACAGCCCTCTAGCGACGGTGGACCCTTCCTGAGGGAGGGAGTCGGAAATGGATGAGGCCTCTTCGACTGCAACCACCGCTATCCCTGAAAGGGTCATCTGGTCGTTTGAGGAGTCGGAGTCGGTGGACGATACGTCGACCTCCCAGACTGCTTCGAGTGAGATGCCTGAGCCCAACGTAGCATTCCAGTACATGAGGTGGAACTCCTGCCGACCAACATTGATGCTGACGTTTCTGTAATCCACCTGGACGTTGTTCACTTTCAGAGATAGAATCCCATCAGCAGTCGAGCCCCCCATGTTGGAAATTGTGACTCTGATGGTGTGATTCTGTGGAGCTAGGGTGGGGACGCCGGCTACCATCGTTGAAGGGGTGGTGACAGATAGTTCTGTGACTTCCACATCGGCATCGGTACTCTTTCCGGATAATGAATGGGCTAGGGGTTGAACGGACTCGCTGGGAATATTCGCTGACAGGGGAAGCAGAAACAGAAGAGCGACCAGAATAGCGGCCCTACTGCCGTTTCTAGAGTCTTTTTGAGTCATGTTCGAGTTTCGTGAGAATGATATGGTTACCATTGCTTCCGCTCCCCTCCTCGTAGAGGAGACTATCCATGATTATGAAACAACCGGCGGTTATTCCCAGATGCACTCTACCTCAGGACTGTACAACCGATGTAATGAAAAGACACTGCTCACGTTCGGTCTTGTGGCGGACGCTGTCTCCCTGCTGGTCATTGCTATTATATTGTTGGCAACTGCTAGTGGAGCGTATCGAATCATGCTATCCAGTCGGCGGAGAACTATCCTGCCATCAACACGGAGAAATCTTCCCGAGCACATTTCCGATGCTGCCATAGCTAGGATGGGAAGGAGGGGTCGTGGTAGGGATCGATCCTTGGTTAGCACTGCTTCTGAGTCCCTTGGAGATGGTTCAGATATTATGGGGGCTGGGGTCCAAGAGGCTGAGATAAGCACCAAGGAAGTATCGGCGCTGGAGAAGAGGCTGGACCGAGAGGGCGCAAAGAGAGGTGCCGTCCAGATTAGCCTAATGTGGGATAATTGGAATGACCTCGACCTGCATGTGATAACTCCCTCCGGAGAGCATGTCTACCATGATCATCGGAAGTCTAGCTGCGGTGGAGAGTTGGACATCGACATGAACTTCAAGCCAACCTCAAAGACCCCGGTCGAGAACATAGTCTGGACCCGTACCCCTCCGCCTGGAGTGTACAGAATTGGTGTTAGGCACTACAAAATTCATGGCAGAGGCATTTTCTCTTGGGTCCCGTTTCTGTCTAGGGTACACCGAAAGAACGACACTCGATTCACTGTTAGCGTCACAATAGGCGAGAACAAGCGGTTCTACGAGGGCTCACTCATGAAAAGCAACGAGCTGCAGTTCGTTGCAAAGTTTGCCATTGCTGGTCCTGATGGAGAGATTCCGGAGGAAGTTGCGGTTCAGGACTCTCCAGTGGATGACTCAGTGCAGGAAGAAAAGGAGGAGTTCACTGAAGCTCGAGAAATCGACGATATGCGGCGTCGTGTGGGAACTGTGCAGGACGGTGCCTTAGTATCACTTTCTTGGGACTCTTCAAGTGACCTCGGACTCTCTGTAGTAGATTCGGAAGGAAGCGTGCTATCCTTCTTTGACCCAGTTGGGCTTGGTGGCGGTTCGTTCGATGTGGAAAGATTCGATGTGGAGGAGGGTTCGAGGTCTATCAGCTGGACGGAAAAGCCCCCCAGCGGAAATTATGCGGTGATGGTTAGGCACTTCGAGTCAGAGGTCGATGAAGGAGAGGCGACTGAGTTCAGCCTCACGATAAACAACCAAGGAGAAGTCGAAGAGATTTCTGGTTCTGTCCCGAATGATGGGTCAAATATAGAAGCAGCCTCATTTGAGATCTAACTACCGACCTCAAAACCATGTATGGCTAGTGACCGAGCCATCCAGCGTAACTTCTCCATCTTCGTTTCCTCGTGTGTGAAACCAGACCATCTGCCAACCAACTCAGTGCTAGTCCCTAGCAAAGACATTCGGTCCTTCCTCACCCCCAAAGACAGGAGGAGGGAAACCGCCCGATCGCCATCTGTGAATCCTCCTGGATTGTGCATTCCTGGAATGCTTATGGGAGTCTGATGCGTGAGGATTAATTCGGGCGGGTCGGATTGATTCCGGGCCTCTTCAATGAGTGAAAACCAGTCCTTCTCGTTGTGTCCGTGCGCATGGAGAACGATAGGTACGGAGCGCCTTACTGCTTCTAGGGTACCCACTCCGCCATCTGCATCACTAACAACACATGCCAAGCGAGACCATGCCATTTCGGATTTGGAGCTAGGAAGCTCTGAGAAAACCCCAGTTGCTCCGTCGGCTGATACGAACAATACTGGTTCCTCAAGAGCCAATAGGACCTCTGCGGGTTCTATTGCTGCCCCCATTACGGCAACACTTGCTTTCCTGATTATTAGCCTCCGGTAGAGTTTCGACAATGAGACCAGCCTATTGTGACGGGCCCAGGATTGTACTCCAGAGTCCTCAACTGTGGAGATTAGCCGCAGCGCGCTGTCGTGGTCATCAGACTCCTTCCAACCAAAGAACTCGCGAACTTCGGATTGCATTTCTACAGATTTTATCGTAGTCGGAGATAAATCAGTTGGAAGACTTGGGTAAGACATGCTCCAGTGGAAGGACTCGGTGAGTGTTGAAGAACCCTCGTGGTCTTCTATGACCCGTGCCCGTTCCGCTAAGTCCGCCAGATATCGAGGACGAGGGCCTTCTAGCTAGGTATCCATTTCTGCCACAGGGAAGCGAGTTAATCAGAAAGACACTGCAGGATAATGGGATTTCTGTGATTGAGCTGATTGATGCCCCTTGGCTAGAAGACGTACGGATAAGGGGAAGGCTGCGCCTAGTCGATTCTGTGTTGCAGAACGACGGTGTCGGAACCTCTTCGAGCGTAGATTTGTCCACTGATGTAGGCAAGATGACTGAGGTCCTATCCTTCCTCCACGCAATGCTAGTAGTTTGCGCTTCATTTGACGAGAGGTTGATGTCAAGATGGATCGAGGGGGAGGCAAGCAGGGCTGATTTACTTCTGGGGATGGATGACGAGAATTTCCCGTTAATCTCTTCGTCATATCTTTCTGGTATTAGAACCGAAGAGAGGAGTCGTGGAGAGACGGAGTTCTGGGTCCCATTGCCTGACTTCATTGAGCTTTGCCCGAAAATTTCTGGGAACTACTGGAGGCTCGTAAACAGACCATTGAGGGGTGGATGGGTATGTTTGGATGCGGGGGCGGGCGAGAGCAGCAGACAGAGAGCTGCCAGGCTAATCAAAGAAAGGATCAGGGAGTCTCTGTTACATGACTGCCAGGAAAGGATGGAAAAGATGGATGATGAATTCGCTGCTAAATTCTCTGAGCCAGTTGAGAGGATTACAGGACTTCTTTCTGAGAGGGTGAAAGCCGAGATGCCTATGACTGCAGCAGTTCGCGAAGACTGGCCACCGTGCTTCGAGTCTGCGGTCTCGGAATTGAATCAAGGAGTGAACGTGAATCATGTTGGCAGGGTTTTTCTTGCTGCCTTTTCAAGATCTGTGGGACTTCAGAGGGAGCAGACCTGCAGCTTCTTTGCTAATGCACCGGACTTTGATTCGGAAACTACTGCTTACCAGGTTAACCAGATATACGAAAGGGAGTACACCCCTCACGGATGTTCTGCTCTGAAAACTAACGCCAGATGCCCTGTTCAGCTTGGCGATGATTCCCTATGTGACCAAGAGTGGTTGACTCATCCCCTGAAGTACATCCGTGCAAAACAGAGGAGACGCTTCCGAGCTGAACACGATTCAGAAAGACCCCCTTCAGAGAGAACTGAGGGCGGTTTGGCCAATTCCTCATAAGTGGAGGCTTGCCAAGCAGGACCAAACGGAGGGTGGGAATGGTACGGACACTTGTCCTAACAGTCGACAGAGACAATGACTTGGGAGTAAAATCAGGAATCAGAGGACCTGTTGTAGGTCGAAAATCCTGTCTTACTGCGGCACTCCGACTTGGAATCGCAGACCCGGAGGAGTCGGATACTAATGCAATACTTGGAGCTCTGCACCATCATGATAGGATTGTCGAGGCCGCATCGGCATCGGACGAGGTTGAGATTGCCATACTGACAGGTGACGTCAGGGTAGGTCCGAGAAGTGATAGGTCGATTGCCAGCCAGCTTGACGAAGTCATTCAAGATTTTCAGCCGGACAGTGCTATGCTTGTCACCGATGGGGCAGATGACGAGGCATCACTTCCAATCATAACTTCGCGAATTAGGGTTGACACGGTAGAGAAGGTAATTGTGCGGCAATCTAAGGGGATAGAGGGTACGTACTACTACATCATCAAGGCCGTCGAAGATCCGAGATTTAGAGCCAGACTCTTGGTTCCACTTGCAGTCTTCCTGATGATTATCGGTTTGGGTCTAATCCTTCCAAATGGTATTGCTTTGATTGGTTCGCTCCCCCTATTAATCGGGATCTGGCTGCTAGGAAAGGGCCTGGGTCTGGAGGCTCAGATGGAAAGAGTGGCCATGGAGATGCGCGATAGTGCCACAGGGGGCCTATTCTCTTCACTTCTCTGGGGAGGATCTGTAGTTTTCCTTTTCCTAGCTGTTGCTACAGTTTGGGAAGGAATGAATGACCCTGTCCCTGCACAAGGGAAGATTTGGCAGGTTGTGGCATTGGTAAATAACGTACTTCAGTGGATTATCGGTGCTATTTTCTCATTCCTTTTGGCATTGGGAGTTCTTCGATGGAAGGAGGGGGCATTCACTGGAAGAAGCGTTCTTCTAATTGGGCTAAGTGTAGTTATTTACACTTTCATCGATGCTGTGATTGGTGTCGCTCTTGTGATCACCGGGGGAAGCGAATACAATCCCACATTCGATCAGCTTGGTCAAGACTGGGGGCTTCCAATATTTTCAGTTGTACTCTACTACCTGCTAAAGACCGTAGTAATGTCGTTTTCCGAGGACGATGAGTTTGGTTCGGGAAACCGGTTTTGGGGAGTATAGAATGGGGAAAACTCAGACGACAATAGTATGGATTGTTCACAGAGACAGAGCTGAGGCCCTGCTAGCTGCGATTTCACCCGACGATCCGGGAGATTTCAAAGTCAGAATTTCGGGAGAGGGGGACAAAGTAGAGTTTCGAATTGTAGTCGAATCTACTAGTCTCAAACAGTCTAGATCCACTGTTGATGATATTCTTGCCTGTTTGTCGGCAGCAGATTCTGGTTTAGATGTATTAGAATAAGTGGTTCGGACTATTCAAGGCATGAGCACATCTCCAAGGCTCGTGGAAAGACTGCCCCATGACCGATCCCACCTTCTCTGTGAAGGTGAAGGGTTTGGAAATCCAACGAAGCTGCTTCTGGAGTCGATTGATAGATGGGCAGGAGCGATGGTAGAAGACGACTCTGCTGTAGACGATGCGACTGGTGACTACTTTGAAGGGACAGCAGTGGCAAAGCAGAATGGAATAATCGCAGGGAGGATTGCAGTAGATCAGATGATCCATACCTACTTTCCATCCATCTCGTTAACGTGGCTGGTTGACGAAGGCAAATACGTTTCCGGAGGTGAGGTCGTTCTTTCTATGGGCGGTCCTTCTGAAAGCGTATTAAAATGTGAAAGAGTCCTGCTGAACATTATTGGAAGGATGTCGGGAATAGCAACGGAAACCTCAGAGTGGATTCGATCATCTAGTGGGTTTCCCGTAGCATGCACTAGGAAAACCCAATGGGGACTTCTAGACAAGTGGGCAGTACATGTCGGCGGGGGGCTCACTCACCGACTGAGCAGAAAGGATGCATTGATGATTAAAGAAAATGACTTGGTCGTCTTTGGGGCTGGTTCTTCGGATGAAAATTCTGTAATATCATCGGTTGTGTCACAAATTGACTTGTCTCGCCATGCTTCTTTCACGGTTATCGAGGTTTGTGACGCGAGTCAGGCTCTCGAAGCCGCATCTTCTTGGGTCAATTGCCAGAAGAGGAGGGGCGGCGATGAAAAGGTGGTATTGTTATTGGACAACATGGGACCATCAGTATGCAAAGAAGTATCCTCATTGTTGATTAGGGAGGGATTGCGAGAATGGTGTGTACTCGAAGGATCTGGGGGTATTTCAAAGGACGACTTAGATGTCTGGGTATCCCAATCTGGGGTCGATGTAGTCTCTACAAGTGCAGTAAACATGGGAGTCGTTCCCTTGGACATCTCGTTCACAATAGGGGGCACGTGAGTGGCCGAAATCCCTCCCAATCACCCACGTCGAGACTCACTTCTTGCGAGACAAAAGATAGTGGAGGCCTCGTTAAGTGGGCTACTGGCGGACTCGGCAATGATTGCGCATGGTCGTGGCGAGGCCTTTGATTACCTGCTAGGTGAGAAGACGATTGAATCTGCAAAGTTGGCAATTCGGCATACAGCATCCTTACTGTTGGCTGCGGATAGCCCGGTGATTTCTGTAAACGGAAACACAACTGTTCTAGCAGGAGGGAGTTTGATTCGTGTAGCAGCCGTGTTGGGTTGTCCGATTGAAGTGAACTTGTACTACAGAACCCCTGAGAGGGTGTCCGATCTGCTGTCACTACTGGAAAAGAAGAGGGCGTCTGTTTCTCTGGAGGACCCTCCGCCTGGATTTCAAGGGGACTGGTGCAAAGCAGTTCTTTCGGTATCTCTAATTGGGAATGATTGTGACTATAGGATTGAAGGTCTGGAGGGTCCCCGTTCGCTCTGCACTAAGGATGGAATCGGGATGGCTGATGTGGTCCTCGTTCCCCTAGAAGACGGAGATCGGTGCGAATCATTGGTTGCCTTGGACAAGGAGGTTTGCGTAATTGACCTGAATCCTCTTTCAAGAACTTCTATGGCAGCCACTGTAACAATCGTTGATGAAGTCTCCAGAGCGAGCTCCCTACTCCTGGGAGAGTTGCTCAATCCCAGTGAAAAGCTCGCTGAATGGGACAATAGGGTGATTCTCAGGGATTCCCTGAAGTATATGGGAAACGCAATGAAAAGGCTCTAGGAACCCATTTCTTGTAGGATTTCCTTGCATTTTTCCGCGATGGCGTCGCCGACCATAGATGTTGAGGCACTTCCACCCAAGTCATAGGTCACCGGGGCTCCAGAAGAAAGATGTTTGGAAATCGCATTCTCAAGGACATCGGCACAAATCTGGGCATCATTATCCCCATGGCGAGCGCCCAGAGTCTCAAACATAAGTTGAACTGAAGAAATAGCTGCAATGGGGTTTACCTTATTTTTTCCTGCATATTTTGGAGAGGACCCATGGACCGGTTCGAATAACATGTGCTCGTCTCCGATGTTTGCACTTGCTGCCATTCCCATTCCTCCCTGTAACACTGAAGCGAGATCCGTAGCAATATCTCCGAACATATTTGGCAAAACGACGACGTCAAGGTCTTCGGGATTTCGTACTAGCCACATGGAAAATGCATCAATGTAGGCCTCGTTTGTCTCTACATTCTCGTTCTCATCGGAAATCTCCCTGAAGACCTGTCGGAAAAGACGGCATCCCCTGGTAACATTACTCTTGTCAACGCAAGTAATCTTCTGAGGAGAGCCTAGTCGTGCCATCCTCCTCTTTGCAAGTTCAAAGGCAAAACGGATTACTCGTTCGCTTCCCTTGCGAGAAATTGGTCTTACATCCCATTCGACCTCCCCATTCAATCCCGGGAAATTGTCTATGAGAATGGGTGTATCTTTCTCCCCTCCTTTGGCTGCAATTGCAGATCTCCTAAGCAGGGCATGATACAGCCCCTCGGTGTTCTCCCGAACCATTACCATGTCGACAAGATCATGTTCCCAAACATCCCTGAAATTTCCGTGTACCTTGTGATTGACTCCCTTGTAGAGTTTGACTGGTCTGACATTGGCATATAGGTCCAAAGCAGACCTTAGGCCCAATAGTACCTGGCCTCCTGCAACGTCACCATTTGGTAACAAGGCCCCTGGCCAGCCTACCGCACCCACTACAATTGCATCAGATTCATCCCTGCAGTGTTCAAAGGAGCCAGAAGGCCATTCCTCACCTGTTTCGAGATAATGCTGCCCGCCACAAGGAATCTCGGTGGTTTCAAAAGAAATCGGGCCAAATTCTTGAAATGCAGAAATGACCTTCTTGGCCTCCATGATGACCTCTGGACCAGTTCCATCCCCTGGAAGAAGAGTCAAACGGTAAGCCGCCATGATGTGGGCACCTGCTTTTCATTCATCAATCCAACCCCATGCAATTCAGTGTCATTCTGGGACATAATTCATAGACGGTCGGTACCAGACTCGGGTTGATGGACCACAATTCAGGAGAAGGGAACGAGGGCTCGAGGATTGACGTGCGAAACCTTCCCGAATCGGTCGCACAACTGTGGGAAGCGATGCTTAGGCAAAACCCAAGCTGGAGTCTAGCGGAGTGGCTCAACGAGCGGGCGTCCGAAGAGCTTGCACTGCTAGAGATGCACCTTGGAAGAGAGCGCCTAAAGCACGAGCAGAAGCTGCATAGAATCGAGAACTTAGTTAAGCAGCTAAAGAGGAAGCGCGAAGCTGCCCAGGGAACCACTTGGATGGATCCTCATCAGAGAAATTTATTCGATGTTTATGGAGTCGAAAGAGGGGAAAAAGGTGAAGATTTCGGGGAAGTCGAGGAGGATTTACCACTAATTGATATGGGGGCGCTTGGATCAGATGATGACCCGATTTTGACGATTGTAGCAGAACACATCATGAGCGCAATAGAAGAAGTCGACCAAACAAAAAGTGGGGTTCACTTCGACATCATTAGCAACGCCTTGGAACCAATCGGAATTCGTCCAGATGAGGTAGATGAGGCCCTGTCATGGCTAATTCAGAGAAACATGGTTTTCGAATTAGACCAAGACACATTCGTGATAGGTGGTTAGCTACTCCGACTGGAACAATACAATCCTTCAAAGAACATGAACGATTGGCGGGGTCAGCACATGTCAAGTGAGACTTCAGGCTGGTATGCGAGACTCGATCACGAGTGTCCCGATAGGACAGAGCAAATAGGAGTCTGGCTTGATTCCTGGATGGTCGCCACAGTCAATGGACAACCCGTTGCTGCAGCTCTACCGGGTGGTTGGCCGACCCTTCCAGCTGGCCTCGTCAGCAATCCTGGAACGGTTCTAGATCATTTGCTTGCGAGACATGCAGCAGAGAGTGATGGTCGATCACCTCGCGGAGTCTATGCTACACCGGCAAAATTTATTGATGCGATACTGTATGATGAATTGAATAGTGGTAGGAGCCAAAGAAAGGAACCCCCTGCAACATTGTCACTTGCAGCACTTCCACCAAGCTTCAGAGCATTCGCTGAGCAGTTCAATGAGGATATTAGAGGCCATTCAGCTAATGATGAGCCCGATGCCTCTGACTTAGAAGGCAAAACTGAGTCTGGAATTCCACTCCCATTTGCTGATCCTTGTGTTGGGGCAGGTCTGATCGCGGAGAGGATTCTAAGAATTCATGCAGAGAGATCCAATTCTATGAGCGCAGAAAAGAGGAAGGAGGACACTCTCAGACTATTGGAGGGGATGCAGCTAGTAGATAGTTCTGAGATTGCAGTGGAGAGCGCCCGTAAGAGACTCCTGATTGTGCTAGCTAGACTTGGTCTGGTTGACTTAGAAGGAGAGGGCGGCCCCGAAGAAATTGGTAGGGTCGAGGCAGACCTGATTATCGAAAGCAATGTCAGGTGCGCGGATCCTCTTCGAGGAGAATGGCCATGGAATGAGAAGCCTAAGCTTGTCGTTTCGCGGCCCCCATGGCTTCGAATTAAGGACAGGTTCAGGGGACATCCAGAGGGCAGCAAAATGAGGAAGGAGCTCTCGAAAGAGTTGAGGCAGTTCAAAGAAGCCGATGGTAGCAAGAGGTTCTCGGCCATAAAGGGAAACGTGAATCTGTATCGCCTCTATATCGAGAGGTCGCTCCAATTGTCATCGGACGGCGGTAGGGTTAGATTAGTTGTTCCCGATTCAGTGCTTAGAGAGAAGAGCAGCGCTCCTCTAAGAAAAATACTTGTCCAGAATCACGAATGGGAAAGCGTTTGGTCCTTCCGTGATAACAGCCAATTCCTATTCGGGGCTTCTCAAGGAGTTGCCGTATTGGGAATCAGGGCCAGAGGAAGTACGGAGGTTCTGACAAGCTTTGGTCCTCTAATAGCTTCAGACATTAGGCACAGGAATGGACTCGATGTTTCGGCCCCTTTCCTAGAGCTAGAAAGAGGTCCATGGTCAATGTGGACTGATGCAAACTGGGCCGTTCCAATAATGCCACGGGACAACGCCGAACGAACTAGGACGCTGAGGGCAATTGGAGCATTGGCCGACAAGCCTCGGCTTGTCGAGGGGGGTACATGGCTAAACCCAAATGGAAGTACTATCAAAGTGAGGGTCGGAGAAGTGGATAGAAGCTCTTGGTCAGAGAGTATCAAGAGATGGAATGAAGACTCTCTGGGAATCCCATTCATTCGAGGGACCCACATTGAAATGAGGGGTGAGGATGTGCTGCTAGTCCATCCTGCATTCGACCATGAATCGTCTGCAGAAAATCACCAATGGCAGGCAAAATGGGAAGGCCCGAAAGAAATGTGCGGAGGATTTCGCATTGCTTGCCAAACCATAGTGAACCCCCAAATTGGGCGGAGGTTACTCTGGGTAGTCATCCCACCTGGTTGCGTGCTTGGAAACTCAGTGAGTTTCTTGGAACTCCCAGCAGACATTACGGAAGAATTGGCAACCCGATTCGGGAATATAGAAAGGGGAATGGAGGCTCTGACTTCCCAATTAAATTCCGAAGACTTGGGCTTGTGGTCCAAAGCTTGGGCAGCGAATAACAACGTCAACAACTATGAGATCGAAACTCTGCCTTTTTCAGATTGGGAGGAATTGGGAGAAGAGACGATTTTCGGAAGCTAAAGTCAAGCTTTGGGAATTGGTTCGGATTAATTTTCCCTCTTTTCGGAAAACCATCATCAGATGTAGAATGGATTAATATCCGTACTCCGCATACGAAGGGCGTTCCTGTCCCGGGAGTTGTAGTAGGAGAGCATAATGGGCATTAATCCGAAGATTGGAATCACAGGTCTCCCTCGCTCTGGGAAGTCAGCAGTTCTACAGAAGGTCGTCGACATGATTGGCGAAGAGAGTGGAGGAATTCGAAGAATGCGAGGTCCCTCTCCGCCCGAGCATATCATCGGAGGAATGAGATGTGAAGCGGTAATTGAAGATGGGGAGAGGGTTGGATTCGCGTGTGTCAACATACTAACAGGAGAGAAGGGGGTGATGGCCCATAAGAACATCGACTCTAGGAACAGGATACTCGGATTTGGGATTGACCCCAGCGAGGTCGATAGGGTTGGCGTCCCTGCAATAATGGATAGCATAGGTAATTGCGAGATCATGGTGATTGATGAGGTTGGCAAGTTCACAGTTGAAAGCGAGGGTTTCGTAAATGCTGTTCGAGTGGCACTACAGAATGACATGCCTACGCTACTAACATTGCACAAGAAGAGTAGGCACCCCCTCTTGCAGGACATAAGAAGAAGAGACGATGCCAGAATACTAGAGGTGACGCCAGTAAACAGATCACTCCTGCCGTACAAGATCCACAAGCTAATTCAGGGAATATAGGCCTCTTTCTCGGTCAAGTTGATTCGATGATGTTCAACCAAGGATGCATGAGCTCGCCAGCGGAGCGTCTAATGAGGGTCCTCGTTGGGGTCGCGCTTTCTCTTTTCCTAATGTCATCCATTGCGTACATGGATGGGAGAATGGTCTTTTCAGCATTTTCAGGAGGCGCATGTCTAATTTCGATGTTCGTCTTTTCCCAAATTAGGAGATCGGGTGCGACTCATGGTTCCCTAATGTTCGATAGGTGGTATAGTCGAGAAGGCGAGGAGGAGATGCGGGTTAGGCTGCAAAGAGAGATGGATGAGTCGAGTGTAGAAAACCTGGGTTCAAATTGGGCGAGGATGGAGATGGATCACCTAGAGGCAAAACTTGGAGAGGAAGAGTAGGGAGCGAAACGTTGACCCACTTCATTCAACGCGTGGGCATCAGTGAGACTATGGGGGACGTGCCAAACGACCTAAGATACACTGCAAAACACGAATGGGTAAAGTTTGATGGCGCGGAGATAGTAATCGGAATCACGGATTTCGCTCAAGATGCCCTGACCGAAGTGGTTTGGGTGGAATGGGAGAAGGATGTAGGAGAGATGGTAGATGCGATGGAGCCATTCGCTAGCGTGGAATCAGTAAAATCTGTCAGCCAAATTTACTCTCCGGTAGCAGGGGAGATTGCTGCGCTGAACGAGGTTCTAATCGATAACCCATCAAGCATTAACCGGGCCCCATATGGAGAAGGTTGGATATGCAAGATAAAAATCAGCAATAACGAGGACTTGGAAGGTTTGCTTAGCTCAGAGGACTATGCTGAAATAATCGGAGGATAACATGAATGGAAATCAGCAGGTTAGTCTCCACATCTATGTTGATGGCTCTTGCTTAGATAATCAGAATGTTACTCCATCAACTAAAGCTGGTTGGGGTTATTGCGTAATTGAAGGTGACAGTGGAATTGGAAATGGTAAAGGAGAGTTGGTGGCTGAGTCACATGGTAGAGTAATCACTGATTCAGATGAAAGCGGATTCATTGGGGCCGAAGTAGGGTCGAACAATACTGCAGAATTGTCGGCGATTGCCAAAGCATTGAGATGGGTTCTAACGGAGGGAGAAGAATTCAGAGTGGAGATTTGCACTGATTCTACCTATGCTGGAAACATTGCCAGTGGTGATTGGAAAGTGAAGGCCAACAAGGAATTAGCTAGATTTGTTCAACAATTATGGATAGAAGTTGCAGGCCTAATGCCACTTAGTTGGAAACACGTAAGGGCCCATAGAGGACACAGGTGGAATGAACGAGCCGATCATCTTGCATTCCGAGCGATGCAGGGAGAATCTCCGCTACCTCTTCAGTTCTGGAAGCCAGGAAGCAGGTAGTCAATGCTCACTGAGCAGGTCGATGCTTAGCAATACGTACACCGATTGCAGAACCATCAGCATTGCAACAAGGGACAACAGTAAGCCAGTGGGATCGGGGAGATAGGGCTGGAAGTGGTTTCCAGCGGCCCAAGAAGCCGCCAGTAGAAGTATTGCTGCTGCCATCTCTGTTCGAGCCGCCTTCCTAGGGTCTTCCCATAGATCCGTCCATGGAATTAGCCCACTTCTCTTGAATACGGCCCTGTACCAAGCAGCATATCCCATACACGCTCCAATCAAACCAATCACGCCCCTAGAGAAGCTCTGATCTTCCCATGGTCCATTAGGTGCAATTCCTAGGAAGAGTGCATCCAGAATTAGCAATATGGAAATGGTGGCCAAAACCCTCCACTCAGGTTCTCCGACTTCTGACACATTCATTCCAAGTGGCCCCAGTGCTTCAACACGCCGCAGAAATGATGAGTAGCCCACAATTGGAGGGGGCTAGTGGTACCGTGTATGCAATAAGTTTCTCCGATGTAAGCGATGCTACTGAAAGGTTGGATGGCGTAGTGATCAGAACCCCTGTAGTGAGCTCTCCAATAATTGACGAAATTGCTGGAAGGAGAGTGTTGATGAAATGCGAGAATTTGCAGCGCGTGGGGGCTTTCAAGTTTCGAGGAGCAAGCAACGCACTGGAGCTCCTAGGAGAAACGTCGCAAAATGGAGTATGCACCCACAGTAGTGGGAATCACGCCCAAGCAGTGGCCCTTGCCGCTAAACGGCATGGGGTTCCTGCATACATAGTAATGCCTAACACGGCTCCAATTGTGAAAGTCAGGGGGGTGGAGAGCCACGATGCAGAGATTACTTTCTGTGAGCCGACTCTAGAGGCCAGGGTGTCTGCTGCTGACTCTGTGATGGAGAGGACTGGCGCAGTGTTCATTCACCCATTCGATAATGCCCATGTGATTGCAGGACAAGGGACTGCGGCGATTGAATTACTGGAAGAATGTGGCCAATTGGATGCTGTAATGGCTCCTATCGGAGGGGGGGGTTTGATGTCTGGAACCTGTATCGCAACGAGGGAGATTTCACCCAATTCTCGTCTGTTCGGTGCTGAGCCAGAGGGGGCCGATGACGCGGCCAGATCTCTCTCCTCTGGTAAATTAGTACCTCAAACGGGCCCGGAGACAATCTGCGATGGTCTGCTCACGGGCCTGGGGAAGAACACCTGGCCGATAATTCGTGATCACCTAGAAGAGATTGTTACCGTAAGTGACGAAGAAGTACTGGATGCAATGTCTCTGCTGTATGAGGTCTTCGAAATGGTTGTTGAGCCCAGTGGGGCTGTTTGTCTCGCGGCCGTTCTCAAAGACGATTTTGTTCAACTGAAGGATATCGGGAGCATAGGGATAATTCTCTCTGGGGGCAATGTTGACGAAGGGCGCCTTCCGTTTGCTCTGTAGAAATGGAGCACGAGCCGGGATTTGCACCCGGGTTCACGGATCTGCAGTCCGTTGCATAGCTACTCTGCCACTCGTGCGGGGTTCACCCGAGCGTCCACCCTCTCTTGAAGACTATCCGAGGTCCTGCATACCTTCATTGGGTGGATAGGCCCTGTGACAAATTGTGCCACGGGTGTCATCTCGCTTTGATGGGCTTGGGGTTGGTTTTGCTCCCTACCTTCAACCACCGGGACCCGAGGTAATCAGGTGGACGGTAGGAGAGCCTGGTTTCGATACACCAAGAGAAATCATTGAGGCGGCAATCAAGGGTTTGAAGGAAGGCCGAACGAAGTATACACGTGGCCCAGGATCGATGGAGCTCTGCAAAGCCGTGGCCGCGTATTTGGGGGAACATCACGGAATAAGTGCGACAGCGGACGATATCGTAGTAACCCCGGGTGCAAAACAAGCACTTCTATACTCATTCCTAATCACTACTATGCCAGGTGATGAAGCCATCCTACTGGCTCCCTCATGGGCCTCGTACGAACCGATGTTGGAATTCATCGGAGCAGTGCCTGTCCATGTTCAGGTGAATATGGACAATTTTCATCCTGACATGGATGCAATAAGATCGGCAATCTCAGAAAAGACGAAGATGATTCTGATAAACTCTCCATGCAACCCCACTGGAGCAGTATTCACTCCAGAAGAAATAGAAGAAATAGTCCAAATTGCTGTTGAAAACGACCTTTGGATTGTATCAGACGAAATTTATGCACGAATGGTATGGGTAGACTGGCCGCATGTTTCTCCCGCGAGTTTGCCAGAAGGAAAAGAGAGGACTATAGTAATCAATGGATGGTCAAAATCCTGGGCAATGACTGGAATGAGGGTTGGTTTCTTGACAGGCCCACCTGAGGTCGTTAGGGCCGCCATAAAGAGTCAATCGAACTCTGCTTCACACATTCCCACATTCATGATGGAGGCAGCTAGAGTTGCTCTGGGTTGTGAGGATTCCGTAGAGGAATTCAACAATGAATATGAGAAGAGGCGGGAAATTATGCAAGATGGTCTGTCTTCCATTCCAGGAATCAGAGTTCCAGAGCCAGAAGGTGCATTCTATCTTTTTGCGGATGTTAGTGGTACTGGGTTGAGTGATATCGAATTTGCCAATGGTGCATTGGAAGCGGGCGTTCAGCTGATCCCAGGATCTTTGATTACTGGTGGAGAAGGCTTCGTCAGAGTATCATATGCCGCAGATGAGGATGCCATTCATGAGGGTCTGCGTCGACTCAAGTCATGGATTGTCGATGAGTGAGTTTGAAATCTTGGAGGTTGGCAGTAGACGTATGAGCGGGGGCCCTGCTGGAGCACACGTCCTAATGGACTACGCAAACTATTCATCTCCAGAAGAGGAAGGGGTTTGGATTCTAGAACTAATGAGAGATTGCATCAGGGAGTGTGGGATTCGAGAGGTTCACGCCCATGTTGAGTCGTTTGACGGCCAGATTAGCCCCCCGGGATTCGCAGCAGTAGTTCTGATCGACGAGAGTCACGTAAGCGCTCATTGCTATTCTAATAGTGGCCTTTTGGCAATCGACGTTTTTACCTGTGGGGAGCACAACCCGGACGTTCTTGCTGGTGCGATTAACCATGCCATAATGAAAGAAATCCCAAATATTCGATTAGTAAGTAAGAAGAGGGTAGAAAGATTCGTGGGTGGTTATATTGGAGATTAGGAAGTTTATCAGCGAGCATTATAGGCACTTCAACGCCGGAGAATTGGCACGATGTGCCGAGTCACTTCGGGATTTCCTAGAAAATAAGGGGCGTCTAATTGTCACTCTTGCGGGGGCAATGTCAACTGCAGAGATTGGGCGCAGTCTTGCTCCGGCAATAAGAAGTCAGAGAGTACATGCAATTTGCTGTTCGGGAGCAAATCTGGAAGAAGACCTGTTCAGCCTAATAGCCCGGGCCGACTACGAGAAGATAGAAAATTGGAGAGAACTGAGTGCTGATGAAGATGCGGCTCTAGCAAAAAGGGGCCTGAATCGGGTCACTGACGTGGCAATTCCCGAATCGGCAATAACATTGGTCGGTGAACGATTGATGGTGTTGTGGGAAGAGGCGGAGCTCGTAGGTGACAGCCGCTTCCCACACGAGTACATTTACGACTTGTTGCTACACGGTGAGTTGGAATTTTCAAGCGAGCCAGAGAATTCCTGGCTTATGGCAGCTGCAGATGCGAATCTTCCCATATTCACTCCAGGTTGGGAAGACTCCACTCTTGGGAACCTACTAGCAGCAAGGGTTCTGGATTGCTCATTAAAGAGCAATCGCGTAGTTAGAGGGGGTCTGGATGCGATGCAAGGATTGGCTGACTGGTACAGAGAAGATGACTCACCTACGGGTATTCTCCAGGTCGGAGGGGGGATTGCCGGAGACTTCGCGATTTCTGTTGTCCCAATGTTGAGGCAGGATGTCGGAATGGAAGTACCACTTTGGTCTTGGTTTGCTCAGATAAGCGAATCTCGTCCTTCTTATGGTGGCTACTCCGGAGCGCCTCCCAACGAGAAGGTGAGTTGGGGGAAGTTGGATCCGAAGACCCCTAGCTTCGTTATCGAATCGGATGCCAGTATTGTTCTACCTTTGCTACTATTGGCTTTGGAATAGTGTTGTGAAATCCGTTACCTTCTCTGCGATTCTAAGAAGTTGATTGTACTTCGAAGTTCTATCGCTTCGTGCGGGTGCTCCGGTTTTGATTTGGCCCGAGTTTGTTCCTACAGCATAGTCTGATATTATGTCATCAGAAGTTTCGCCGGAACGATGGCTGATGATTACGCCGAGGCCAGCTTCCCTAGCCAGTTTCACAACATTGTTTGTCTCAGTAACCGTCCCAATTTGGTTTAGTTTAATCAGGATGGCGTTTGATGCTGAAATCTCTATGCCCCTAGATAGTCGTTCAGGGTTGGTCACATACAGATCGTCACCAACTATCTGAAGGCGTTCGCCTTCTCTCTTCGTGAAATCCGACCAAGATTCCCAATCATCCTCTCCAAATGGATCTTCGATTGAAACTATAGGGTATTTATCTAACCAATTGGAATAAATTGCGCCTAGTTCACTGCCTGTTAGAATGGTACCATCGAAGTCGTACTTTCCTGCCTTGAAGAACTCCTGGGCTGCTACATCGAGTGCGATTGAAATTTGGTCTCCGGGAGAGTATCCGGCCCTCTCAATTGCAGCCAAAACATACCTTAGGCCATCTTCATTGAAAGCAAGATTTGGTGCGAATCCCCCTTCGTCACCAACCCCCCCGAGTAGTCCCTCTCCCCCAAGGACTTCCCTTAGTGAGTGATAGGTTTCAACACCAGCACGTAGAGCATCATGAAAATTTTCGAAGCCATGGGGGACAACCATGAACTCTTGAATGTCAACATTGGATGATGCATGGGCCCCCCCATTCAGGATGTTCATTAGAGGAACAGGTAAGCTAACTTGGTTTCCCGAAGCCAGATGCTCCCATAGAGGACCTTTTGTCGATGCTCTGAGGCATGCCATAGAAACACCAAGAATTGCGTTGGTACCCAATCGGGACTTGTTGGGAGTACCATCCAATTCGATCATCCTGTTGTCAATTCCTTCCTGATTTGATGACTGCATCCCAACTATGGCATCGCGAATCTCGCCATTGATGTTATTCAGTGCCACCTCGACTCCTTTGCCCAACCATTTCTGGCCACCGTCTCTGAGTTCCACTGATTCATGGGTACCTGTGCTGGCACCCGAGGGGACGGCGGCGCGGCCAGAAAGTACCCCTCCAACATAGCAGTCAACCTCTACTGTCGGATTACCCCGAGAATCCAGTATTGCGCGTGCGGAGAGGTCGCTGATAGCGCCACTCATTGATATGGCGACAGGTACGTGGCTTCTCAAGGTAGCGCATTGACCGTCTATGCGTTAAGCCAGGTGAGCCAACGAGAAACCTTGCTCTGTATCTCTGGGACCTCTAGTTCAGATCTGCAACAACATTCCCAGCATAACTGCTCTTCATTGGGAGATATAGAAAACAGTTCGGCGCGCATTATTACTCCACTTACATCCTTGCTGTTTGTTCTGTTATCATCCACAAAACAGTGCAGGAGATGCTTTGGGAAGTGATGAATACGCCCAGACTTGGGGCAACACAGCATTGCACTTCGCTTGAGGAAGATGAGCGAGGTCCCAGAATCGGGGTCTAGTTCGTGGCCAACAATACTTGTGCCGTCCAAGAGCGAAGCCACATCGACATTGTACCACTGTGAGAAGGAGCTAGGAATATCGAGTCCCGAGACCTCATCCAGATACTCTTGAATCCCAAGCTGGGAGACTGTTTCGTCCTGGTCCACGAAGAGTTGAAGGAAGGTCATCCCATTTGAACGCAACCAAAGATGTGGATTGCGAAAGGGTAGGGAAAACGGAAATCTTTCCTTAGGAAATTCTGAAATTATTCAAGCAAGATACATAAATTAGTTTATTTCCGGCGAAATTGATGACTAGCGTGGACTCATTAGATAGGGCTATTCTATCCGTTCTTAGGGACGCCGCAAGGGCCCCCTACGTCGATATAGCCAAGAGCGTCGGAGTCACAGAAAGAACTGTCAGAACTCGAATGCGTAGATTGGAAAATGACGGCGTAATCAGAGGATACACCGTAAGAGAGGCGGGAATTGGACTCTCGGCCCTGATTAGACTCAAGGTTGGCCCGGGTACGGAAATTGGAACTTTGGCGGGTGAGTTTGCAGGATGGCCTGGGGTGGAGTCGGTTTTCGAAATCAGTGGGGATGCCGATCTGGTCGCTGTGGTCCATGTCGACGATACCGTCGCCCTAAGAAACATGCTAGACAAGATGTGGCTAGCAGCTCCTGGGGATATTAGCTCAACACAGACAGAGTTAGTTCTAGAGCAATATTGAGAATTCCCTCAAGGACGGGTCAGTAGATATCTGAAATAATGTAGTTTTCCCGATTTGAATGACTCATAGACTGGGGTTCCAGGAACTCCTCCAAACGTCTCGAAGCTCTTCCTTAGACTGGGGGGCGCCCTATCACGGATCATTTGCCGCCTGCCTTGATTGATTTTGTCTAGCGCGGCTACGACGTTCTCCGTGATTTCTCGTTGGTAATCAATGCGAAAGCCGGTTTCGAGGAATTGTTCGTGCAAGACGCTCATGGTTTTACCTTCCCTAATGTCTGTCCAGCAGAAGTTCCCTCCCGGTCTCAGAACACGAAAGACCTCGCTCAGGAATGCTGGGATATTGGCATAGCAGTGAGACGACTCTACGTTGTAAACCAAATCGAATGAGTTCTGTTCCATGGGAATGCTCTCTGCATTGCCTTCTATGAAAGTGAGATTCTCCTGACTTGAATACCAATCGGAGCAAAGTTTCACGGCCTTACCAGAATAATCAATGGCGACCAATGACTTGGGTTGCATTGTTTTGGCAATCCAACTAGCACCGCCCCCTCTTCCCGAGCCAACCTCCAAAACGTCCTTTCCACTAATCTCTACGTCACGGATGTTCATGTTGTAAAGTTGGATAAACAACCGGTTGGGCTCATCGGATTCTTTGAGGAGGGGGGGGTCTCCGTCTTCGAATCCATAGTTCATGAATCGAAAGTCTGAATCTGTCTGGGAGTTGGCCATCCTTTGATACAGCCACTTCCACATTTTGCTTCTGAATCTAGGTGGAGAGATTCGCATTATTACGTAGAAGACCCTTGCGGGAATTCCCATTGGCAAGTGAACACCTATGCCTTCCACTTAATGGAGCACCCGATGCTGTCAGTTCGGGGGTTAGATATCTCCTGTTCTGAGAGCATCTGCCCTATTGCATCGGTGAGTTCGGACGTAGTCGCGTGTGATGGGTCTCTTGGTGAGTCATCCAGTCTTCCCCGGTACGTGACAGTGAAGTCTGGAGCGATTAGATAGAATTCAGGAGTCCTCTCGGCACCGTATGAGGTTGCAATCTCCTGGGTAGAGTCATGGAGATAGGGGTATGTCATACCCCTCGATGCTCGTTTTACCATATTTTCCCACGAGTCTGATTCGTACTTCACGGGATCGTTGGAGTTGATTCCAACGAATCCTAACCCTCCCGCTCTAGCGATTTCAGCAATGTTCTCAATTCGTGGTTCCGAACCAACTACATACGGGCAATGATTGCAAGTGAATAGCACCACTGCACCCTTCTCACCCATGGTATCAACAAGGGACATGCTAGCCTCGCCTGAGTTTGGATTGGCATTCGGTAGCGCGAAGTCTGGAGCTTTAGTTCCCGGTTCCACAGATTGCTGTAAATTCATATCTACGGGGCTACGTAGTTGCTGTTCAATCCTTTGGAAGGATTTGCTCTCTTTTAGTAACTGACTGGTCTCGGCACTCCGACAACCGTCTTCTCGCTAGACGATGCTGGGGGTCAATGTCCAAAACCTGCCTCCATGCAGCCACGGCTTTGTTTGTATCTTCACCCTCGTGCAGTATTGCGGCAATTCGCAATTTCGCGTCTATGTGGTGAGGTTCGGCTCTGGCTGCTTCCTCAAAGTCGGACATCGCCTCGTTGATTCTGCCGAAGTCAAGACACAAGAGGCCCCTCTGATACCACGCCTCTGAAAGTTCTGGGTTGGTCTCGATTGCCATGTTTAGTGGCTTCTCTGCCTGCTCAGACTTACCCATTGCAATCATGCAAGTTCCCAAATGAACCAATGCCATTGGGTGCTTTGGACGCATTCCAAGCAGGGCTCTTAGTTCGGTTTCTGCTTCCTTCCAGTCGCTATGGTTCATCAGGATCTCAGACCTCCTGAGTCTGGCCATCTCATGTTTTGGTCGGGCGTCTACCAAATGATTTGCGTCGTCAAGAGCAAGGGCTAGATCACCGCAAAGGAGAGCTGCTGAACACCGGTTCAACCGGGCTCTAACATGGTCTGGATCTGTATTGAGTGTTGTGGTGAAGAGGTTGCGCGCCTCTTGCAATCTTCCTAGCCTTGCTGCGATGATGCCTCTGATGAATGGCACCGTAGGATTGTTCTTCAGTACCGTGGTGGCTTCCAGTGCGAGTGCATTAGCTTGTTCAAGATCCCCAACATCTAAGCTTAGTTGGGCCTCTTCTAGAGGAATAGAAGGTTGATTTGGGATTAGTCGCCTAGCTCGGACTAAGGCTATTTCGGCCTCGTCGAATGTCCCCTGACACCTCAAAGCCCGGGCCCTACCTAACCAAGCTAGACCCGCCTCTCGATCTATCTCAATGGCCTTGTCAAAGGAAACGAGGGCATCAATAATTGCCATCTGATCGTGATTACCGGTCTCATCTCTCTGCTCATCTGAATCGACCAAGTGTAGCCGTCCTTTCATGATATGCAATGGCGCTCTCTCCCAGGACTCCTCAGGCGCATCTTCCAATGTCTTTCGGGAGGATTCTATCGCCCCTTTCTTGAGCCATAGTAGGGTAAGCCTTCCCCGGGCATCGGCATCTGCAGGTTTTTGTTCCAGATGTTCAGTTAGAACCTCGATTGCTGCGTCAGACCGCCCATCATTGTCGAGGATCTCTGATTCGAGGATTATCGTAGATTCACCTAGAGCGTTTGCTCTTCTAATGCACTTTATTGCCTCCTTGGTATTGCCTTCTCCCGCTGACAACAACCTAGCCTTGAGGAGCCATGCTTGACCATATGACCTGTCTTCCTGCAGTGCCAATTCTACTGATTCCAAGGCCGCTGTCACCTCACCTAACATCAGTTGCTTGGCTGCTCTCTCCACTAGGCTTGATGCACTTTCTAGAGTATTGGCGGTGTTAGGGATCCCTTTGTCGGCTTCCCTAGCTCTTTTCGCAATCTCTGAGAGTTCTACTTCTTCTTCTGAGATTGTAGTATCGACCCCCAGTCCCTCAAGCCTCTTTCGATTTCTCATGGTTCTTTCAGAATCCTTACCATCGAGAAGAATTGTCTGTTCATTGAGGGTTGAAACATCATCTGGAACAATCGCCAGAAGCCTCTCAAGAGTTCTATCTAGAGACTCAAGATCACCCCGTTGTCTCAGGATGTCAGAGAGTGACCTTAGGGCTGACTCGTCCTCGGGATCCAGATCATGAGCCCTCTGGAAACAGTCCGCGGCCCAGTCAGACCTGCCAGTAGCATGGAATAGCTCTCCCAGACGCCTGTGTTCATCGGCAGAGAGTTCGATGTCTTCGGCCCTCATCTCTGCTTCAGACAAAATGGCCGCTAGTCTCTTTGAGAGTGGTTTGAGTCCAGGAATTTGAGGCGGAACCTCAGAATTATCGCTGATTGGGTAGTGCTTCAGAAGGTCCTTGGATGCATGGCTGGCAATTGCACATGATTCGCTGTTACTGACAGGAATGCCTTGATTGAATAATAGTGACTCGGCCGATTCTAGAGAACGATGCGCTCCCAGCAACCCATGTACTTCCGGGGAGTCGGAGAGGATTGTGTCTACTCCACGAGAGAGAAGGTCCAATCTTTGGGATGTGTCATTCAGATTGCCCCTTACCGAACCGAGTTTGTCCAGCATCTTCTCCCTCTGTGTAAGCACTGACCTATGTTTTAGCCATAGTGCAAACAATGCAACAGACAACACCCCATAGAGAGAGAGTATTGCCATGGTGGTGTCTTGCATCAGTCCGAGCGGGCATGAGAGACTTTTGATGGCTTCTGCTCAAACCCATCCGCAGGGGGTGATTTCTGGCAGGGCATAGCCCTGCCAATAATCTTCGTTTCGTTAACCTCATTGCAGGTCGCTGGCAGAGTATGCTTGAACACCTAATTTGAGTGATTCGATACCCACTGACTTACCCACAACATTGTGGATTCCGGCTCCGGCCGCAAGTTCAAAAATCCTATTGGAAACCTTGCCTGCAAAAACTAGGCCTTGGGCTCCATCGGTAGTTCCAAGGGCCCCTTCCAAGTCCTTCGCGCTGATTGGGCTTGAACTGGTTCCGTCCTCAAGGACTATCACAGCCTGGTTTCTCTTCAGTCCGTCGAAGAAGGGGGACCATTGTTTGATTTCTTCGGGGGCCTCGAGCGAGGCCTTTCCCTTACCCACAGATGCATCGTCATCTTTCTGAACTTCGGTTTGGATTCTGGCTACAGCCTTGGATGCTGGTTCCTTCTGTCCTAGACACTTCGTAATCACTTTGCCCTCAAGATGCTCGACTTCTCGGCTCGGAGGTGCAAAGGCAACGTGAGTCAGGGACTTACCCAGTTTTCCACTCAGCTCCAATAGGAGCAGTTTTCCTCCTCTGTCTCCGTCCAAGAATGCGGTAACCGTCTTCTTCTTGGACGCGAGCTCAGATAGCTCTGATTTGATGCCTGAACCCATAGTTGCAATGGCGATGTTGAAGCCATACTTCAATAGGTTTCGAACGTCGTTCCTTCCTTCGACAATGATGATGGCGTCGGATTCCTTTACGTTGGGTCCGGCTGTCATCTCTTTGTAGTCTATTTCGGTGTCCAAAGTGAGTACTGCTCGAACCTCATCCAGGATGTTCTTGGACTCGCCGGCTCCTGAGTTGACAATTCCCAATAGTAGTTCCTTAGCTCTATCAATCACATGATCCCTCTTTGCAGATTGGATATTCTCAATCTCTTTGACTTTAATCACGGCCTTACACGGGCCGATTCGATCAATTGTTTCTAGAGCGGCGCCAACCACAGCCGTACTGACTTGGTCCAATGAAGACGATACTTCAATCTGCCCTTGGACTCTACCTTTGTTGTTGTTTAGATTCACATCGACGTGTCCAATTCGTCCGGTTCGCTGCAGCTTCCTAAGCTGCAATCCCTCTCCTAGCAGGCCTTCGGTCTGACCGAATATTGCTCCCACTACGTCCTTTCTTGCGACGGTTCCGTCGACTCTAATAGTTGCGTGTATGACATATTTTCCTTCTGATGACATTATTTTCATTTCTCCTTTGCCTTTCGGCCCCCGAAACGGGGCCTTGCCCCCTATTTTCGCCAGTTTGGCGGGGGGGTTCGGATGGGCGCAGGGCGCCCGCGAGTAGGGCTGATTAGCAGTCTCCCGGAGCACGGGGCATTCATGAAGGCTCCTGTTGGGATAAATTGCAGAAAGGGGACAAACCCAGTCGTTAAGTCGGAAGGCGTGCATCGAGGAGCGTGAGTGATGTGGAGACGGATCGATGCAGGGTTTTCTGGAATGCAACCCGCCTGGCTTTGCGGGATGGCCAGATAACCAATGGAGAGAAGAGGATACTAGTAAAGATGAGCCATGCATTGAAGCTGAAAGAAAGCGAGCCAAAGATGGTTTACGATTCGGTAATCAGTGGTAGGGAACCCGATACAGGTGAGGAAATAGGCGAGAGGGAGATGCGTTTGGTGTACGAACAGGTACTGGAAGCTATGTTGATCCACACAGACAGATCAGATGACGTACTCGCACAAATTGCCTATCTACGAAAAATGTTTGGCATCACGGAATCCGAACATAGGGCAATTGCAAGAAGCATGGACAGGCAGCTGGAAGACATAGTTCACAGACCGTTCATTGACGAATTCAGAATGCGACTGAAAGATTCCGTAGATAGGATGGGGGACATATTTGAAACCGTAAAGACCCTCACTAAGAAAGAGTAGGGCAGATGAGTAGCGAGGCGATTCTAGACGAGTTTCTCTCCAGTCAATCCAGCGGAGTGCATAGATCAGACCGGAGATTGTCTAAGTTAGTTCGTGAAGCGTACCCCATCGGCGTCCCAGCGATGATTATGAAGTCAAGTACTGATCGTCTTGGGGCTGCCTCTGGGTATTCCTTTCATCTGGGGACTCCAGATGATTTGCTAAGGTTGGTTGCTTCGTGGCTATTCACCGAGGCCGGTGATGACCAACAAGTGTTACTGCATCTGGTAAAGAGGCTCTGGAAGAGGCATGGAAGAGAGGATGTGGCACTAGCTGCATTGATTCTTGCGAATTTAGACCACGCAAGAATTGGTACCAGTCCGTGGGAAGTGCTGGCTGCCTCTATTGGCCGAAAGGAACCGGCAGAAGCAATATTACTGAGTATTGAAGAAATTCTTCGGGCCGGACACCCTCCTCCATCGGAAGATACGGTTAGAGCCTGGTGCGAAGGGAGGAGGGTTGATTCCCATTTGGCATTAGTTTCAACCTTCGTGTCTTTCAAGCGTAGCGGGAAAATTGACGGGAACCTCAGGAAAATTGTTTCGGGAGTCGAAATCCCCTCTGGGGATTCATTGCTAGGACGGATAAAAGAGAGGATTGAGGGAAATCATCCGTAGTACTCATCCGTTGGGACCCACTCTGGGAATCGTGGCAGAACGGTTGCTCCCTTCTGACGATCCTGTTTCCGAGGAGGTATTGGAGTGGACGATCAAGCGAGATGCCCAAGACATTTCACAATTGATGGGTTGGTTGTCTGAAGCTTCTGCGCGGAAAGACAGGGAGATTCTGGTAAACAGGGCATTGGATCTGATGGAGGAAATTCAGCACGCCATGAATCGCTTGGACGAGCTAAGGTGATGGTTTGCGTTCTCTATTGTTGGCGGGTGGTCGTTCTTCTCGTATGGGGACCGACAAGGCCATGATTCCAATCGATGGGGAGCCCATGATTAGTAGGATTGTTAGCGCACTTGCAGAGGCGGGTTTGGAGCCGATTAGAATTTCTGTTTCTTCACCCGATGACGTTGAGGTTTACGGATCTTCAATAGATGAGGGTTTTGACGTGGAATGGGTATTGGATAGTAGGCCTTTCTCCGGTCCGATAGAAGCAATAGAAGAAGCCTTGCTTGATCCGCAGTTTCAGGAGATTGAATTCCTACAACTTGCTCCAGTTGACTATCCTTGGGTTTCTGCAGAACTGTTCAAATCTCTAAGGAATGAGATAGGAGAGTCTGATTCCCTGATAATGCCCTTTGATGGAGAAAAGCCCCATCCACTTCTGGCATTGGTTAGGCCAGAGACAATACGAAAAATGCTGAGGAATGGAGATCGGAGGCCCCTCCACAGACAGTTCAAGGAAGTCCGACACTCCCTATTGATGGAGGACCCAAGAGTTCTGAGGAACGTGAACCGGCCTGAAGATCTAAATTGATATCTCACCCAAAGCCAGGAGGTCAATTATTGAGGGGTACAGTAGATGCTCGGCTCTCTTGACTCGTTCCTGAAGAGAAGCCTCGTCGTCGTCGGGCATCACTGGAACTTCCCTGTGTGCTAGGATGGGTCCGGAATCTACTCCTTCATCCACGAGATGGACGGTGCACCCGGTAGTGGAAACACCAGCAGATAGAACATCCCGATGGGCGTGTGCCCCTGGGAAATCTGGAAGGAGGGAGGGGTGAATGTTGACGATCCTGCCCTTCCACTTCCCCACAAACCATGGGGTCAATATCCTCATGTAGCCACTTAGGACGATAAGCTCTGTATCATAAGATGTCAATGCTTCGTGAATTTCCTGTTCATGAAGGAGTCTCCTTTTTTCCAAGTCAGGCTCACTGGGTAGTTGTATCGCCAAGGTTCTGATGCCCGATTCTCTGCCGAATTCCAACCCTCCCGCGTCAATCCTATCGGACAGTATGAGGACTGTTCTGTGGTTTCGCCCCTCTGATGATTGGTGCTTCAGGAGGGAGGAGAGCCCTGAGCCTCCACCAGAAATCAACACCGCAAGGCGGAGTGGGTCACCTTTGGAGGCAGCCCGAGGAAGAATGAATTCCCCGCTCATACCCCCATGAGTGAAGTCAGGCGCTTGAGGGTTCGCTAAACGCTTCCTTAAACGCTGTTAATCGTTCGAATGGAGGAAGTCAAATGGCCAGGCTGGATACCATAGACGAAGTTGTAGAGCAATACTGCGTTTCTAGTAGTACTTCGAAGAGTCGTTTGTATGTCGTTCTGGGTTCGATTTTCCTTGTATTTGCATTCATAGGAATCTGGGTTCCTGGGTTACCCACAGTATCTTTTGCTGTTCCTTCCGCTTTCCTATTCTCCATTTCCAGCGAGAGGATGTTCAGGCTAACGCTGACCAATCGATACTTCGGAGAAGCGATGTTCGAGTACTATGCAACGGGCAAGACGATTCCGCTTCATGCCAAATATGCCACTGTGTCACTAATCGGGATAATGACTTCTTTTTCGGCATATTTCGTGTGGCTTGTTTCCACCAAGGGAGATGGACTGATTGGTGATCCTTCTAGTTGGGATGGAGCAGATCCTGGATTCGGATCTGGTGCAATAATTCTGATTGGCCTTTTCGGCATGTGGTACGTTGGATTCAGTGTGCCTACCAGAAAGTAGTCCTCTAACTGAAACCCTTTTGCAGTGGTCTACTTCCCATCAAATGGGCGACATGGATTTTGACACGACAGCGGTCCGGGGAAGAAGCAGGCCGGATCCCACTACGGGCGCAATAATCCCCCCCATTTACCAGACTGCCACATATGTCCTTGAAGAGATCGGGGTGGACAAGGGATTTGACTACACCAGATCATCGAACCCGACTAGGCAGGATCTAGAAGAGCATCTGGCAGCCATAGAAGGAGGCAGTCACGCCATCGCTTTCTCTAGCGGAATGGCCAGTGCAGATAGCTGCATGAAACTCCTTTGTCAGGGAGACCACGTCGTCTGTTGCGACGACGTTTACGGTGGGACTGCAAGACTGTTCAACAATCTCATGACTAATTACGGTGTAGAGTTCACCTATGTCGATTCTCAGGATTCCACAAATGTGGAGAGCGCGATTCGTCCAGAAACCAAGATGGTGTGGGTAGAGACCCCAACCAACCCCCTGCTGAAAATAACAGATCTGGAGGCGGTTGGGAAGATAGCAAAGAGCAGCAACCTGCTATATGTCGTCGACTCAACCTTCGCGACGCCGGTGTTCCTCCGCCCCCTCGAGTACGGGGCTGACTTGGTTCTTCACAGCACGACGAAGTATCTTAGCGGGCACAATCAGATTATCGGAGGGGTAATTGTGACCAACAGGACTGATTTGTATGAGAGTCTGAAGTACATTCAGAAGAGCGTTGGGGCAGTGCCGAGCCCTTTCGACAGCTGGCTCACAATACTCGGGTTGAAGACCCTGCACCTAAGGATGCAGAGGCACTGGGAGAACGCCGAGACGATCGCCGCCTACTTGGATGGTCACCCCAAGGTTTCGAAGGTCATCTATCCCGGTTTAGAGTCTCATCCGATGCACGAGACCGCCAAGACCCAGATGAGTGGATTCAGTGGGATGATTTCATTCGAGCTGCAAGGCGGCTTGGAGGCTGGAAAGAGGTTGATGAACTCGGTAGAGCTTTGCCTGCTCGCTGAGAGTCTTGGCGCGGTGGAGACGATGATCACCCACCCTGCAACAATGACGCATGCCGAGGTCCCTCGGGAGGAAAGGTTAGCGAGGGGCTTCGAAGACGGCCTAGTCAGGCTCTCAGTGGGAATAGAAGATGCTGATGATCTGATTGCCGACCTCGAGAAGGCGTTCGAAAAGGTCTGATTAGTCCCATTCCTCTGGGTCCCAGCCGTTCTCCCTAAGCCAATCGTCGTTGTAGAACTTCGACAGGTAGGGATTCCCGGCGTCCGGGAGTATTGCTACCACCATCGCATCCTCCCCCTTTTCCTCAGCACTCCTAGCGATATCGATTGCCACCTTTATCGAACCTCCACACGAGCCACCGCAGAACATCCCCTCTCGTCTGGCCAGTGCCCTAGCCCATTGGAAGCACTCTCCGTCGTCCACCTGGTGTATCTCGTCGATCATCGAAAAGTCAGTAGCCGAGGGGATGAAGTCCTCGCCGAACCCCTCCACCTTGTACATCTGGGGTTCGCCCATGGTTCCCTCTTCGAACCACTGCTTCAGAATTGAGCCAACTGCATCGACACCAACTATTCTAGGGGGTTCCTGACCATGGGACTCGGCAATCTCCCTCAGTGCCCTAGAGGTCCCTGAGATTGTGCCCCCCGTTCCCATCGTCGCAACGAAGTGGGTGATCTTGCCGTCCGTCTGTTCCCATATCTCCGGCCCTGTTGAGACATAGTGGGCCAGTGGGTTGGCTCGGTGAGAGTACTGGTCCGGATACCATGCATCAGGAATCTCTCGCCCGAGTCTTGCTGCTACCTCGTAGTATGATCGGGGGTCGTCTTTCTCCACGGTAGAGGGACAAACGTGAACCTCAGCCCCCATGGCTCTCAATAGGTCGATTTTCTCCTGGCTCATCTTGTCTGGCATTGTGAAGACGCACTTGTACCCCCTCTGCGCCGCGACCATGGCTAGCCCGATTCCAGTGTTCCCCGATGTGGCTTCAACTATCGTCCCGCCAGACTTCAGAAGGCCCCTTTTCTCTGCATCCAGAACCATTTGCAAACCGATTCTGTCCTTTATCGAGCCACCGGGATTGCATCTCTCGAGTTTGACCCAGACAGAGGATCTCTGCAGGCCCTCGGTGATTCTATTCAGTCTGATTAGTGGCGTGTTTCCAATGGCCATGACCAAGTCTTCGTAGGAGTTAGGTGGAGACTCTGGGTGGTTGGTCACAGTGGGGCATCGTAATCTGCCGTATGATGGTTACCACGAGACGATTCAACTTGACTTGAAATAGCTCCAGCCAGCAAATGGGATTGACCAAACCAACCCCCCAATCACTCCGAGTAGAACCAATGTCAACAGGGTCATTGGTGCAGTGTTTGGTGCTCCAAATGAAGCCCCAAACAAGGGGAATATAGTTGTTAGGAAGGCAATTGTAGCTAATTTCTTGAGATCCTGGTGGGGGAGTTCAGTCTTTTGCAAGAGTTGGTTTGCGATTACGGCGGAGAGGGTCGCCATTACGAGAAATATTGCGAAGAGTCCGGCGAAAGAGCCGGGGTCCAACCCTACAACAATGAGCAGGGCTACGAGTACTCCAGAAAATCCTCCAGTGAGTGCTCCGGGAAGAAGCGTGTTTTGCCAGTCCATGGTATCCGCCTAATGCCTGAATAGCCTAGTCCCTGTAAAGACCATTGCCATTCCATGCTCATTCGCCGCCTCTATCACCTCATGGTCGCGAATGGAACCCCCTGGCTGTACCACACTGGTGATCCCAATCTCGTTTGATATGTCGATGGCATCACGGAATGGGAAGAAGGCGTCGGATATCATCATGGCCCCTTGAGCTCTATCTCCGGCCCTCCTGGCAGCTATCCTCACTGCCTCTACTCGGCTCGTCTGCCCTGGTCCGACTCCCACTGTTGTGTAACCTGTCTCTGTCTTGCGAACAAGAATGATAGCGTTGGACTTGACTTCTGAAATGACGGATATCCCGAACCGCGCTAGTTTGAGTTCCTCTTCGTCTAGAGCTCTTGTGGTGACGGAGCGTGCATTCTCCCAGTCTATTCTGGGGGGCCCTTGGACCTGAGATAGCCAACCTCCTTGCACCTGACGAATCTGTGGTTCCTCAATGTATTTTCCAGAGTCCAGAGAAAGCATTCTCCGGTTCTTGCTTTCAGCGAGCAAATCCAATGCCTCAGATTCGTAACCAGGGGCAATCATGCATTCGAAGAAGTGCTTGCCGATTGCTTCTGCTGTCTCTTTGCCGACAACCTGATTGAACGCGATAACGCAACCGAACGCGCTCTCTGTATCGCTCGCCAGTGCGTTTTTCCATGCAGAAACCTGGCTCTCTGCTACCGAGACGCCACAGGGATTTGTATGCTTGATAACCAAACAGGAGTGCGATGCAAAGTCATTTGTGTGGCTAGTGACATATCGAATGAGTCTGAGTGCTGCATCGAGGTCGAGGTAGTTGTTGTAGGAAAGCGGCTTTCCTCCATGTTGCACCACGGCAGAGAGCCCTGTTGGGATTCCTGATGCCGGAAAAAAAGATGCTGGTTGATGGGGGTTCTCACCATACCTCAGTTCTCGGCCCTCTAGAGATGATGTGAGGATTCGATTTGGTATCCGCCAGCCTCCAGAGAAGTCCAATAATCTGCTCCATAACTCATTGGAAACCGCGCTATCATACGCCGCGGTGCATTGGAATGCGGCTACTGCCAGTTCTTTCCTCAAATCCAAATCTACCCCAGATGGGTTTCCGTCGGTTTCTGAAAGTGCATGTGAGATCGGCTCATACTGCTCAGGTTTTGTAACTATGATGACATCAGCATGATTCTTCGCAGCCGATCTGACCATGGTTGGTCCGCCGATGTCAATCATTTCAATCAGCACAGAATCGCTTACTGGAGGCTCAGTAGCCGCGGTTTCCTCGAAAGGGTACAAGTTAACGCAGACTAGGTCTATTGGACCATAGCCAAGTTCATCTAAAGTCTGCATGTCATCTTCACTGGAACGCCGTGCTAGAATAGCTCCGTGCACTGCTGGATGTAGTGTCTTCACCCTGCCATCGAATATCTCTGGATGCCCGGTATGCTCCGAAACTTCGGAAACGTGCAACCCTGAATTCCTGAGAGCTTTTGCGGTTCCGCCCGTGGATACGATTTCCCATCCCATTTCTACGAGTTCCGAGGCGAACTCGAGTATACCGGATTTGTCCCAGACGCTTACGAGAGCTCGTGGCTGCGCCATGGTGATGCGTGAGTGAGATGGCCTTGAAGGATTCGCGTTGCCTAATCCCCTCGGGAGGAAATGACTTGATCGATTCGAAGCATCCCCATTGCTGTCTCTGTGGCAGATTCAAGGGATCTCTCGATAACAGAAAACGGGTGCCACACTCCTTCGACTATCCATGTCTTTCCTTCTGCGGAAACCCCCATTTGATCACTTCCCTCTCTCGCAGTGGCACGGAGCTCTAGCACCCTGTCTAGTGGTTCTCCCCCTCCATTCTCAGCTAGTGTTGCAGGAATTGTCTCCAATGCTCTTGCATATGCCTCCATTGCGAGCCTCTCCCTACCTCCTTGTGTCTCCGATTCGGAACGGACTGCGTGTGCCATCCGGCAATGAGACGCCCCTGCTCCTGGCAGAACTTTCTCTTCCATTGCAAGAGAAGTGGCTCTGAGGGAATCGTGAATACCACGGATGACCTCTTCGGTACCAGTTTCTCCGGCACCACCAACCTCTATTGTCACAATTGTGGGGCTTGGACAATCCTCAATCCTGATGATGTCCTCTACGGTGTCCGATTCCTCCCTCCTTTCCCAAGAGAGGCCCCCACATTGACCCAGGTCAGCGGTTTCGAAATCAAGTGGTGACTCTATTATTCTAGCACCGAGGGCGTCGGCGGCATTCCTAATCTCTCTGGAATCTAAATCGCCAATTGCTAGAATCCCGACGTCAGAGAGATAATGGAGAATGTCCCTGTCAATCTCGCCAGAACATAGTATTGCAGCTGCTCCGCTAGTAGCAATGCTCTGGCATATTGCTTCTTTACGCTGTTGCTCGGCCCCGACGAAAGAGTCTAGCTGTTCGGCATTTGAAATCTTGACCTCAACGTCCCTAGACATTTCTCGAATCTTCAAGTCGCCATCCAAACATGCAACCTTGGGATCTTTCAAATTGTTAGGAAGACTGTCCATTTGCACCCTTCTCCTGAAAGTGAATCCTCTGACCAGTCTCGAGTCTCGGAGGCCTCCTGTGCCGGATTTGAACATACATACGTGTTCTGCCGATGCCTCGCCCCGGTTTTCGTAAACCGTCCTAATGGCTTCTACAATCATTGTAGAGAAGTGTTCCAAAGCTAGCTCCGCCCCTTTTCCACGGAGCGCAGTCTCAGCAACAGAGAGCATCATTTGTTCGTCGGGATCTTGTGCGTCTGAGTGGAGCTGTGCCCTAGAGGCCTCGAAAGAAAGATGGTATCCCTCAACCAGAGTAAGGGGGTGCAGCCCCTTTCGAAGTAGATTGTTTGCTTCGATTAGCAAGGAGCCACAAATCAACATTGTCGTTGTAACGCCATCCCCACATTCCTCTTCCTGGGACTCAGCCATGGAAACCATCATCTTGGCTGCCGGGTGACGTACCAAAAGCTCGGCCACTATCTTTGCACCGTCGTTTGTGACAGCGGTTGTTCCATCGGTCTTGTAGAGCATCTTGTCGAGGCCCCGAGGTCCAAAAGTAGGCTTTAGTAAGTCCGAGAAAACACGGGCTGCGACGATAAGTTTCTCCTGGACATCGGTACCGCTGGTAACCTTGGTGTGCTCTGGAACTATGGTCACCTTGGGCCTGTCCGAACCGTCGCTCATGTGTTACGGGCGGAACGGGTCGCAATGAATGCTTTGAGATTGAAATTCGAATGTTTGTGGGGTCATGGGTGCGAATGTCTATGTCGTACAGGATTGACGATTACATGTGAAGAGTCGTCTTGCGGGCGTGTTAATCGGCGGGATGATTGCCATGTCTGCGATTATCTCTCCAATTGCTTCTGGGCAGGAGATTTTCCCTTCAATAGTGCTGGAATGCATCGAGGCAGAGGTGGACTTTGACCTTCCAGATTCTGATATTGCTACCGTTCATTGTTCGGTCGAGAATCCCCATTCATACTCTGAAAAGGTAGAGTTGTCCTATGGCTCAGCAGAAATTGCAGTTACCGGGCCCGGGTCAATTACCGTCGCGGGCGAACAAACCGAGTCCTTCGAGGTTAGCCTGAGAGCAGTGCAGTCGACGTTTGCCGGTACTCATGAGGTGAATGTCACTGCACAGGTCACAGAAGCTGGCGGAATTCCAGTGGGAATTATTACCAATCTGGAGGAGGAAATTGTCTCTGCAATCGTTCCGGAATGGATAAGCTGTGACGTGAATTATGGAATTGGTTCGTTAAGTGTGGAAGCGGGTCAGGAAGTGGGTTTCACGGCTTCTTACTCCTGTGACAGCAACAAGAATCAAAGTTTGGATGTCGAATTGCATCTGGTTCCCGAGGGTGCTGCGCAGGAGTCGATGTGGCCGTCTGGGTTCAACGAAATTAGTAGTCAGGGTTGCGAGATAGCAATTTCCGGGGGCGACGGCGTGGTTAACTGCCAGTTCCTGCTGACGACCCCATCTAATTTAGAGGAGGAGTGGCGGGGTTGCCTAGTTGTAGTAGACGAAAGGATGGTAACGGCAAAATCCTGCAATGACGAGGATTCCCTGCCATTAGTAGTCAGTTCAAAGGAGGGGGGTATCGAAATAGGGCTAGGGGGCAACGGAAGCCTACTGGAGGACTTGTCGCTTTCAGAGGATAGCTTGCCATATGTAGCGGGAATTGCAAGTATCTCGGTTGTCTTGGTCGTGTTGGCAATCAAAATGAGGCGTGGCGTGGACTAACCGAGGACCCTGATCATCCATCGGACGAACAGCGAGGAAGCCCCGGCCAGAAATATGGAAGGAGTCGATTCGAAGGAGTAAGTAGATGTGAATAGGTAGTATAGGAAAAGTGACAGTATTAGAAAAATGGCGATGTCAAGGGCCATTTCCCTTCCCATCCCAGAGTGTTTGAGTATTTTCTCTCCGTCACGAATAGTGATTACGGACAGGGCAAGAACGCCGACGATAATCAGATGCCCGACTAGCCATCCAAGATTAGCACCGAACACTGTCACTAGATCCTCTTGGAACCCACCCATAATCATGGAGGCTATGTCTACCACGACCCCAGCCAGACGTGAGCGATTCTTGAACTGTACGTGCTACTACCACATTCTGGGGTGACAAATCGAAAGGAAGGAAGAGTGGTGGTTCTAAGTCAGATTGTCACTCTGCCGAAATAGACGGTGGGGATGCATGGGCGAAGGAACACCCGTTCGGAGCAGCGGTGTTGGGGTTCGAGGTTTGGCAATGGGAGTGCACCGATTTCTGAAGAAGTGGCTGTTTTTCTACCGGCCATGGACAGTTTTTTGGGCGTTCTACTTCGGTCCGTGGACATGGTCATTCAGATTCTTGAGTATACTAATACCCAAGAATCCGAGGTTGGTGCTATTTGGTTCTAATGAGGGCAGGTTGTACTCGGACAATTCTAGGGCGCTGTTCGAGCACATTGCTAGGGAATCGGACATCCTGAAGCCAGTCTGGATTACCCGAAGCAAGGATATCGTGAGCGAGGTCGAGGTCGAATTCCCTGGCATGGCTGTGAAAAGTCCAAGCCTGAAAGCGGCAGCAATTTATCTCAGGGCGAAGCAAGTTGTGTTTTGTCACAGCTTCTTGGACATGTGTTACATGCCGAGAATTCCGGGAAAATTCGAGAACTGCCTATGGCATTCAATCCCTCTGAAGAAGATTGGTTTCTTCAGACCGGCCTCAAAACACCGGGAGAGAACTTTCACTCGTTGGTGCAGTGGCGTGAATAGGGTCTTCGTAGCTTCAGAGTATGAAGAGGAGATGATGAGGATTGCATTCGGTGAAGACGGGATAGATTTTGTAATCTCCGGGAACCCCCGGAATGACTGGCTCTATGATAACTCCAAAGCAGCATCGGAGGGCTTCGAGGACACGCGGACCATTCTTTATGCCCCAACTTATAGAATCGCGGGGGATGATGGGGCCGTTCCGAATCATCATATCTTACATCCATCTCTATCGGAAAAAGACATACATGAGTTCCTGATAGAAAACGATGCACGACTGATTGTCAGACCTCATTGGATTAGAGGGGAGGTCGGGTTCGCTTCAGAAAGAATGGAGAGCGCGCCGCAGACCGAGGAACCTGACTTATTCCGACTTTTCGAGAAAGCGGATGTCTTCGTCACCGACTACTCAGGGGGATTTTTCGATTGGTTGATCCTTGACAGGCCAGTGGTCTTTTCGGCCTATGACTTGGACGAGTATGAGGAACAGGTTGGGTTCGTCCAGGACTACTCCGAATTTGCCAGTGGGCCTATCTGCAAGACAGCCATCGAGGTTTTAGATGCGATAAAGGAGGGATTGGACGAACCGGAAAAATTCTCCGATCTTAGGAGGGCGCAGGCCAATAGATTCCTAGGAGACTCAGCAGGAGGCGCCAGTGGTAAAATTATGAAGATTCTAGAAGACGAGGCTTCCTCCAGAATGTGATAGCGAATATCGGATTCCCCGCTGGTCTAATTACTCCGCCTTCTCTCGAACCACCATGGAATCTCAGGTCGACGTGGTAATTCCGACCTTCCGACGACCCGAAGCCCTGGCTGCTTGCTTGGAGTCAATTAGAAGACAGTCAGTCCCTGTTCGTTCAATAGAGGTAGTAGATGACTCTGAAACGGACTACGGTCCCGGGATTTCTAGAAACGTCGGTTGGAAGCGCGGAACGGGAAATATCGTCGCTTTCATTGATGACGATTGCATTGCGGACGAAAATTGGATCGAGTGTATTCAAGATGTTTTTCAGATTCATGAATTGGGAGGCATTGAGGGCGGCATTACCACAACAGAACTGGATGGGGGAGTAATTGATTTCAACCCCCCAAATCGGTTCAAGTGGGACCGATTCAAAACAGCAAACATGGCTGTCAGGAGAGAGGTGCTGGAGGAAATCGGAGGATTTGACGAAAGGTACTTCCTGCACCGAGAAGACACGGACCTGGCTTGGAGAATCATTGATTCTGGGCATAGGATGGCCTGGGCACCCCAGTGCAAGGTCCACCATCCAGAGCCAATAGGAATCCACGGAGCAGTCTACGGGGCCTACCCCCGTTCTGAGCAACTTCTTTATCATTGCAATCCTAGAAAGTTCGTAGAGTGTGCCGCGGGAATGATTTCTTCTAAGCGGGTGTTAGATGGGAGCCTACGTAAGTTGAGGAGGGAGATGCGTAAGTTGCACGAACCTGAAGACGTTGCTCCACTCACTGCAACCCAGTCAATTTCCCTGTGGACAAAAGCTTGGATGTTGGCTGTACGCTGGAAGCTCGTGAGTCTGGTAGTGGGTGAGCCAAAGGAAGCACCGAGATTGCTCAGATTGTGAATAATGCTCACAGTTTCCCAAGAACTAGTCGGATTACAAAGGGGTCTTCACCCTCATACACGGCCAATCCCATCCCCTCAGTACACTCAATAATAGTGAAATTCTTTTCCACCTTGGCTCTGAGATATTCCAGTGAATAGAGCATTCTGAAATGTATCTCGCCTATGCTGGATTTGAAATTAACCATGCACTTTTCTAATTCCGAAGATCCCTTTGTGGACCTGGTTTCAATGAAGATTAATTCGTCGTCTATGACTAATTCACAAATCTTTTCCAACAATTGGTCTAACAGGGATTCTTCGATGGCGTGTGCAAAGAATCTCAAATAGAATACGTCGGATTATTGTATATTCTCAATAACGTCTCCCTGGGTGAAGATTTGATTTGCAGGGCAAACGATATCGATTCCTCGGACTTCTGAGTACCCCTGTCCGTCGAAGAAGAAGGTGTCCCTCCCATTTCCACATCCCAGATCAAGGAGCTTGATGTTGCGTTCGGGATATTTTCTAATCAGATATTGGTCGGTGAAGACTGCAAAATCGCTTGGTGAGGTCAGCTTACTTGCCTCGTCAGAGGAATAGAATTTTTCCCAGTATTCAACGTTGTCCATTTCTTCAACCTCCGTAAGAATTAGTGTGAATGGAGGGGGTGAAGTCTCCCTCTAACGCAATCTTCAGTGGCCTTCCGATAAAATGACTGCTCCATCTCTGATAACTCGTTGAAAGCCCTCCTGTCATCCTCGGTCACCTTTCGTTTCCTCTTCAGTAAGTAATTCATGGCTGCAATTATCCTCAGTCCAAGCAACAAAGACGAGAGGGCCCAGAGATTTCCAAAGGTTTGATGGCTATCAACGCTCTTTCCCTCCCATCCAAGTGCTTTGAATAGATGTGAGTTCAAGTCCCCATCTCTCTCAGCAATCAAGACCAGATCAAAGAGTTTCAGGTTGTCTAGTGCGGAGTCAAGCGTTTCAGGATGGATTTCTTCTGTATCAGAGTGAAACTCATCGGAGAACACCCTGACTAGGTAATTGTCCATCCTGATTCTATTATCAGCAGTCAAGTAAGAAGACAGAGAGGGGGAATCCGAGTACCCAAAGTAGTAGTCATAGTTGTAGTTGGAAATGAGTCTGCTCCATGGTTCTCTGATACAGGTCACCAGAACAACTCTGGTATCATTATGCAGAACCTGATAGTTCGGGGACCCCCATTCAGTTGCCACGAATGTAATACCCCCAGCCTCGCAGCCATCGATGAATGCCGAAAGTTCGTTCTCTTCGAACTCCCAGACGGGGATTTCCTCTCCATCGGGGGAACATGGGTTCCCGTTCTTGTGGTTTGGATACAGAGTCTCCCCATTGGCGATGGCTTGGTTAATCACAGAGCTCCCGGCTGCCTTGTGCACATGTTGAAACCAAACCAGTCTGAACATCTTTCTCAATTGGCGTGTGAGGTCGATTGTATTTCACTATCTTGTAGCAATGGTCCTCCGATTGAGTGATAAGTCAGAGTGAAAGTTTCGAAACGTGGTGGAAAGACCCCTGGTAGATGGTTTCCTTCTCGGGCTACCTAAGTGCGGGACAACTTGGCTAGCTGGAGTTCTATCACAAAATCAATCGATCTCATTCTCTTCCCCGAAGGAACCAAACATTCTCGCTAGTCACAGGGGGACCTTTGGGAGGGACGAGTCGGAACCCGATCTCCAGAAGTACGAACGGTCGTTCTCTGGGGGCGGTTTTCGGATCGATGGATCAGTGCATGCATTCTCTTGTCCTCTGGCCCCAAGAAGAGTGTTCGAGATAAATCCAGAAGCACGTTTCATAATTTGCCTGCGGGATCCGGTAGAGAGAGCTTTCAGTCATTGGAAGATGGTCAGAGACGATATGGCTGATCGAATCCATGGAGCAGACTGGAGTGACTTTGGGGCAGCTTGGAGCGATGAACGCTTGAAGGGTGATTCTATTTGGTCGGACTCGATGGAGAGATGGCTCAATTTTTTCGAGCTTGAAAGGTTCTTGTTCGTCGACAGCAGAGATCTTAGAAATTCTCCAGAATTAGTGTTGAGGGATATCGATTCTCATCTAGGAATAGACGAGTATGAGTATGATTTGGAAAGGGGGGGAAAGTCAAACGAATCCCGTAATAGGAGGGCGATAACAGGTGTTGGGGTAGCGTTCAAACGAGTCGTGCGCTTTATTCCCGAGAGCACCAGAAATATACTATCCATGCCACTGCAAAAAAGGTCGATCAATATCTACGATTTGCCGATAATTAGCAGGGAGGGTGAGTCCTCGCAGCTGGGTTCCGAACATTACAACACCTGTGCGACGGAGGTTATATCTGATCTAGAGAGATTCGAGGTTGTCTCGGGGTTCTCGACCTCCCACTGGGTGGAGGGGATTAGGAGAAAATGTTCGTTGAAGTGAGGGTTTTCTGGTATGGCACTTGAGATTGGAGAACAAGATGCCGCGTGGATGGTCTCCCTAGCTGGCTTGCCCGGGATTGTCTCCTTGCAACCGATGGAGGGGGGTTGGGACAACACCAATTCACTGCTGTGTCTGGATGATGGTTCGAAGGTTGTACTGAAGGCCTGGAATTCCAACTCTGTGGACGAGGTGTCCAGAGTGGTAGAGAGGCATCTGCATTTGCAGTCCAACGGGATTCCGACTGCGGTCCCCCTGGAGCTCAATGACAAGAGGTTGTTCAGAGAGCGCGCGGGGGTGGCTTGGACCCTCCTGCCCTACTTTGAAGGTGGTCACTTGGGAACCGACCGGGATTCCTTGAGGAGCTTGGGCGAGACCCAGGCCCGAATGCACCTCATTCCCATCAGCGAATGCTTTCCTGAGACGTACAAGATGGGCTTCGATTTCTTCGAAGAGGTAATTGAGCTGGCAGGGGTCAAAGGAGATCGGTCGGAGTTTATCGAGACGCTGACGAGAGAGGGGGAGTCGTTGAAAAGTCGAGTTACGGGCACACTTCCAATAGGAGTCCTCCACGGTGACTTGTTCCCGGACAATGTAATTGGCAGTGGTTCGGTTGACGCTATCCTGGATCTAGAGGAGGGATGGATTGGCCCCTTGGCTTTCGACTTGGCGATGTCATTCGTAGGATTCGGGTGGCAAGGCGGTTCTCCGGTTGAGAGTCGTTGGGAGGCCTTGGTAGAAGGATATCAGTCTGTTAGGAGGCTTTCGGAAGAGGAGATTGGTAAACTGCCTGATTTGCACCGATATGCAACTCTAGCCATAGCCTGCTGGAGATACTGGAAGCACAACCTGAGCGAGCCTGATGCAAACCTCGCAAAACGATATGTGGAGATGGTCGACCGGTTGGATGTCGATTTTTACTTCGGTGGTGCTTTCGAATGAGTGGCGTTGTGCATTCTGTAAATGTCAGCCCAGAGGGGGGAGTCCCCAAGATTCCCGTGAGGTCGGCCAATGTCAACACTGGGGGGGTGGAGGGAGATTGCAACAAATTCCGTGCCGAGAGAAGGGGAGGAGACCCGAATCGTGCGGTCTGCATTTTCTCCCTCGAGAAGATTGAGGGCCTGAAGAGGGAGGGGCATCCCATAGAAGTGGGCTCAACCGGGGAAAACATCACCATTCGAGGTCTAGAGTGGGATTCATTGGAAGTGGGGATGAGGCTAGAAATAGGGGGTTCCACCCTCGAGCTGAGTGAGCCCTGTGCTCCCTGCAGCAAGATTGGGGGTTCATTCATAGAACGAAGGTTCGACAGAGTGGACCACGCGCTAGAATTCGGGTGGTCAAGGTGGCTTTCTCGTGTGGTGCGAGAGGGGACTGTCTCGGTCGGGGATGCAGTGGACATCATTATTACAGAATGACGAAGGGACGATATCATGATGATGAACAGGCGTGGGACCCGGGTAGGATTCTTCGAGAGGATCTCGAGGGGCTGGAAGATGACTAAGCTCGGAATGGCAGTGGTGAGGGCGGACCCGGAACTGATGGTCTACACCCTTCTGTCAGCTGTGTTCTCTCTAATGGCCATCGGTGCTGCTATTTCCGGATCGATTGGCTTGGAGGCAATCACTGAATCAGATTCCGCAGCAACTAGCGAAGAGGATAATCTGGTCACCGCTGGCCACATGGCAATTTGGTTTGTATTCTACCTAGTCGTCTCGGTTATCACGGTCTTCTGGAACGCCGCCATAATCGCTAGCGCTTACGAGCGCCTCACGGCGGGAACAAACCCTAGCTTCTCATACGGCATAGGGCAGGCGATGAAGTGCCTGCCCCAGATTCTTGTATGGGGAGTCATTTCAGGAACGGTCGGATTGTTTCTGCAGATCCTAGAGGGGATTTCCAAGGACCCGGACGCCCCCCCGCCCCTCAGGTTAGTTGCTGGTATCGCATCGTTCGTCTTCGGTATTGCTTGGTGGGTAGTTACCTTCTTCATAATCCCGATAATTGTACTTGAGAGGGCTGGGGTGATCGAAGGAATGAGCGAAAGTCCAAGACTCTTCAAAAAAACATGGGGAGAGGATGTTACTACTCACATCGGGACAGGTTTGCTGATGTCTCTCGTGATTTTACTTCTGTTTGTGATTTTCATGCCTTTGATGATGCTTGGTGAGGTTGGGGCCGTATTTGGTGGCGTGCTTCTGGTCTTGGGGCTCTTGCTGGCTGTACTCTTCTTCTCCACCGTCGAGGCCGTGAACAGGGCCTCTCTGTTCTACTACGCCAAGACTGGACAGTCACCCCCTATGGCCCAGAAGCACGGATTGAGCTTCTAAACCGGAAGTTCGCCATCGTGAAATATGAAGGGCGGTACAGAACAGCCCTGAGCAGAGGTACCCGAGCGGTCAAAGGGGCTGGGATGAGGTCCCAGTGCGTAGTGCTTCGCAGGTTCGAATCCTGCCCTCTGCACCAACTAGTGAACTACTATCCAAAGCGCCACTGCAAACAGTGATGCCCCCATTGCTCGATTGAGTGCGATAGCAGAACTAGGAGTTGTGAAGGCCCTACGGAGCACGGTCCCAAACGCTGCCCATGACATCACAGCAGGGAGGCCGAAGATTACATTCAGAAGGACCAACATTGCCTTTCCTGCGAATCCAGCACCAAATAGGGTCCCGAAGGTGGTCATCAGAACGAGGAAGTGAATCCATGCCTTCCCGTTCACGAACTGAATGGCAACCCCAGTTGAGAAGCCGAGGCGCTCGTTTTCCTGTGAACCCTCTTCCAATGGATTGGAGGTTGCAATTTTGTAGGAAAGGTAGGCAATGTATCCGGCACCAATAAAAGTTAGGATTTCGAAGATTTTTTGGTTTTCCTCTATGAAGACGGTCGCGCCTCCCACGAAAAGTCCCAGGGTCGACCATCCGACGGCCATTCCCGAGATGAGGGCTAGCGTCCCCTTGAACCCGTGTTGGGAACCGTGAGCTGCGCATAGGACGTTATTGGGGCCCGGGCTGAAGCACATCGGGATGATGAACACAAGGGTGGCAATGAGCAGGGTCGTGTCCATACTCATCACCGATTTCACGATTGGCTGGTCCTCAGGGCCTGATCGATATCTGACCACAAGTCCTCAATGTCCTCTATTCCAACGCTCATTCTGACAAATCCCGGGACGATTCCGGCCTTGAGCCTGACGTCCTCGGGAACGAAGGAGTGGCTGGTGTTGAAGGGACATTCAACTAGGCTCTCGATTCCTCCGAGGCTAGTTGCCTCGAACACTATCTCAAGGGCGCGGATGAAGCGAAGGGCGCTCTCGTCGCCACCCTTGACTGCGAACGATAGCATCCCCGTCCCCTTGGGCACAATACGCTTGGCAACCTCGTGGTCAGGGAAACTCACTAGAGAGGGGTGATTGACGCTAGTAATCGCTGAATGCCCCTCTAGCCTTTGAGCAATCTCGGACGAATTGGAAACATGAATTGGCATCCTGGCATGGAGGGTCCGCATCCCCCTCTCCAGAAGGTAGCACATTTGTGGGTCTGCTGCCCCACCGAATCTGGATTTGGCATGGAAAACCCCCTTGATAAGATCCTCTCGGCCGACTACGATGCCAGCCGTGAGATCGGTGTGGCCATTCAGAAATTTCGTTCCCGAATAGATGACTAGATCAAAGCCCATGGGGATTGGTCGACACGCCCATGGAGTTGCGAAGGTATTGTCGACAATGGATACCAACCCGTGCTTTTTGGCAATGTTAGACATCTTCTCCAAATCGCAAACCTTGAGAACGGGGTTTGTGATGGTCTCTACGTAGAGAACCTTTGTGTTATCTTTAATCGCGGCTTCGAAAGAAGACGGTTCCCTAATGTCCGCCATTGTAACCTCGATGCCGTATCTCGGTAAATCGGAAGTCATCAGACCATAGGTCCCCCCATAGATGTCAGCAGACGTGACCACGTGATCTCCCTTGGAAAGGAGCGAGAGGAGTGTGGAGGAGATTGCTGCCATTCCGCTACCGAAAGTCTCGCCGTCCTCCGCGCCATCCAGAGCAGCCACCTTAGCGGCAACTGCCTCGGAGTTGATGCTTGAATAGCGACTGTACAGGAGAGTGTGCTGACCACCTGTCTCCATCCACTTGCGGTATCTCTCATCGGTAAGCTGGTATGTGGAAGTAGTGAAAATGGGAGTAATAGCCGACCCCTCTATGTTGTTGGTGCCCGACCAAACGGCCCTAGTGGAAAACTTTCGATTGGAGAACTTGTCGTCCATGCCTCGGGATTGGCCTGTTAGCAATAACGGTGCTCATTCCATTCCAATGGCATCAAGCACGGATTGGAGTTCTGGTTCGACGACAACGGACCTTGTCTTCGCATTGTCGATTGCTATACCTGGGTCCTTCAGACCGTGTCCCGTAACTGTCACTACCACGGTCGATTCCAGAGGAATCATGCCTCTTGCGTGATTCTTCACTATCCCTGCAATCCCAGCAGCCGATGCTGGTTCAACAAAAATTCCCTCCGTTCTAGCAAGCATTCTCTGGGCATCTAAAATCTCATCGTCGGAGACGCAATCTATAGCGCCCGAAGACTCCTCCGAGGCTTTCACCGCTTGGTCCCAGCTTGCTGGGTTTCCAATTCGGATGGCTGTTGCTATGGTCTCCGGGGAGTTGATGGCCTGCCCCCTGACAATTGGTGCCGCTCCCTCCGCTTGCCAGCCCATCATCATGGGTAAAGAAGTGGAATTTCCCGAATCCCTGTACTCGTTGTATCCCATCCAGTAGGAAGTGATGTTTCCCGCATTTCCAACAGGCAAGAAATGCATGTCGGGAGCTTTTCCTAGAACGTCGCAGACCTCGAACGCAGCCGTCTTCTGGCCCTGGATTCTGAAAGGATTGATACTGTTCACTATCTCGATTTCTTTCCTCTCACCCAACTCCCTCACAAGATCCAGAGAGTCATCGAAGTTCCCTCTAACCTCAAGAGTCTGGGCACCATGAATCAAGGCCTGTGCCATCTTTCCGAAAGATATCTTTCCCTCTGGGATCAGGACCACGCAGGTCATTCCTGCCCTGGCAGCATAGGCTGCGGCTGATGCGCTTGTATTGCCAGTACTCGCACAAACGATGATGCTGGCAGACCTCTCTGCGGCCTTCGTTACTGCAAGGGTCATTCCTCTGTCCTTGAAAGAAGCAGTTGGATTGAGTCCTTCGTACTTGACGAATAATTGGAAATTACCCCCGATGGCACGAACAATGTTCGGAGTCTCGATGAGGGGGGTGTTCCCCTCGTTAAGGGAGACTATCGGGGTTTCCTCATCCACTGGGAGGAATTGTCGGTAACGCCGGATTATGCCATGACCCTCCATGGGCAGCCCCAAACGCGATACAACATGAACCTGCCCGATTGGGGGATTATGGGAGAGAGCCTATCTTGTCGGCTATGGCCAGGCACACTGCAACCACCGACCCAATAGTCAGGGCGAATAGTATGGTGCCCATACCGAATGTTCCACCAAGAATCACGCCAATGATCAAGACGGAAATCTCGATAGTGATTCGAACCCAGCCGATTGGAATACCGGTTACCCTCTGGAGGCCGGTCATCCAACCATCCCTTGGACCCGGTCCCAGGTTCGCAGTAAGATACATCGCACTACCGATTCCAATGAGCACTATTCCTAATGAGACCTGGAGATAAGAGACTAGGATTGTTTCTGGAGTAGGTATCAGGTGGACGGTGATTTCTATCGTCCCTGCGATGATGATTGCGTTCAGAACTGTACCAATCCCAGGTATCTCTCTGATTGGAATCCAGAGGAAGAGAACTGCGACGCTGACCAGGAAAGTCGCCTCTCCGATCGACCAGTCTATGACTTCTGCAATTCCTTCCGCGAGGACGGTCCAGGGTGTGTTTCCTATTTCAGCCGCGATTAGTACGGCATCACCCAGACCGAAAAGGAACTCGCCGATTACCAATATTACTAGTGTGGAGAGTTTGGGTCTCGTAGACATTGGGTCATCAGAACTCCACCAGACTGTAGGGACCTTCTTTGCTGGTCGAAGGAAGTCAAGGGCTCCCATCAGGCAACGCTGTACGACTCAGCCTTCAACCCAACTGGTGTAATCCTTGGTGGCCTCAGCCTTCCATGCAAGTAACTGGGGTGTAGAGTAGGGGTGTTTTTCGGAAATGAGATTGAACAGATCCTCCTTCGATGTGTTGGAGGTCTTTACCTGAATCCTCCACTCTGAGGATCCCTCAACATTGCCCTCCCATCTGAAAACTGAACTGACCAAGTCCCTTTGCACGCAGGCAGCTAAACCTGACTCGACCAAATCGAATGCCCACTCTCCTACAATGGGCTCTGGCCAGTCCCCTGGGAGAGTCGTCTGCACTACCCAAACCGTCCCGGACATGGTCTTCCGTGAACGTTGACACGGATGAATCCCATGGAATAAATTGAATGCATTGAGGTGTTTCGGGATACAGAGCACAATGCAATCATGGGAGGGACCGATTGACACGGGAGAGATTCCGGGGGATGGTTCGGGCTTCGATGTGATAGTGGTGGGTGGAGGTCCTTGCGGTTCTGCGGCTGCGGCATACAACGCGATGAACGGATGCAGGGTCCTCTTGATCGAGAAGGAAATATGGCCTAGAGACAAAGCATGTGGAGATGCAGTGGGGGGCAAGTCTCTGTCTCATGTAAAGGAGCTTGGCGTGAAGGAGTTGATTGAGGAGACTCCCTACTTCCGTGTTGACTCAATTATCTTCGGAAGCGCGAATGGAAACACGGTCAGGGTAATGCTACCGGAGGAGGAATTTGAGAAGAAGATGGCAGGATACGCTCTACCCAGAGTACAGTTCGACTACATGATGTTCAAGAGAGCCACAGAATTGGTGATTGGTTCGGGAGGAGCAGTGATTCAGGGTTTCAGCGTTGAAGAGGTCTGTTTTCAAGACGGGCGAATCACGGGAGTCTCGGGGAAATTTGGCGGACGTAGGTCCGATGGAGACGATCTGAGCTTCTCGGCTCCACTGACAATAGGCGCTGGTGGTTACAGGTGCCCGGTTGCAACCACTCTGGTCGAGACTCTGCATGAAGAGAAGATGAGGGACGATGACCACTACTGTGGAGCATACAGGGAATACTGGGAGGGGGTTGCAGGCTTCGATGGAAACCAGGGCCCGATAGAAATTCACTTCGTCGACGAAGTGATTCCTGGATACTTCTGGCTTTTCCCTGTCAAAGAAGGAGTAGTAAACGTGGGCATTGGGATGGTAATTTCTGAACAGAGAAAGCAAACTGGTGCTGACAAGTCCCTGAAGAAGAAGCAGAAGTGGGTAATCGAAGAACATCCTGTGTTTAAGGAGCGTTTCAAGGGCGCGAAGTTCGTAGAAGGATCCGGCAAAGGATGGCAATTGCCATTTGGGTCACCCAGGAAGAAGGCTCCCTCGTTTCAACCTAGGAGATCGGCTGGTGGGGGAGTCATGTGCGTCGGGGACGCGGCCAGCCTAGTAGATCCTTTCACCGGGGAAGGAATTGGGAACGGGCTCGTCTCCGCGAAGCTCACCGCTAAGCACTTCGACAAGGAAGCCCATGCTGACGGCTTTCCAGAGGAGGCGGCTCTGGAATACATGGAAGAACTATGGGGTATCCTTGGGAAAGAGCTGACTAACTCACACAGACTTCAGAAGATTGTCAAGTGGAAGAGGGTCATGAATTGGTTCGTAGGTAAGGCTTCCAGAAAGGAGGAAATGGCAGATATGATGACGGGAATGATTGCGGATAAGGAAGCCCAGAAGGCCCTATGGAGTCCGTGGTTCCTGTTCAAGACTATATTGCTGCCATGAGGTGGTTCGGCCGTGGAAGGAGAAATCAGTGAGTCCCTGGAGGGAATCGAGATCATCTTCCTAGATTTGGATGGGACGATATATCTCGGAGAGAGCCTAATAGAAGGCGCTCTCGATTTCCTAGGACGATTAGAGGAGAGGGGGATACGGAGGTTTTTCCTTTCTAACAATTCAAGCAAATCTGTGATGCAGTACCTAGACAAACTGAGGAGTCTGGGCATCGATGCCAAAGAGGGGGAAGTTCTACTGTCCACTCACGACCTATTGTCCTGGCTTTCCAAGGAGGGAATTAGCAATACGTTCCTAGTGGGGACTGAGGGAATGAGGGGGATGCTGGAGGATGCGGGAATTTCTACGGGCTCCTCCGAACCCGAATACGTAGTCCTGGGATATGACACGGAAGTGACATACGCGAAGCTGGCTACTGCCTCAGCTCATCTGCATCGGGGAGTTCCGTTGGTGTCAAGCCACCCCGACGTGGTCTGCCCGTCACCAGATGGGGGGCTCCCCGACACGGGTGCTTACATGGCCCTCTTTGAGGCAACAACTGGAGTTAGGCCGAGCCATGTATGTGGTAAGCCGAACAAGGGGATGATTCTCCACAAGATCGAGGATTTGGGTTTGAGTGTGGATAGGTGCGCAATGGTTGGCGATCGCCTCTATACGGACATGGAGATGGCTGAGAGGGCGGGAGTACATGGTGTCCTAGTACTATCTGGAGAAGCGACCTTGTCCGACATAGACGGTAGCGGACTCAGCCCATCTCTCGTTGTTGACTCGGTTGCGAGCCTTGGAATATAGTCATAGAATCCAAATTTGCAACCAGAGAAATAGATAAACTCGACTAATACGGGCCCCATCATGGATGGAATTCTGCCTAGGGCTGGAAGAGCCATCCATCGGCGAAGGATCCTAGTCATCGCAGTGGCACTAGCATCAATCGCATTATCGGTGCTGCTGATAGCCCAAGGCAACGAGTTCGATGATGGAAACTCCCCCCCTCCAACGATGGAATCGGGCAGAGCCCTCGAGCTGGTAAGCGAAGAGCTCCCAATCGTAGCGACGAACAGCGTTACCTACATCTTCTCCCATGAAACCCTATACTGGGACGACCCAGAGTTCGAGAGTGCCGTGAGGGACTCCCTAGACGGCCTCGATGAGATATCGCTGGATGTCCTGGAAATTAGTCTCGCATACGACAGCCCAGAGGATCAGGCCCACCTCGCCCGTCACGTTTCGATTGACGGGCATAGGGTGGCTGCTTTCGTTAAGTTCAGCGGGTCTGAGGGAGAGATCGCCAAGGAGATAGCCGATATCAGAACGGTCGTGAGTAGTGGGGACCTCGACATCCTAGTGACTGGGAATCTGATAGTCAACTCAGATTTCGACACCCTCCTAGAGGCCGATGAGCGAAGAGCAGAGATGATCGGCATACCCATCTCTCTCATCATCCTCCTCTTCGTGTTCAGAACAGTGGTCGCATCTCTGCTTCCGATGGCTGTAGCCGTCTGCATGTTTCCCTTTGCTACTGGGCTTTCGTTCATGATTTCCAGGTGGTTCTCAATGACCCAGTACTCGGTCTCAATGATTTCTCTTATTGGGATTGCCGTGTCCATAGACTACAGCCTGTTCATGATTAGCAGGTTCCGGGAGGAGCTCAACAAAGGAGAGGAGGTGGAGGATGCCGTTGCGACGATGATGGGCACCGCCGGTCGAGCAATCCTGTTCTCGGGGGCCACCGTCGCCGTGGGCTTGTGCAGCCTATTCTACTTCACCGCTACGCACATGCCATCGATGGGGATGGGGGCATTCCTAGCAGTCCTTGGTGCACTGGTATACTCACTCACGCTCCTGCCGGCACTGCTCTCAGTAATAGGGCATGGAATTGATAGCTTGCCGGTCCCTTTTCCTGGCACGGGTGGGGAGTCGAAGTTCTGGGAGCATTTTTCAGGACGGGTAATGAGGAATCCCGTTGGGTGGCTCGTGCCGTCCATGGTGTTACTATTGCTCCTAGGCACTCCTTTCCTTCACGTACAGTTGAATGCGGGAGGCCTGGATGCCTTGCCACCGGACCTCGAGTCTCGACAGGCATACGAGGTTCTCGAGGAGGAGTTCCCGGCATTCACTGCTTCCATAGTTCCCATTGTGATTGTCTTCGAGGACGGACAAGACCAATTCTCAAAGTCCTTTGCGAAGGAGCTTACAGAGGTATGTGACGGAATTAGGGGGCTAGATGGGGTAATTCGCGTAGAACATCCCCTTTGCACGCCGGAGCTCTTCGATCAGGATGTTTCCGAGTGGCCACTCGATGCGAGAATTGAGTGGGCGTCTTCGGTTTCGGAATCTGTAGCAATGATCAGCATCCCCATTCAGTATTCTGGGGGGAGTGCCGATGCTGAAAAGCTAATCAAGGACATTCGGAAATTCACTGTTGCAAGTGACCATGAGATATTGGTCGGCAGTTGGACGTCCTACGAGGTCGACATGAAGGAGCATCTCGGAGAGCGAATTCCTACTGCCCTCGCGTTCGTGTTGTTCGTAACTATGGTGCTGGTGTGGTTCCAAGTACGCTCAGTTCTCGTACCATTGAAGGCAGTGCTCATGAACGTCCTCTCAATTTCTGCTTCCTTTGGTCTAATTGTCGTCGTCTTCCAAGATGGATTGTTGTCAGGCCCGCTGAACTTCACACCACAGCCACTTGATCTCATGGTTCCACCTCTGGTCTTCGGAATCGCCTTCGGCTTGTCGATGGACTACGAAGTCCTCATGCTTTCGAGGATCCACGAATCATGGCTCGAGACCGAGGACAACACGCGTGCAGTTTCCGAGGGGCTTCAAGCCTCGGGTAAGCTGATTACCGGTGCTGCTGCAATCATGATTGCGGTTTTCTCAGGATTCATTTTCGCCGATGTGATGATCATCAAGTCAATTGGCTTCGCGCTTGCGGTCGCTGTATTCGTCGATGCCACCATCGTCAGGGCAATCGTCGTTCCATCGGCTATGCGACTGATGGGTCGAGCCAACTGGTGGTCTCCCAGCTTCTCCCCCTCCCGTAAAGACAAAGGCGATGCGTAGGGTAACAAGCGCATGTCAGAGTCCCACAAGCACGATGGAGTCGTCGTTGTCACTGGTGCCAGTGGCTATATCGGAAGCCACATCGTCGCTAATTTGCTGTCCAAGGGAAGGATCGTCAGGGCCACAGTTAGGGATCCTTCTGACCCAGAAAGAGTGGATCATCTGAAGGCAATGGAAATCGGAGTGGGAGGGAGCTTGGAGATAGTCGAGATGGACCTTCTTGATTCCAAGTCAGTCAACGACGCCATTGCGGGATCTAGTGAGGTTATCCACACGGCCGCGGTTGTGATGCTCAAGGCGAAGAAACCCCAGGAGCAGATAGTGGACCCCAGCGTAATCGGGACCAATAATGTGCTAGCAGCGATTGACTCCTCCGGGACAGTCGAGTGCTTAGTGCACACTTCGTCTACAGCTGCCATAAGACCACAGAAATGGGAGGATGGCCAGGTTCTTACTACTGATACATGGGCGGATGACGCCACCGTCGAGAATAACCCGTACGGGCTCGCCAAGTTCAGCGCAGAGAGGCTAGTGAGGGACTGGCACAAATCGAAGGGAGGAGGGGGCCCGAGGATGGTCACAATCAATCCCTGCGTGGTTCTAGGCCCCCCAATGACCAAGAGGCACCTGAGAGGAAGTCCGTCATTCGTGATGACTTTGCTGAATAGGGAGATTCCATTCGTCGTTCCAATGCACATCAGCATTGTGGATGTTCGAGACGTTGCCGAGGCTCACGTGAGGGCCCTGACTATGGGCGAAGAAGAAGGTAGGTACCTCGTTGTATCCGGACAGATGTGGTTCAGGGATATCGCGCGGGCCATGAAGTCAGCGAACCCAGAGCTCAGAATCCCCACAAGGCAGGTGCCATACCTCCTATCTCTAGCGGTCTCCATTTTCCATCCAAAGATTAGCCTGTCATGGGCTAAGATGCATCTGGGAAAGAGATTGTTTTGGGATGCGTCTCCAGCAGAGAGAGATTTGGGGATGAAATGGAGAGACCCGAGAGAGTCGCTTCTTGATACGGTTCCTCCCGTACTGGATAACGGTTGGCTGGGGTGATTCAATTAGGAGGATAGCCCAACTGCTTTGTCTCATGATCCTCTCCTCCACCTCAACAGGCTGCATGTGGTGGGGGGAAGACCCGGTGCCGGAGGTCGAAACGGGGGCATTCGACTTTGGACGAGAGTCTCCTGCTACTACATGGTACCACTTTCCGGGCACCCCTTCAGAGAGATGGGCGGTAGATGCCACAGACCCAGATGTCATGGCAGCATCAAACATCTCAGTCGACTTCTCGGACAATAGTACTCCATTCTACGCCAGCGGAACTTACTACGGAACGGGCTTCGATACATTTGAGCCAACTCTGGGAATCACCTCCTCCGGGGCAATTTTCTTCACCAGCTGGAACGGGCTGGGAGATGGTACACACATCATCAGGTCTAGCGACAAGGGGCAGACTTGGGAGGACATTGGTCCGTTCGGCCAGATAGACGAGGACTCGGGGCAGACTCCAAACTCCAACGACCCCTACATCTACGTGGACAAGTTCACGGACAGGCTAGTGAAGTTCGACATGCATGCCCTAGCGGCAATGTTCGTGGAGTTCTCGGACAATGATGGGGAGTCTTGGAGCGCCCCCTACCCCGTCGAGGGGTACTACGTAACCCAGGATCACCAGAGCATTGCTTCTATGCCCCCGCCGCCCGGAGTGACTGCTTTCCATCCCGTAATATACGTTTACTGCATCAACACCGGATCGCCGGCTGCAGGAGCCCAATGCTCCCGCTCCCTGAACGGAGGGCTCTCGTGGGACGTGCAGCGATTGGGCTATCCAAGCAGCAGCTTCCCACAGTGCTCGGGACTGCATGGGCACGTTGCGGGTGGTATCGACGGAGCAGTCTACCGAGGGAATCCCTCTTGTGAGGGCCCGGCAGTGTACAGGTCCCTAGACGGGGGATACAGTTGGACTGAGCACACAATTACCACGGAGGTTGGAATGCAAGACGGCTGGCACTCACATGAAGTTGCAACCGCGGTCGACGACGGGGGCAATGTTCACGCAACGTGGATCGGGGATGACATGATGCCCTGGTATGCGAACTCCAGAGACCAGGGAGAGACGTGGAGCGAACCGATGATGATTGCAGCACCCGGAGTCAACGAGACTGGTTTCCCCACAATCTTCGCCGGAGGGGAGGGGAGGGTGGTCCTCGGCTACATCGGAGAGTCGCAGAACTATGACGAGAACACGAGCATGGGAGGCTGGTCTGGTTACATGGCGATAATGACGGATGCCTTCGCAGACAGGCCGCTGATTACTAGTGTGGCCGTCAATCACCCCAATGATCCACTGGACATAACCCCAGATTGCGGGAATGTTAGATGTGGTGGGTTCGGTGACTTCATTGACATCGAGATAGATGACGAGGGGAGGCCATGGATAGCCTTGGCCCACAATGCTGCGGGATTCCAAGAGGCGATAATAGGGACGCTGATGGAAGGCCCGGCTCTCTACGGAGAGCTAGGCTACCTAGAGGCCCTAGTGGAGGGAGGAAACTCCACACTCCTGTTGTGATGATAGGCTCCTCAACCCGTTTAACTGATGTAGGCAGTGCTCGGCCGTCACAACGTGAGAGTCGCGACCCTAGGCATCGTTTCACTTCTTCTCATGGCTTCCCTTAGCGGCTGCTTCGGAGAGGAGGAGGAGGTTGTTCAGGAGAAGGGTGTATTCGAGGTAGTCTGTGCGGACACGGGTGGACCGGTGAGCAACACCACCTGGTACCATTACAGTAATGCGACAGATGCAACGAAGGTTTCAGATGTGTTCAACGGCAGCTCGGTCCTAGTTGGGAACAACGCCCCAGTCTGTGCGATTGGGACCTACTTCGGGATAGGAATGACCACTTTCGAGCCCACCATAGGGGTTACCTCCCTGGATAACCTGTACATGACCAGTTGGGGGAACGGGCCCGCCGGCTCGACAGCCATAGTAAGGTGCTCGGGGATGATTGGGATGACAAACGTAAGCGAGTACTCATGTGAGGATGTCTACAGTGCTTTTGTGCCCGTGGCCAACTCCAATGACCCGTACGTCTACGTTGATCCGTGGACGGATCGGATCATGAAATTCGACATGCACGCTCTGTTGGGAATGACAGTGGAATGGTCGGACAACGAAGGACAAAGCTGGGTTGGCCCTTCAGTAGCAACCGGATGGTCAGTACAGGATCACCAAACGATAGCGTCATCCCCTTATCCGGCTCTTTTCCACCAGACCACTTGGGTGTTCTGCGTAAACGGAAACTATCCCTATCCGGTGTGTTCGACAAGCAACGACGGAGGGCTCACTTGGGGACCGGAGGTCCCTGGGACCCCCTCTGACTGCGAAAGCGGTGGTCTGACGGGACATATCACGGGAAGCGAGAATGGAAACTTCTACCGAGGGAACAGGGGATGCAACGGGGGAGAGGGTTACTCGGTGTATAGGAGCACAAACGGGGGCCTAACATGGACGGAGCACCCATTGCCCACCGAGAGCTCGGGAACCGCTGAGACATGGAACTTCGAGGAAGCCCAAGTGGCCACAGACTCCGAAGACAACGTCCACGCATTCTGGATGGGCTTCGACAACATGCCCTATTACGCGTACTCGAGAGACGAGGGCAACACGTGGAGTGATGCGATGATGATTGCGCCTCCGATTGGGCTCAATGGGACTGGTTTTCCTGTCGTCACCGCAGGTGGAGAGGGAAAGGTTGCCTTCGGTTACCTGGGAGATTCGGGGGGGGATACTTGGAACGGATACCTGACTGTAATCACCGATGCGTTCAGCGTTCAGCCGTTGATGACCACTGTACAGGTCAACGCATGGGGGGACCCACTGGACACGTCGGCTGGTTGCGGGTACAACAGGTGCGGGGGATTCGGTGACTTCAATGACATAGTCATCGATCAGCACGGGAGGGCGTGGTTCGGGCACGCTCACAACGTCGGAGGGGAGATTGGGATTTACGGAACCATGGCGATAGGCCCCTCGCTGAGGGACGCGCCGCTGCAGCAGCTGCCGTTGGGCGGATCCGACACCCTGTAGGCTAGAACGCTTCTGGGAGCAATTCGTAAGCCTGGTACGCGAAACCAGAGGCGAAAGCGAGCATACCAAAGCCACAGATTCCCAGTGCGACTCGGTAAGCCTTGGGAGAGAGGGAGCCTCTTGTCCTATCGAAGAAGTAGGCGATAGACATCTTGACGATAATTATGGAGATAAGGAAGGATAGGGCGTAAGCCACCGGAGCCAGAGGCTCCTCGTCGGCTGCTGAAGCCATCAATGGTCCTCCGATGAGAAACCAGAAGACGTACACGTTGGGATTGAGCAGGTTTGTGATTACCCCCCTCCTGAAGGAACCGGTGACCTCCTGCTGTCCTATGTCGGGGTCAGGGGGTTCGATTCTGAAACAGTCGACACCGAACCAGACTAGGAAACCGGCCCCCAAGACAGATATCATGAACAATAAAGTTGGCTGCTTTGCAACCCAACCTGATAACAAAACGCTGACTACGATTAGGGGTCCATCGGTGAAGATTGGTGCTGCTGCAGCTCTGGCTCCGGCGGACCAGCCCCCGGTTAGGGTCTCGCGTATCACCATGGTTAGAAGTGGGCCCGGCCTAATGCCCTCCATAATCCCGAGAGCGATACCCGCAGCGGCAAGACCCATGATGAGGTCGAATTGCATCGTCTAGCGCCTCGTTGCGACGGTTATCTTTGCCAGCAACTTGAGTATTTCCAGATATAACCAAATCAGGGTAACCATCAGACCGAATGCAGCCCTCCATTCCATCTTCTTGGGCGCGCCCATCTGTACTCCTCTCTCGATGAAGTCGAAGTCGGCCACTAAACAAAGGGCGCCTATGCCTATCACAAACAAGGAGAATGCAATGCCTATTGGGCCGGCCCCGTGTATGTAGGGAACGTGGAACCAGCCAGTTAAGGAACCCACTAGTGATACGAAGTAGACCATAATTATCGCGAAGAGAGAGGAAGAGACTGCGATTGCAAGGTTCCTGTCCCACTTGATTAGCCCCGCTCGGTATATCGATAGCATTCCTCCCAGTATCATGAAGGTCAGGAGGGCCGCGATCAAGCCGATTCCGGGTAGTTCTAAAGCAACCTCATAGAACCAAGTTATTCCACCAATTACCATTCCCTCTAGAGCCGCATAAGTGCATATAAGCCATGGGTTCATGGAACCGGAGAAGATTACCATCATCGCGACAATGAAGCCTCCGATTATACCCAGGAGGATTAACGGGGAGGCCTCGGGCATTGAGAAGGCAGTTGCCAGTGCTGTGGTTGTCGTAATCAGAAGGAGAAGGCCGGTCTTCTCAGCTACCCCCTCAATTGTCATCATGTTCGACTCGTAGTTCTCCCACCAGGAGGCCCCTTGGTAGGCTGTTTTATCGAACGTCGAGTCGTTTAGCGCGGGGTTACCAGACCTGTACATCGGAGCCCGGTGTCAATTGGCCTTCTCAAGGGTTGGCCTGGAAATATGTCATACCATCCCGATTAGATGCTGTCCGGTGTAGCTCAGAGGCTCCCTTGCGACTTGGTCGGGGGTTCCTGTTACCACGACGTCCCCGCCGTATTCCCCTCCCTCTGGACCGAGGTCGATAATCCAGTCAGCGCACTTGATGACATCTAGGTGATGCTCTATCACAATCACCGTATGCCCATTGCGCCTCAGGCGGAGTAGTACCTCGATCAGTTGGTGGACATCGGAGAGAGCCAGTCCTGTAGTGGGTTCGTCAAGGATGTAGAATGTGTGCTTTCTAGGGGGCTTATGCAGTTCTGTGGCGAGCTTGACCCTCTGCGCCTCTCCTCCTGAGAGGGTGGTCGCTGGCTGACCGAGTCTGATGTAACCAAGGCCCACATCACGAATCGTTTCGAGAATCCTGTGAATCCTTGGCTGTTTCTCGAAGAAAGAGCAGGCTTCATCGACGCTCATCTCCAGGATCTCGTGGATGTTCTTCCTCCTCCACTTCACCTCGAGGGTCTCTCTGGTGTACCTCTTTCCCTTGCACACCTCGCAAGTGACCCATACGTCTGGTAGGAAGTTCATCTCAAGCTTGGAGGACCCTGCTCCACTGCATGCCTCGCATCGTCCGCCTCTGACGTTGAACGAGAACTGTCCGGGCTGGTAACCCCTCTCCTTTGCCAGCTTCGTCTGGGTGAATAGCTCCCTAATAGGGCCGAAGGCCCCCGTGTATGTAGCGGGGTTTGACCTAGGGGTGCGTCCAATGGGAGACTGGTCTATCACAATGGCCTTGTCAACCATGTCGATTCCGGTAATCGAATCCATCGCCCCGGGTGTAGAGTCGGTGCCATGCAATTGCCTTAGCAGAGCGGGTGCGAGGGTTTCCGTGACCAATGATGACTTGCCCGAACCAGAAACTCCCGTGACTGCGACCATACAACCCAGGGGGATGTCGACGTTGATGTCACGAAGGTTGTTTTGTCTCGCACCGCAAATTGTTATCCACCTGTCCTCTTCTGGGGAGAATCTGTCTTCGGGGATGGGTATTGTCGACCTACCTGACAAGTAGGCCGCCGTGATGCTCTCTTCGTTGGAGAGAAGCTCTTCGTAGCTGCCGTTAGCCACCAGCCTCCCGCCCTCCTTTCCTGCACCCGGGCCAAGGTCAACCAGCCAGTCCGCCTGCTTCATTGTGGCCTCATCGTGCTCGACAACGAGAAGGGTGTTTCCAAGTCCAGTTAGCTCCCTTAGGGTATCGAGCAACCTGCCATTGTCTCTAGGATGCAAGCCGATACTGGGTTCGTCTAGGACGTACATCACTCCGGTCAGTCGCGTACCAATCTGGGTTGCTAGGCGTATCCTCTGGCTTTCTCCGCCGGAAAGGGTGTTTGCCCGCCTATCCAGAGTGAGGTAGTCCAGACCCACGAGTGCTAGGAAGCGTAGCCTAGATTCTATCTCCTTGATTATCTCCTTAGCGATGTACATGGATCTCTCATCTAGCTTCTTGGTTGTCCTGACCGTATCGCTCTTTGGTGCGTCTCGGTCTAGCTTTTCCCAAGTGTCATCTAGTTTACCAAGCCTCCAATTCTGGACTACTGCTAAGGCTTCGAGGACACTGCATCTGGATATGCCGGGGAGATTGACCCCGCCCACAGTGACTCGGCTAACTGCCTCGTTGAGTTTGTTGCCATTGCATTCCTTGCAGGGTTCGTCGTTCATGTAAGAGGAAAGTCGGGATCTTGTCCTGTCAGAGCTGGTGTCGGTGTATGTTCGGCGGAGACGGGAGTAAACCCCTTCCCAAGGTCTTGACATTTGGTAAGACGAGCCCTTCTCAGAGGTGAATTCGAAATTGATTACAGTGCTACCAGTGCCGTGAAGCAGGATGTCCTTGCTGTCTTCATCGAGTTCGGCAAAGGGGATGTCGGTTGGTATGGAGTAGTGATCGCAAGTCTGAGTCATCTGCCCCTTGTACCATCCGGACATCATCGAACGGCGGAACGGCCTGATGCAGCCCTCTGCGACAGTGGCTGTCCTGTCAATCACTAAGTCGGGAGAAAAGGATCTCTGTACGCCTAAACCCTGGCAAGAAGGGCATGCCCCCAACGGGTTGTTGAAAGAGAATACTCTTGGGCTCATCTCGGGGAGGAAAGCCCCATGGGAGGGGCAGGCGAACTCCTCTGAATATGCGATCGTCTCGCCCTCCTGCGTACGGAACCTCTGCTCGTCTGAGTTGTCTGAACCAGGCTTCGGGGAGCTGAGGCTCTCTACAGCAACAGTCCCGGCCCCCAGCCGCAAACCAGACTCGATTGCCTCGGTTAGCCTTTGTCTGTTAGTGGTAGTGAGTAGCAATCTGTCAATTCTAACGTCGATGTCGTGACGGAGGTTCTTCTCGAGCTCTGGTGGTTCCTCGAAGCTGGACTCCCTCCCGTTTACCTTGCCAGCCAGATAGCCCTGATCAACTAGAGCAGAGAATAGGTCTGCATGGGTCCCCTTCCGATTCCTAATGGCTGGACTCCAGATTGCTATGCCATGTCCCTCGAACCTCCAAAGTACGTCGTCCACAATTTCCTGTACGGTCCTCCTGCTGACTTCGCGACCGCATTCGGGGCAGTGGGGGAGGCCCACCCTAGCCCAGAGGAGCCTCATGTAGTCCATCATCTCAGTAACGGTAGCGACTGTGGATCTTGGGTTGTGGCTTCCCTGCTTCTGGTCGATGCTAATAGCAGGAGAGAGACCTTCGATGGAGTCACAATCTGGCTTCTTCATCTGCCCCAGAAACTGCCTTGCATAGGAGCTCAGACTCTCTACGTATCGTCTCTGCCCCTCGGCATACAGCGTGTCGAAGGCCAGGCTGGACTTGCCTGAGCCCGAAACACCAGAAATGACAACGAACTTGCCCCTCGGTATGCTAACGTCGATGTCCTTGAGATTGTGGGTCCTGGCCCCTTTTACCTCTATCCAACCATCCTTGGCGAACCCGTTCTTCTTCCAGTCGGTCATCAGAACACCTCACGCGGGGCCAGCAGTCAAAGCACACTCCTTTGAAACCATGCCCAACCCCAGTTTCAGAACGAGTCGAGTCTGGTCTGCCTCCCCCTGTTGACGAACCATGAGCCTCTCAGCCAATCAGGATAAGATACCCGCGGAGCTACATACGAAATCGCGTCTCCTATCGAATCGAATACTCGCGGCGTACTCTTCATCGCCTCCCTGGCAGTCTCTCTAATCAGCCAAACACCCACTGGTGCCCAGTACCCCGGACCTATGTCTCTCCAGACCAAGCAGGCTCCAGACCTGCCGATTCTTTCAAAGTGCTCCAACACGGCTAGCCTGCTGGCATAGTATGCGCCGGTGATAGAATGGGCGTACTGTGTTCTAGGCTCCATATCCTCCCAATCCTCGAGGACTTTGTCCTTTGTAGACCAGACAGAACCCTGACACCAAGCCTCCAGCATGTGGAAGGCCCATAGACCGGGCGTGAGGATTACGTGGAACCTGTTGTCAAGATAATTGGCCTCGTACACGAATACCTTGTCGAGTGAGGGAAGATCTCTGACTCGGGCCCACTTCTGCTTAGAGAGGGTGTCATCCGTCGCAGTAATCCCCCACCTAGTTGGCACCAGCTTCCTGCTACCCTCCCTGCCTAGAAGGCCCGAGGAGAGTATCCTTGAGATGTGGGCCTCTCCAATGCCAGAAGCAGTGAGTTCTCCCATCGCGTCGGTGGCAAGTAGGTCTGTTTCTTCTGAAATGGAGTCCACCTTCCTCGGAATGCTAGCATTGCTGATTACAGCGGCCCTGACGACCTCGCCCGAAGGCCCCAACGGTGTGCTGACGCTGTCGAATGAGGGGCTCCCCCCTATTGGGACGGGCCTGTCAAAGTCCATTTCAATATCCACTGTGCTGGAAGCCATGGCGATGACCTGTGTTACCTCCAGCACGGAACTAGGGTCACTAGGGCTGGAGATTGGCATTTTCTTGCCTCCAGTGACTAGGTTAGCATGGCGCGCGGCGACATCCTCCAGTGGTCGGCCGAAGAGAGCCGCTGGATCTCCATTTTCGGGCAGGCTTGCTCCAGAATCCTGAATCCAAGAGGCCGTTGGTCCGGCCCTAACACTCGGATATCCATATCTACCTACAAACAGGGAAGGGGGGCTGGGTCCGGACAAGTCGACCAGGCGCGTTGGGTTCGTTTGGGGGAGCCTTGTTCTTATCTCTGCTAGTAGGGGGCATGGGTCGATCCCGCACAAGCCCTTGACCCCCCGGCACTCGATACACTGAGGGAACATCGGAGGGGAATCGGAATCGAACGCACTTAGGGTTACTGTATCATATCAGCCACAGCGCATCGATAGTTGCACCGATACGGGAGTCAGTGTCGGGAGGTAGCAGAGACAAAGCATTGTGAGCGACCATGCTGTGTATGTTCCCACTTCCTTGGTGGGTACTCGTGGAGCCCACGAGGGAGTCCCCCTCCTGTCTGATGGATATCCTCCTAAAGCAAAGTTTGCCTGGGGCACCTTTGAGAGGCTCCTCCATAATCACCCTGACTCTATTTGCCATTCTAGGACCCGAAACCAGATCTGCACCCATGCACTTGGATATCCATTGAGATACGAGTACCGTGAAAACAACATGGCTGCTCACCGGATTTCCAGGCAAGCCAAAGACCGGCGTGCCTTTCCATGTCCCAAAGAGGGGGGGTCCTCCTGGTCTCATCATTATCTTCCAGAAACCAATGTCCCCTTCAGCTTCCATTAGGATGCGAACGATGTCCCACTCCCCCATGCTCACCCCCCCGCTGGTGATTATGGCGTCGCAAGACTCCGCGGCTTCATCGAGGGCTTCTCTCAGTAGTTCAGTGGTGTCTTGGATTATCTCAAATCTCACAGGCGATCCCCCCATCTTCCTGACTAGGGAGGCAATTCCATACGTGTTCGACTCGTAAATCGCTCCATCGGCTAGGGGTTCACCTGGAGGGGTAAGTTCGTCACCAACCCCAATCACAGCAATCTTGGGCTTGGAAACCACCTCCAGCTCACTGTGACCCATTGTGGCGGCAAGGGAGGTTGCTGCCGGGGTAAGGAGGGAGCCTGCGACCAGCGCTATGGCCCCGCTCACTAGGTTCTCCCCTTTCTTGCGGATGTATTCGGTTCTGGCTGGCCCGTTGATGGTGACTCGCTCGCCCTCTGTAGACGAGTCTTCGATCATGACAATCGAATCCGCCCCCTCTGGAAGGGGGGCACCTGTCATGATTCTGCAGGCCTCGCCCTTTCCTACGGAGGGCGTTGTGCTGGAACCGGCCTGGCTGGTACCAACTATCCTCAGGATGCTGCCTGTGTCTTTGCAGTTGGCTTTCCTAACGGCCCATCCGTCCATGGCCGAGTTGTCGAACCGGGGATCGTCCACCTTAGATGCTAGATCCTTCGCCAGCAGCCTTCCCGCTGCGTCCTCTAGCAGAACCGACTCTGTCTTCCTGGGAAATGGGGACCCCAGTGCTATTTCCAAGGCCCGTTCCAGCGTTACACCCTTCTCCACGGCCTGCCAGAACCGATGCAGTTGAAGTGTCCTTCCCAGACCGGTCCTCGTGGTTTCCATCGAGCTCGGGCTAGTTCTGGTAGGCTTGTTCGCAATCGCTGTACTCTACTCCTCAATCGGGCATGGTGGAGGTTCGGGATACCTGGCTGTCCTTTCCATGACCTCCTTCGCCACCACGCAGGCGATTTGGCTCAAGCAGTACGCATGGTCCCTAAACCTGATAGTCGCTGCCCTGGCATTCTGGCATTACAGCAAGGCAGGGCATCACAACATGCGCCTGTCCCTCCCGTTCATCGTAGCGAGCATGCCATTGGCGGCTCTCGGCGGTTACCTGCTCGTGGAGGGCAGGCTGTACGACCTGCTGCTCTCAGGCGCACTGGTAGCAGCTGCATGGCGTCTGCTGTCTAGTGATGCGGGTATCGGGGACATCACCCGGCCCGAGACCTCCAGGGCTGTGGTGGTGGGTGGGGGCATCGGACTGGCAAGCGGGGTGATTGGGATCGGAGGCGGGATATTCCTCTCCCCGGTGCTAATGCTCAACGGGTGGGCCACTGCGAAGGAGTCGGCAGCCACCGCAGCGTTGTTCATCTGGCTGAACTCGTTGGCGGGCCTAGCGGGTGCGGGCCTTTCGGGCAGGCTAGAGGTTGACGAGGGGCTGTTGTTGCCTTTCTCGTTGGCTGTGCTTCTGGGTGGTTTGATTGGGTCGAGGTACGGGTCACGGGTGTCTTCCCAGACTGGTGTCAGGGGGTTGCTGGTGGTGGTTCTTATCGTCGCTGCGATTAGGAGGGCCATTGGCACCGCGGGATGGGCCTGATTTTCGTCCTGAATGGGCTATCTTTGGTTGGAAGTGAGCTCTAACTAGCCACCAAGCACATGCTTGACTGCGTTGTGGAATATCCGCATGCCCTCGCCCTCTCCGTGCGTGGTTTCCTCCCTTGTCCATGTCGCCCCAAGCCAAGTCGAGTGGTTGGCCTCTGGATGAGGCATGAGTCCGAAAACCAACCCGGAGGGGTCGCAGACGCCCGCCACGTTCCTCCAGCTCTGGTTGGGGGATGTGGGGTAGGGCAGAATCTCATCGCCAGCGCTCGGGTACTCGTCTCCAGGGTCGACGTACCTGGCGACCAGTTGGCTTGAGTCCGCCCATCTGTCCAACAGGGACGGAACGTCGGTGACGAACTTGCCCTCGCCATGGCGAACTGGGACTCGGATTCTCTCCAGGCCATCTGTCCAGATGCACGGACTCTCTGGGTCGAACTCAAGGGTGACCCATCTGTTCTCGTAATGGCCGCTGTCGTTGAGCGCCAGGGAGGCCGTTTGGGTTAGGCTGACCTCCTCATCGCCTGGGAGCAGTCCCATCTTGACAAGCACCTGGAAGCCGTTGCATATGCCGATTACCGGGTTTCCTGCCTTCACGAACTCCCTGACCTGTTCCCTCAAGCCAAACCTCAATCTGTTTCCGAGCAGTCTCCCGCTGCCGAGATGGTCACCGAAGGAGAATCCCCCCGGAATGGCAAGAATCTGGTATTCAGATAGGCTGGAGGTCCCGTTGACGAGCCGGTTCACGTGCAGCCTGTCTGCAGAGGCCCCCGCCATCTCGAAGACAGCAGTGGTCTCTGTCTCGCAGTTTATTCCGAAGCCAGACAGCACGGCTACCTTGGGAGTCATCGGAGCCCACCTCCGTGTAGGGTACCCTTCCAACGCTCCCTGAGGGAGGTCATGGATGCTAGAAGGATGTCGTCCCCGTCCTTCGCGAAGGAAATATCGTCTTCCGCAGACACGTTGCCTAGGTAGTGGCATGACACGCCCCGCATTGCTGACTCGAACTCCTCCCTGTCATTCGGTGCGACACTGACTAGTATCCTCCCTAGGCTCTCTCCGAACAGGGCCCCCCATGGGTCCAGATGCTCGCAGTCCCTCCAAAGCGAGGATATGTCGACCGTGGCGCCGGAGTCTGACCCGAAGCAGCACTCGGCCAGTGCGACTGCGAGTCCCCCGTCGCTGCAGTCGTGGGCACTGGCCACGAGGCCCTCACCCATGGCGGACGCGAGGGCACGATAGGCAGCCATGTTCCTCTCGGGATCAATCTGGGGCACTGCTCCGCCGATGCCCTCCCCGCCCTCATCACGCAGCATGTACGCGAGTTCGCTGGCTCCGAGCTCCTGATGTGTCTGTCCTACGAGGAATATCGAATCACCGGTTCTCTTGAAGTCCGAGGAAACGGCCTTGCGGACGTCCTTGTGATTCCCGAGGAGGCTGAACAGCAGGGTGGGTGGGACGCTGATCTTCTCCCCTCCCAGCATGGCGTCGTTCTTCATCGAGTCCTTTCCGCTGATGCATGGTAGCCTGTATGCCCTGCACACATCGTCCAGAGCCCTGTTGGCCCTTACGAGCTGTGCCAGCTTGTACTTCCCGTCGGGTGTTTTGGTGGACTCGATCGGATCAGGCCAACAGAAGTTGTCGAGTCCGGCGACCATGTCTGGGTCCACACCGACACAGATCGCATTTCTCATGGCCTCGTCGACTGCTGCCGCTGCCATCGAGTAGGAGTCGATGTCGGAATACCTCGGTGAGATGCCATTTGACACAACTAAACCCTGAGTACCACCTTGAATGGGAGCGATGACTGCAGCGTCGCCCGGGGCATCATGGTTGACCCCGCAGAACGGCTTGATGACGCTCTGGGCGATAACCTCGTGGTCGTATGAGCGAACCCACCACTCCTTGCTAGCCACGTTGGGTCTTGCGATCAGCCTCTCCAGCACCTCTCCCATTCCCTTTGGGGTCACAGCTGGGAACTCGACTGGCAAATTCACGGGGGGCGCCCATTCGGACTCAAGCCTAAGTTGTGGACAGCCTTCGTGCAGGAACCCTATCGGCAAGTGGGCAACTGATATCTCCCCGTGCCTCACCACGAATGCCCCTGATTCGGTGAAGGTCCCAATTGGGGTGGCCTCAACCTCGTGGAGTCTCGCCATTGCCTCGAACTCATCGCAGTCGTCCGGTCTCACACCGACGGTCATCCTCTCCTGTGACTCGGAAACCAGAATCTCCCACGAAGACAATCTTGCCTGCTTCAAGGGGACTGTTCCTAGGTCGATTTCCGCCCCGCCAGTGAGCTCTGCCATCTCCCCCACGCTGCTTGAGAGCCCGCCCGCGCCGTTGTCGGTAATCACCTGGATGAGCCCGGCGTCCCGTGCCTCTAGGATCATGTCTAGCATCTTCTTCTGTGTAATCGGGTCGCCTATCTGCACTGCAGAGCTGGGGCTCTCCTCGGTGAGCTCCAGGCTGGAGAAGGTAGCGCCGTGTATGCCATCGCTTCCAACCCTCCCTCCGACCATGTACACTACGTCACCGGGTTCGGGGGTCTTGATGTGGGTCTCCCTACCATCAGCCAGACGGCGGGGCATTATGCCGACCGTTCCACAGAACACGAGTGGTTTGCCGATGTACCTCTCATCGAACACCATGGCCCCGTTGACAGTGGGAATTCCCGATTCGTTGCCGCCGGATCTGACGCCCGAGTGAACCCCCCGGAAAACCCTTGAGGGATGGAATAATCCCTCGGGGATGTCGCCCGAGTAATCTGGGGGCCCGAAGCAGAAGACGTCGGTGTTGGCGATTGGCCTCGCACCCAGTCCTGTTCCGAGGATGTCCCGGTTGACTCCCACAATACCAGTTATCGCTCCCCCATAGGGGTCCAGTGCACTTGGGCTATTGTGAGTCTCTGCCTTGATGCAGACGCTCCAGTCGTCGTTCCAAGAGATAACGCCGGAGTTGTCGTGGAATATGCTCAGCAACCAGTCTACCTCCTCCTGGATGTCCAGCGTTGGCTGCATGATGTGCGTCTTGAACAGGGAGTCGACATGCGAGTCCTCGCCCGTCACGGTATCCGAATGCCTAATCCTGGCTGCAAATATCTTGTGGGAGCAGTGCTCGGACCACGTCTGCGCCAAACACTCCAACTCTGCGTCGGTGGGGGCCCCAGGAGGCAACCCTGCCTTGCTTCGGGAAGATCTGACATGTGGGTCCCTGTAGTGGTCCTGAATGGCCTTCATCTCGTTCAGATTCAGAGCAAGAAGGCCTTTTTCGCTGATGTTGATGAGTTCGTCATCGCTGACTTCCAAATCCACCTTTGCTGGCTCCAGGAAGGAAGCCGGGGGGCGTTCGGGAAACTCGAGGCTTGGCCATTTGCCTGCGGAGCATTCAGCACTGCCGGCAACCGATGCTCTTTCGATCATTGGGTTGTGAAGAGTCGCGGCGAGGTCCTCGGGACCCACCCCATCGGGAACGCCCCAGAAGGCAAATGTCCTGAAAGTGGACACTTTCGCCGTCCGATGGTTTGGGAACAGGGTGATCAGCCCGTCGAGCCCTGCTTGACCTGGATTGTCGGTCACCCCCGGCTTGTACCCCACTTGCACTGCGGCTTCCGGGGTCGTTGGGAACCCATCAAGCAGTCTGGAATTGGATGTTCCCGCCTCTATGACTGGATCTGCAAAAAGGTCGTACACCAGGGTTCTGGCTTCGGAGTCGGAGAGTTTCGATATGACTTGGTAACCCAGAATGACTCTTACCGATTCTAACTCGATTCCGTGGTCGGCCGATAGCGTCGAGCGAATTGCCTCGCCTCTTGAGTCGGAGAGGCCCTCGAGATCCTTGGTGGTTACTTCGAATAGCCTTGTCTGCTCCCCTGATGACATCGGGTCACCTCTATGCCAGAACGGCCTCACTAAGATGCCAGCCCATCCATGCCGTGATTGGAGCAAGCAGGTTAAGGGTTACGTATATCGCAGCCGCAGTGGTGCTGTCTGCCTGAAGAAGCCTAACTGTTTCGAAGCCGAAAGCGGACATTGTGGTGAAGCCACCCAGCAATCCCGTCCCTACGAAGAGCAGGGTGTCCGTTTGCATTGATGATGCCATCACTGCTCCAAGCAGGAATGCCCCAAGCAGGTTCACTCCTATCGTCGCCCATGGTACGTCAGCATCGGTGCTCGCAGGCATCAATTCTCCTATTCCCCAACGCGCAATTGACCCAAGAGCCCCCCCGAAACCAACCAGCACCGCTGGATGCATGGTGCTTGCGGGAACTGGCAGGGCTTGATGTTTCTGAGAAGGACAAAGCCTTGACATAGGGGGGTTCGCGGGGTAAAGCGATGCAACCCGCAGATGCTTGGGGTGCCAGATGGGCCGACTGCGCTCACCCACTTTCGCTTCAGTACATGGAGTTGGCAACGCAAAAGCAGTCTTTGGTAGTCTTGTCAGCCGACTTACCAAATGTCAACGGGTTGGTAGATTTGATTACCGAGGTAGGTGACTACGTAGCTGCGATTAAGACCCATGTCGACATGGTCGTAGACTTCTCCATGGACGAGTGGACCAAGGTCATCGATGCTGCGAAGGAACGGGGGGTACTACTGTTCGAAGACAGGAAATTTGCAGATATTGGAAGGGTGGCTCAAACACAGATGGGCGGCCTGTATGACATTCGGTCCTGGGCAGACATAGTGACCTCCCACAGTGTTAGCGGACCGGATGTGGTAGATGGGATAGCCGCAGCATGGGAAGGGGTCGAGAGGATCGGGGGGGTCTTGCTTCTGGCTCAAATGTCCAGTAGAGAGAATCTGTTGTCTCAGAGTTATGCAAAGAGGACCGTGGAATTCGGGGAGGCCTCTCCCCATGTGATGGGTTACATCGCAAACGGCAGTTCATCGGTAGACATCGAATCCTTGAGGTCGATGGCAGGCAGTGGGAAGTTGGTTTGGACGCCCGGTGTCAGTCTTACGGCCGCTGAGGGAGTTCTAGGTCAAAGATATGGCAACCCCAATGACGCTGTCAGAGCTGGCTCTGATGGGGTGATTGTTGGAACTGGTATCCACGGTTCCGGAGATCGTGCTGGCGCAGCTCGCGAATATGCGTCGGCTTCTTGGGGAGCCCTACTGGAGAGATAGGATGCCAGAGACAGGGGACTTTGTCGCCTGGGGTTGCGCTGGGTTTGTCGTCCTGACAATTGTGGCTTACGTAGTTTTCGAGGTACTGAAGCGTTGGAGAGTGGGGCTCAGGCTTGCTGCCCTCGACGAGAGCCTATTGAGCGACGGGGGCGTTACTGTAGAGACCATCACAGATGCTCCATCGGGCAGTGCCATTGTACCGGGGGTTCCAGCGGAGCTGGTCTCCAATGATTAGTTGGTTGCCTGAAAAAGGAATACTGCCACTCCGACCATGACGAGGGCGACGAGTGGGGCCAGAATCCTCAATGCTCTGCTCCTAGGTTTGGCCTGGGTGGTTTCAGCTATTGGTTCTGGCAACGGAGGAGGGCCATCAATCGGGGGCGTGTCCAGTTGAGGTGTGGGGCCATCGATTGGCGGAAACCCGGGTAGCGGAGGGAGGTCTTCCGTCAAGTCGTCCTGAAGCTCGGGATACAGCTCATCTAAATCGGCCAAGCCCGGGGCTTCGGGTATCGGTCCGTTCATGATGACCCAGTTCTGATCGAAATCCGACTGGGTTAGGGGCGTGGTGAGGACGGCTACGGCCCCTGCCGAGAATGCGGCGTCTCTCGCCTTCTGGCTCCTGCTCCTACTGACCACGAACACGATTCGCGCGGAAGGGTCGCTCTCTCTCATCTCCAGGGCCGCCACGTGACCATCGAGAGTGGGTAGGTTTAGTCCGATGAATGTCATTGTTGGCTTCAACTTCACGTATTCGTCCACTGCCTTGTCACCATCGTTGCAAATTGTGGAGTCCCAACCCCTAGTTTTCAGAATGGTCCTGAGCCTCTTAGCCGTGATTCCGCTGCCGTGTACGATTAGCGCAACTGGCTTGTTGGATGTCGTCATCTCGGCCCACCCACATGGGCCCCGCCTCATGAACGGAGTGGTCCGAACTCAGGCAAGGATGGTGTCAAGAAGCCATGACGGGTCGAATGGCTCTAGATCGTCGTATCCCTGACCGACTCCGGCGAGGATTATGGGGCGTCCTGTGGCATGGGCTATCGAAAGGGCTGCTCCGCCTCTAGCGTCGGTGTCCAGTTTGCATAGTGCGGCGCCGTCGAAAGACAGCATGCGCTGAAACTCGATTGCTTGGGTTACTGCATCGTTTCCAGCCAGCGCGTCGGCGACGAAAATCACGAGGTGTGGTTGGGTTACTCTGTGTACCTTGCGAAGCTCCTCCATCAGGTTCGATTTGTTCTGCATCCTACCTGCCGTGTCGATGATGACAACGTCTTCACCCTTGGCGGAAGCGCTCTCAATTGCATCTCTGGCGATAGCGGCGGAGTCACCGCCCCGCTGACTCTTTACACACCTAACTCCCAATCTCTCGGAGTGGGCTGAGAGCTGGTCTATCGCCCCCGCTCTGAAGGTGTCCGCCGCTGCCAGGACGACGGTGTGTCCTTGATCGGTTAGCCTCTTGGCTATCTTTGCCGAAGTGGTGGTCTTCCCGGTTCCGTTGACTCCCACCATCATCACCACAACGGGGGGGCCTTGGTTGACTAGTTCCCTAATCGTGCTATCAAAGTCCCAGTATCCGGCCCGCAGCATCGACAGAAGTGCCCCTCTAAGTGCTCTCTCGACAACTTCCTTCAGTTGGATCTTTCTAGTTACTCGGGCCCCTATCAAATGCGTTCTGAGGTTGGATGTCAATTCTGAGGCGGTTTTGTGGCCGATGTCCGAAGACAGGAGCTCCTCCTCCAAGTCCTCTAGGATTCCATCCAGAATGGTGCCACCAGTGATGACCATCCCCCCCATCTTCGTGGTGTCCTCACTGATATCGATTTCGAAGTTTGTCGCTTCGGATCTGACCAAAGCTCTTCCAGTGGTAGAAAGGAGGTGTTGCCTTGTTTCCATTCTTCTCTCTTCTACGGGTTGCTTGGAGGTTGACTTCTCCCTTGATGCCAGCTTCCTCTCTTTCGCTGAGAGGGGTTTCGAGAATGGGTCCTCCGGTTCGTCCTCTACTTCGTCCCACTCGTCCGTAGGAGTGGGCGGGGCCTGGAGCTCTTCCTCCACACGCTCTGCTTCGATTCGGGCTGCCTCCTTGCGCAGTGCGATTGCCTCCAATGCCTCCGGGCTCCCTTCCTCTGCCGTGATTCCAATCCCTGCCTCCGTCTCCTCGACCTTCTTCTTGAAGCGATCAAATAGCCCCATGACTGTCCCTCAGTCGTCCAGAGTTAATTCCGTTCCCCTCTTCCTACGTTTCTTCCTGGCAGGGGGTGGGGAGTGTTGCTCCATGCCTTCCTGTGTCTCGGTGGAAGACGGTTGCATTTCTTCAACTGCTTCATTGAACGTATTAGCTAGGGTCACTACTTGTGTCTCCAATTGATCGTATTCCTTCTTTATTGTCTCCATAATGGAACGGAGCTCCTCGTTTCTCTTCTTGAGTATCTCAGTTGCCTCCAGCCTTGTCTTCTCGGCCTGAATCCTGCTTCCAACATCAACAACTGCTCCTGCTTCCGGTGGAACGTCAGCAATCAGTTGAACCCCGGCCCCCAATGGCAGCATGACTCCTTTGGCGCCCGCCTCTGAGATTGAGGTGAGCGCGTCAATGGCACTGTCTTGCTCGACCTTGATGCCTTCGAGGCTGCGGAGCTGTTGCTCAAGAGCCTGTAGGCGGTCGCGGTTTATCTCCACGAGGTTTGCTATTCTCTGGAGCTCGGTCCTGTCGGGGGCACTCATCGAAGGACGGGGTGGGCGCGTGTGCAATGAAGGCGTCGCTCTACGGGGCCTCGCCATCCCAAATGCCCTCGTCTATCATGAACTGCATGACTCTAGTAGATACGTTTGCACGATTGCCTCCCCTGACTCCTGTGGCGGAGACCTCGAAAACCTCCGGGGGTATGTCATTTGCCTCCCTGACCTCGTAACCTACCTTACGACCGTATGATACTGCCTCGATGTCTGGCATTATCCATGCCTCCACATCTTCTCCCTCGTATCGATGCTCAATCATCCGCTTCCTCAGTTGTGCAGAATAGGGGTCTGAATCTGTGACTGGTGTATCCCTTATTCCCACCACGACTCGCTTGCCAATATCTAGTTCCTGCTGGATAAGCCACTCGTGGCCGACGTGGAGTGGCTGCCAGCGTCCAGGAAGAAGAACGGCCTTCTTCTTCACGAACAGTGGTGAGAGTTGGTCGACCATGTCGTCGATAGAGTGGCCTGGCTGACCTGTTGAGTCCAGGGTCATGTGCGCACACTTGGGCTCATCAAAGGGATCGGATATGCCGGTGAAGTTTGCTATCTCACCCGTCCTCGCCTTGGCATAGAGTCCCTTGGCGTCTCTCTTCTCGCAAACCTCTAGGGAGGTTGCAACGTGAACCATCACTGAGTGCTCTGGCAGAATTTCAAGGATACTCTCCCTGACATCTTCGTAAGGAGTGATGAAAGAGCAGATTACTGGGGTGTGCTTGGCAATCATCGTTGCCATCTTTGCGATGCCTAGCAGGTGTCGCTCCCGGCCCTCCCTGGAGAAGTCAGTGTTTGAGAAAAAACCCCTGATTGTGTCACCATCTAGTAGCTCTGCGTTGTACCTCGCAACTGCTGCTTCGGCTATTGTCGTCTTACCGGCTCCAGAGAGCCCTGTTAGCCAGATTACCCTGTTGACCATTGAAGCACCGCGAGGCGTCGTCCCGCGCATTCCATTTAATTCTGATTGGCTTGCCAAATGTCGTTCCATTTGTCGCTGCAGGCGACCATGAAGAAGGGATTGAGGACATTCTCAAGAATGTCGTAGTCCAATGGTGTGGTATCTGGGCCGATTACAATCCCCCCTGCAGCTTCGACTATTGCGTGTGCAGCGGCGATGTCCCAGCACGATGTCGGGCCGAATCTTGGATAGACGTCGGCCGACCCCTCTGCGACCACGCAGGCCTTCAGGGACGAGCCCATTCTGATTAGGTCGTGGTTGCCGAGTTCTGTGGCGAAGGCCCCGTCGTTCTCACCCCTGTGGCTTCCACTGGCCACTAGTCGGACTGGTTCCCCTGGGTCCTGATTGACTCGGATTCGGGTTGTGTTCCCGTGGGAGGTTCTTTCTGCGGGATGGTTAGTCCCACCCATCCATGTCGTGCCGGACACGGGTGCGAATACTACGCCAAAACGAGGGGTCCACCTGTTCCCGTTCCTACTCATTAGGGCAATGTTTACCGTGAACATTCCGTTTTTCTTGATGAATTCCTTGGTGCCGTCTAGGGGGTCAACTAGCCATGTCGTATCAGATAAACGAGGATCTCCAATCCTTCCTTCCTCTGAAACAATGGGTATTGAGTCGTCGATTGCAAGAAGCCCGTCCTTGATGACCTCGTGAGCCATTATGTCGGCTTCCGTGACCGGTGAGTCGTCAGGCTTGGTAGTGATTCTCGGGGGTTTCTCTCTCTGGTATACTTGCATTATTGCTGCTCCCGCTTCACGGGCAATCCTGATGACATGTTCTTCCATGTCCGACATGTGACCAGCTTCTAGTAGTCCTCGAGGTTCTCTGCAGAATTCTCTAGGTTTGTTCTAGCCTCTTCGTCCAAGTAGAACAAGAATGGGTCCTCGTCCCCCATTATTTCCTTCCAAGACGACATTGCCCTGGCCCAAATCTCCTCTTTGGAGTTCCACGCTAGCATTCTGTCAACGAATCTGCAGTATCGCTGAACTTCGTCGTCTTCTGGGGCCGTTCGCCTCAATATTTCATTGGTTTGAGCAATGACGATGCCCCAAGTGGGGTTCAGCTTGTATGTTGTGAAGGGGTTCCTCTCCTGGTTTACTGTAATGTGGTCTCGCCAAAGGCCGAAGGTTACGTCATAGGAGAATCCCACTAGCAATACTATGACTAGGACGGAGGTTGCGATGATCAGTAGCCCGTAGTAGGTGAGGGGGATTGCTAGAATGGTGTCTTCGGAGTTGAAGCGCCATGAAACGTAAGGCCATAGCAACAGGGTGATTGTTGCCGTCCAGAAGCCCAGGCTGATTATGGCTTGGCTCTGTTGAATTCGCCAGTACTGACGCATTAGCCACTTCTTCATGTGCTTGGCCCCCACGAGTGTCGGTTTTCAGAATTGCCCATTTCCGTGGTGTAAACCGGCTATTGGTCAGCAAAGTGCGCTACTACCACCGGTGAAGTTGATTCTGCCGGGTTAATTTCGGCCACGGACTCGATGATTACGAATCTCCGGGAGACCCTGTGCCTGCTCCCAAAATTCGAGTAAACCCTCTCCTTCGCGTCTTCCTCGCTCTCGGCCATCAGATCTACTGTGTAGGGTTGGTCGCGCCTCCCTGCACGAAAATGCCCATTAGCCCTGTATGCCTTCATGCACCGAGCGACCTAGGGGCTCTGTATAAACGCGACTAGTTTGGCTTCCCGTGTCTGCCTCAAGAATCGGTCGCGGATTTCGCCCGTCCCCTCAAGGTTCAAGTGGGAATGGTTTGGAATCGGGTTGACTGGCAATGACCGTGAGTGACCCGTCCCAAGATGATGGTGGCGATTTGAAGCGTCGTCTCGCTGAGATATCCAGGGATCGCCTGATCGACGAGGTTGTGTCCAGATGGGAGGACGTCAACAAGATGGAGGGGGACATTGCTAACCTGAGGAGGCGCCTGAGGGAGGCCGAGCTTGTGGCACGAAGCGATGGCTCGGATGGAGTTCTCGTAGGGGAGTTAGAGGAACGCATTCGCGTCTCGGATTCGAGGGTCCGGCAGCTGGAGGGACTGGTTCAGAACGAGAAGTCACGTAGGGAGGGTGCTGAGGCAGAGGCTAGCAGGTTAGCCGAGCTGCAAAAGGAGAATGGGAGGCTCCTGAGGAATGAAGAGGAGCTCTTGCTGCTGGTATTAGACATGGAAGCCCAGATAGACCGTCTTACACAGGAGAACGTTCACTCTTCTTGATCCGAGTCGTCCTTTTCTAGTTTGAAGATGTCAGTATTGTCGGAGCTTTTCCGTTCATGGGAACGCGCTCCAAAGGTGAGGGCGCTGGCAAGGCCCACGATTCTTTCTCCCCACGATATGGGTGAATGATGCCTTGCGTCTGGTAAAATATCCTTTATCTCGGGAATGAATGGCTCTATTTCCCTATTGTCGAACCACAGGGAGCCACACTTGAGACATCCGTCTACCTCTATCGATGACCCGTCTGCGGTGGCGACGGGTCCCTTTACCATCTCGCCCTGGCAAGTTGGGCACTTGTATCCTGCTTGCTCTCCATTGAAAACCCCGGTACGAACGTTTCTGAGAGTGGGTGGGTTCATGTTGGAACCGAGCCATCGATCGCTGGTTAGGATGCCAAAGCAGTATTCGCAGAAATGCAGGTGACCGGTTACTGCGTCCCCCTGCATCTGCATCGAAGAGTTGCAGCATGGGCAGTTTGCATCGGACACGATGCCCAGCAGAGGGCCGTGGGTTTGATACTGTCTGTGTTTTGATTAGCCTGTCATCTCCCCAATCAGGGAAGCAAGCACCCGCTGTAGTTCGTCCGCATCGTCGTACTCCTCAGTGATGTTCCCCGTGATGACCCAGTCTGCGCCTGCCACTGCTGCTGCTCGGGCCGCTTTGCCGTCTCTAATGCCGCCACCGACGACAAGTGAGAGATTGCAGGCCCCTCTGGCGGATTGGATTATCTCCTGGCTGACTGGCGTGGCTGCCCCGCTACCGGCTTCGAGGTAGAGCATACGAAAGCCGAGGCACTCGGCGGCGATTGCATATGACGCGGCCCTGTCAACTTCGTGGGACTCGATAAGGTCGGCTTTCCCGACCTCCCCGGCCTTTCCGCCTGGGGCGCAGATGAGGTAGCCCATGGGAATGGATTCGATTCCGGCCTTCTTCACGTAGGGTGCCCCCCTAACTTGCTCGCCGATCAGGAATTGCGGGTCTCTTGAATTCATTAGCATCATGAAGGTGATTGCGTCGGCTGCCGGGGAGAGCGCGGTTGCTCCCTGAGGGAACAATACTACTGGGATTGCGGGTTTATCCGAAGAGGCTGCTGCGTCCTGAGAAGCCGCCCACTCTACTAGCTCCAGGGCCTCCTTAATCGCTACAATTGTTCCATGGACGTTGTCCATATCCGTATCGCTGGATCCCCCGACTAGAATCATCTCGCTTCCGGCCGACACGGCAGCGATTGCCCTCTTAGCCGCAACCTCCGAAGCTTGATCTGCGGGGTCAATGAGGATGGCGTGCCTAGTTCTTCCATCTCGGGTGCACATGTAGGAGGAGGTCGTTCCTGAAGCCCAGCTATCGCCCATGGCAATCATGTCAGGGCTTACTGTATAATTGTATCAACCAGTGTTTCGGCCGTCTCTATTCCATTACTGATTGCTTCTGCCAAGGAGTGTTTTGGGTCGTCCCCCGCCCATTGCATCCGTTGCACCCATGTCGGATTGGTAGGAGGTTCGTCTTGCCACCAAACCTCCACCGTCCCGTCCACCCTTTGGCCAATTTTCCCGGCGGCCCCTGTATCTATGGAATGACACACTCCCCCCTCCCACTTGGTAGAGTTGTTTGGTTCCTCGAAAGACTCGATGGCCTCGAATTGGATGGTGTCGCTCCCGAGCGGGCCCGCGCCCACAAAGGCGATTTTTCCCCCCCCTCTATTCGTAATTCGGGTTCGGAGGTGAATAGTACACCCACGCGCTGATAACGATGCGGACATCGCCTTCTCGAGCCAGGACCTCCTGACTGCAGTACTATCTTCCTTGGGGGTCTGTTTCCCAAGGCCAAGAATCCAGTGCTCTGGTACCACTGGCCAAGATGTGAAAATCCCGGGAGCTTCCCCCATCAGACCCATCTCAGCGGATTCCTCAAACAGATGCAGTTCGACGTCGTCATGGATATCCAATATCCGATGACCGCAAACGATTGCCTCCAATGAACCACCGATGATACCAATACGCATCATTGCACCACCGATGATACCAGATCTAGGGCATACACAGGGCACGCCGGGATGCATAATTCGCAATGTGTGCACTTGGGCTCGTCAACTATCGCAAGAAGTCCTTCTAGAGATAGAGCGTCGACGGGACACAATGCAACGCATGCAGCGCAGCCAAAACACCGATCATCGTCCACTTCGAATATCAACGAAGGGTTCCTGGCCATGACAGTGGGAATGGGTCCCTTCTCTCAATATTGCCCCCCAACCCCCCTTCTTCCCATGGAATGATTTGACGGGGCAATAACAGTAACAATATATTCAGTCTTCTTTCAATCAACGATAGCCAGTGAAGATATTTCGCTGAAGGAGTTTAATGGTTACCAAGAGCTCAGACCCACGGTCCAAACTGATTTCATCATTCCAATGGAAATACAGGGGTACCGGTTGGGTCTTGTTGATACGCTCCCCCCTGTCCCCAACCCCGTGGTAATCTACAGAGCAGGACGAACCGGTACCTACCCTAGTGAACCACCCACTGAAGGTGTGAGATTCCACTTCCTAGGTGGTGCCGAGGAGGTCGGCAACGTGGGTTGTATCATAGAGGACAACACAGGAACACGGCTTCTTGTGGACTACGGCCTCGCTCCCACCAAACCACCAAAATATCCCACGGAGGCCCCGCCAGTGGAACATGCTGTAATGACACACGGGCACATCGACCACATCGGTATGGCACCGTGGCTGGCAGCATCACACGGGACCATCCTGCACGGGTCCGAGCTTACTGCTGCAGTATCCCGCATTATGTGGGCTGACACGTACAAGGTCTCGGACATAGAGGGATACCCCCTCGGATGGGACAGGAGGGACATGGAAACCGCTCTGGACTCGTGGAGTACGCACGCATACGGGAAATGGTTCGACGTGGGCCTTTGGAGGTGCAGGCTGCACAGGGCAGGCCACATTCCAGGCGCTGCAATGATCGAGATTGAGACGCCCTCCGCTCGCATCCTCTGGTCTGGAGATATAGACAACCGAGACAGCCCAAATGCCCTAGGCGCAAAACCGGTGGGGTGCGACATCCTGTGCCTCGAGGCCACATACGGGGGCCGCAAGCACAACCCTAGGCAAGAAGAGGAGGAGCGCCTGGTGTCCCGGGTCATGGAAGTCGTTTCCAGGGGCGGAACAGCACTCATTCCGGCATTCGCTTCGGGAAGGGGGCAGGACGTACTCAGAATCCTGCACAGGGAAGCACCTGAGCTAAACGTCCACTACGATGGAATGGGTACTAGAGTTACGAGGGAGTGGCTGGGTTGTCCGGAGCTGCTCAGGGACAGCAACAGGATGGAGGCCGCCTTCAGATGGTCGAAGAGAGTCTCAGGTAAGTCGGACAGGAGGAAGGCCCTCGGAGCGGACGTCATCGTCACGACAAGCGGGATGCTCGACGGAGGGCCGGCGATATGGTACCTGAACCGCCTAAGGCACCACAGTCCCAATGCGATATTGCTGACCGGCTACCAGGCCGAGGGCTCCGGAGGTCGGGCGCTTCTGGAGAAGGGGAGCCTGCCGATTTTCGGGAACCAGACGCGCATCCCCCTCGAGATAGACAAGTACGACCTATCCAACCACGCGGATCACGATGGCCTATCCTCCTTCGCGCGCGCATGCTCGCCGAACGACATCATCCTCTTCCACGGAAACCTCGATTCGTGCGAGGCACTCAGCGAAGAGCTTGCAGGGGAAACGAGGGTCCACGTCCCTACGAACGGAAAGCCTATCTTGATTACCCCGGAATAGCTCAAACCCCGAAAACTGCGTATTCTTCATAGGCCGGTCGCACCCTAGGCCGACTCACCAAAGCGATAGCTATGGTGTAATGGAAAAAAAGGTGAAAAAATGGAAGCATTGGATAACATGTTTGGAGTATCAGAAGCTGGAAGCGATGTGGCAACCGAAATACGAGCCGGTGGCGCAACCTTCCTGACAATGGCCTACATCCTACTAGTGAACCCGTCTATGCTGTCGGTGACAGGAATCCCGTTCGAGGATGCCCTGTTCGCGACAGCCGTAGCGGCGTTCGTGGGGTGCATGGTCATGGGGCTATGGGCGAAGCTACCCTTCGCGTTGGCCCCGGGAATGGGCCTGAACGCGTACTTCGCGTTCACGGTCGCAGCACCGTGGTTGGCCACAGCAGTGAGTTGGCAGATCGCGCTTGCCGCAGTGCTGGTTGAGGGCGTTCTGTTCCTCATCCTGTCTCTACCGCAGGTCGGCTGGAGGACGGCGATGATCAACGCCATCCCAACGGACCTGAAGATAGCCACGGGCGCCGGAATCGGCATGTTCCTGGCTATAATCGGCCTGAGAGAGATGGGATGGGTTCGAGGCGACAACGCGACCCTAGTCAACCTGGGAGACACGGGTGCAATGGACCCGATGTCCTCGGGCGCCTTCTGGGCAATGGTAGGACTAATCGCAATCGCCGTGATGATAGCAAGGGAGATACCCGGCGCCATCATAGCCGGAATCCTGCTGGTCTCCGTGATTGGCTGGGGGTTGGGTGTGAACGATCCGTACAACGAAAGCTATCCAGTCGTAGAGTACTGTACCGTACTCGACGGGTATGCCTCCGAGTGTGTTGTTCAAGGCGAATTCGTAGCAGGAGTGGCGGGCCACGGAACCGCGACCGCCCCCGCATTGGGGGACATCATCGGCTTCGTTGGTCTGCCAACCGAGTCCCTGGGCGCTGCTCTGGGAAGCGATGGCCTAGGCGCCGTTGGTACCGACGCGGTCACCATTGGGGCGTTCTTGTCCATCATGGTTACCTTCCTGTTCGTGGATATCTTTGACACCGCGGGGACACTTTACTCCGTAGGACGCCAGGCAGGCTACGTCGACGAGAACGACGAGCTCATGAACTCGGACGAGGCCTTCATGTCCGACGCCGCCGCCACGATTGTTGGGGCCCTTTGTGGGACCAGCACCACGACCACCTACATCGAGTCCGCAGCAGGAATCGAGGAAGGAGGAAAGACCGGCCTCACCGCCGCCACTGTTGGCGTCCTGATGCTGTCTGGCCTCTTCCTCTCGGGCCTGTTCGAGGCAATCCCCCAGTACGCCATGGCATGCGCCTTGGTGGTGGTGGGAGCGATGATGATGAGGCAGGCAGCCGACATCAACTGGGCGGACAGCACGATGGCCGTGCCAGCCTTCCTAACGATGGTGATGATGCCCTTCACCTACTCGATCGCGGACGGAATCGCATGGGGGATCATATCCTACTGCGCGATAATGGCCGGGACCGGCAAGGCCAAGGACATCAACCCAATAGTTGGTGGAATAGGATTCTTCATGGTGCTCTTCTACATGAGCATCGACGGGGACGGCACAATCCTAGACATGATCCTAGGAGCTTGAAACTAGGGAATACGTAACGGGAACCGGGCCCGAGGACCATGTCCGACGGCCCGGACCCACCCGGAGAGCGTGCGCCATGTCAGACGAACTACTTGACAGGATTCGCAATGCGATGCGCACCGTCCCCGACTTCCCCATTGATGGGATAATGTTCAGGGACATCACTCCTGTCTTGGGCGAACCCGGACTGCTTGCCTCCATCGCCGACCGGTTCGCTCGGGACATCAAGGAACTCGGTTGGGAACCAGACGCAGTCATCGGACCAGAGGCCCGCGGGTTCATCTTCGGCCCGTTGCTAGCAGAGCGACTTGGCATCGGCTTCGTCCCAGTGAGGAAACCAGGCAAGCTACCTGCTTCTACGATCCAGGTGGAGTACTCTCTGGAGTACGGCTCCAACGTGCTCGAGATCCATGACGACGCCCTTCAAGAGGGCCAAAAGGCGATTATCGTTGACGATCTTCTGGCCACCGGGGGAACTATCTCAGCATGTGTAAAACTTTGCGAGGGGCTTGGGGCCAAGGTAATAGGGGCCGCTTTCCTCATTGAATTGGAGGGGCTTGGGGCCAGAGAGGCGATAGCCCCTGTCCAAGCACATGCTCTGCTTTCCTACCCCGCTTGAAACTCCAAACCCCTCACCGTTTTCTTCAAAGGGACCACGCCTCTCCTGAGTCCGATAGCGTGACGGACGACAAGGCGAACCCACCACCACCCCAGGCAAGGCCACCACCACCTGCGCCCCCCTCATCGAAAGCCCCTCCAACGCCGAAGCCGCAGGCAAGGCCACCACCGAAAAGAAGACCCACACCCCCCAAGACAAGACCCACGAAGCGCCCTCCAACGCCGAAGAAAGGGAAGCCCGGACAACCACCCATCGGGGGGAAGAAGAAGCGCAGCCGAAGAATAAAGATCAAACTCGGCCTCAGGGCCAAGAGACTGTCCGAGGAAGTCGATACGTACACTGACCAGATAGGCTGGACCACCTCTAGCGCGGAAACAGTCCTAAGCGACCTCAAGGACATAGAGGAGAACATCAAGAAGGAGCCTGAGACACTGGTCCACCAATGCTCAATGTGCGGAATCAGAATGGAGATTCCAAGACCGAAGCGCGAGAGATACAAGGTAATCTGCGCATATCCGGAGTGCGGTCACGAGGACATGATCGGAATCTGACGACGACAATCCTAAGAGCCCAGCTCTTCGGTTCCGCCTGTGCCCGATGGCATGTACAACTTGACCAGAATCGCATTGAGCAAGGCGACCCCTGCAGCGGCTATCGCTGCCCCAGTCATCCCCTCCATGAATGCAAACCTCGAGTTCTCAATTAGCTCCTGCCCCAGTAGCGCGTTTCCGGACGCTAGCAGCTCCTGCCCGATTCTCATTGCAGCAGGGAACGATTCAGAAACAATAGCAGAATAGTCCGCTGGCAACCACTCCACGTTCTCCATGCCTTCCGGGACCACCATCTCTCTCTGGTATATCTCATTCAAGGCACTGCCTACTATCGCTATGCCAAACGCCCCCCCGACCTCTCTGCTAGCATCGTTAGTGGCACTTCCCACGCCTGCCTTGTCATGAGGAATTGAATCCATCACCATGTTTGTCGAAGGGGCCATGGTTAGGCCCATCCCCATCCCAATCAGGAAGAATATCATAGCCAGCGTCGTATATTCTGTAGTGATCTCGACAGTCGTGAAAACCAGCATGGCCGTTGCAATCAGGATAAGGCCCGCCGCCACGACATTATTGCTTCCGAATCTCGCGCAGAAGCGGTCGCTGTTCGCTGCCATCGGCATCAGGCCCAGTGGGAGGGGGAGGAACCTAACTGCGGCTTCCAGCGGGGTTCGCCCCCTCACCAGTTGGAAGTGAAGCATCTGTGTGAACATGAACGAGAACATCACGAAGAACGCCAGACTAATCGCAACCAGACCCAATGTGAATCCCCTGTTCTCGAAGAACTCTATTGGTAGCATGGGATACTCAACGTTTCGTTCCCATTTTACGAATAGAATGGTAAGCAAAATACCGAAGCCACCCAGGCCCAAAACCTCCCCGCTCAACCATCCGGCACTAGGACCTTCGATAATGGCATACAGAATCGACGCCAGAGCCCCAACCGAGAGTGCAGCCCCCACAGGATCCATCGGGCTCTCCCGTTCGTCCTTCGAGTTGGGCACAATGAACGCCCCGAGAACCATTGCTAGAGCGATAATTGGTGGATTTATCCAGAAGACCGCCCGCCAGTCGTAGTTGTCAACGGCCCAACCTCCAACGAGAAGTCCCAAAGGAGCGCCGATTCCAGCCATCCCCACCCAAATTCCCACTGCCTTGCCGCGCTCTTCTGGGGGGAAAACCACGACAATGACAGAGAGGGTGGCCGGCATCACGAGCGCGGCCCCCAGACCCATCATTGCCCTGGCACCCATCACGTGTTCCGAGGTAGATGCATACTGAGCAGTAAATGCGGATACTAGGCCCACTATTGCAAGGCCACCCATGAGAGCCGGCTTTCTGCCAAACCTATCCCCAATGGCTCCCATTACTAGTAGCATCCCGCCAAACACCACCACGTACGCATCCATAATCCACTGCAATTCTGTATTGTCCGCATCCAGATCCTTTGACAACTCGGGAAGTGCAACATTCACAGTGACATTGTTGAGGAGGGTAATCACCAGACTCAGACTCATTATAGCCAAAATTATCCATCTTCTTCGATACACCGTCTCGTTATCCATGCCCATCCCAGGGCCTGTCTGCTAATAATCGGCAGGTTTCAAGGTCAGAGCCCTTCACAATTGACCAATGCCTCGGTTCCCTGGTGCCTTCTTCACGGCGTTGTTGTTCGCCTTTGCCTCCTTCTCGGGATGCCTTCAGGATGACGCCCCACAGGTGGTCCCAGAACCTATAGCACTTCCAGATGGAATCTTCGTGACAGGACCCGATGGCCAAGAGGTCGACATAGAACCCCTAAATCTCACCTTCGTCTTCAGTAGCGTCGGACAGGAGGGCGCAGAACCAAGCATAGGGATAACCTCCAGCGGGTGCATGTTCTTCACGGCGTTCGAGAAGGTGATGCGGTCTTGCGACCATGGGGCTTCATGGGAGCACATGAACTCAATATTCCAGCATCCTTCCACCAGCGATCCTTGGCTGTGGGTGGACCCCGTAACCGACAGGGTGTTCGATGTTCAGATGGTGGGACTGCTCACGACATGGATTGCTTGGAGTGATGACGATGGCGTGAATTGGCTGGGTAACCCACATGACTCGGGGCCAATCCCCTTGAACGATCACATCAAGCTCGGCTCCGGTCCATGGACCGACGATGGCTATGGACTTCTGGGCGGCCCGACATCATCCGTGTACGAGCAGGCGGTTTACTTCTGCTACAACAAGGGGGCTGGCATATTCTGTTACACGAGCTTTGATGGCGGGGCCACATTCGAAATTGGTGGCCAGGTATACGGGCTCGTCACCACCAACGGGGGCCTTCACGGAGCGATTACAACCGCCCCGGATGGGACGGTGTACGTGACGCCAAGAGTTCCCACACCTACAATCGTGTTCTCGAAGGACAATGGATTCTCATGGGAAGAACGGACGATGGGGGGGGACGTGGGCACACCCGACCCGAGAAAAAACTCTGAGGTAGGAACGGACACGGAATCAAACGCCTATCACGTTTGGATTGGAGCAGACCATGGCGTTTACATGTCTAGGAGCATTGATTCTGGTGAGACATGGGAGCAGAACAGCACCAGGATAAGCCCAACGCAGGTGATTTCGACCACCTTCCCTCACATTGATGCTGGCGACCCGGGAAGAATCGCCATAACATACCTCGGCAGCGAGAACTCCAGTGGGCTGAACAGTTCAGACATTGATGGAGCCCAGTGGTCCGGCAATCCACACTATGCACCTTCGTCAAACGTCAGCTACTACCTGTACATCACATACAGCCTGAACGCTTTGGACGACAATCCCGTGTTCCACACTGTCAGAGTATCGCCGGATCCCGTACAGGTGGGGAGCATCTGTCTGAATAGTGGTGATTGTAGAGACATTGGCGGCTCGAACAGGAACCTTCTGGACTTCAATGACTTGCATATAGACAGAGAAGGACGAGTATACGTTGCCTTCGCCGACGGGTGCACAGACGCGTGCGCGTCTAGCAACAACTCTACTGCAGAAGACTCGCGCAGTAGGATGGGCTCAGTGTACTTCCTAGGAAGCGGCCCGAGCCTATTCGAGGACGTAGGGGACCTAGCAGAGTTCCAAACAGAGTGATTCTCATAACCCAAGTCGATGAGCCCGTGCCGATGTCCCTGCCTCGGAGAGCCATGGAGCAGATGGGAATGTCCCTGTGTTGCCTCGCCTGTGATGCATCGGATGTCGCTGGATTGCCACGATGCAAGACATGCATGGACAGCCACGCCAAGGCGAGGGACAAGCTCACTGTTGGCAAAGCCACCACAAAGGCACAGAGACTCGCTAGGGAACTGGTGACCATGATTGCGGAACCATCCAACTACACCAACGACGACGATCATGGAAAGTGGATGGAGCGGTACTCCTCTCTGATAAACGACCATGAGTATGATCCTTCCACAAAGCAGCTTCGGAGGACAGTGAGCAGAGCCCGAACGTCACGAAAGTCCTCCATAATTAGGGATGTAGCCAATCAGAACAAGTGGGCCGACAGCCCGCCCGATCAAGACGAGATTGAGGAGTTCAAAGCCACTTTCGGAGGTATGAGCAACGAACGCCCAATGTCTTGGGACGATCTTATCGCCGAGATCGAGGGAATGCTGGAAGAGTAACCAATAGAATTCAAAGGAGACCAAAGGTATTCGTGGTACAGATGGGCAGAGAGAGAGACCCACGTGCCTGGAAAATCGACGATGACCCATTCGACAAGAGACAGAATTCAGGAAGCCATTCTGCATCGAGGGATGACGGAACATGGAGGCAGCCGAGGATGCGAGTGGTGCAGGTTGACCCAAGCGGTAGGATAGCATCGGGTATTTTTGGGGATCCCAGGGCCTTCGAGGCAATTCCCATGCATAGAGGTTCAATCTGGCATTTCTCAAAGACTGAGGTAGAGCAGCTGGCATTGGCCACCGGGGCGTTCACCCTAGCTCTGGCACTGATGTTCAGCGGGGGCATCTGGGGCATCTCTGCCAACTTCCCACTACTTTGCATACTCTCCCTGATTACCCTCGCCCCTGCGTTCTTGCTCCATGAGTTTGCCCACAAGTTCGTTGCTAGGTACTACGGATGCTGGGCTGAATTCAGGGCGGACCCCGCAGGTCTGAGATTCGGGGTAATCTTAGCTGCGATTGCGGGAATCGTATTCATGGCGCCCGGTGCAGTGATGGTAGCCGGGAACACCACCAAGTCCCAATTCGGAAAGATAGCTATCGCAGGCCCGATCACAAACGTCCTCCTCTGGAGCATCGGATTCGCAGTCCTCTTTGTGATCGGGGGCGTAGACAGATTCGCTGATGGGAACGCTAACATCCTTGACAATCTGATTGGAACTTGGATGACTGGTAACGCAATCCTAGCCGCCTTCAACATGCTCCCATTCGGCCCCTTAGATGGAAAGAAGATCAAGACTTGGTCTGAACCAATCTTCTACTCCCTCCTGTCCATTACCATTGGTATCACTTACTATACCCTAACTGGCTACAGCCCGTTCTGACCATCCTCATTGGATAGCGTTGAGCACCGGGCGCTCGTCACAGTGGAAGAAGGTCATAAGTGCCCACCAAGTAATCATATCCAGGCTGTTTACTAGGTTTGCTACGCCAGTGTTTTCCTCCCCGTAGTCCTTTCCTGTGGTATCCATCCATTCCTCCATCTCCTCTAGTGTGTCACAGGTCTGGTGGTAGCACCAGTACCCGTCTACCAAGCCCCCGAAACCGACAGTGACCGTTCCAAGGTTGTCTTGGAAGCTAGCGTGATCACTCCGTGCCGTGGTGTCTTCGTACACTATCACCTCGGGCCTGTCCATGTCCAACCAGACCTCAGTCTTCCATGCCTCTGCCGTGTAGTTTGTTCCAACCAAGGTGCCCATCTGCTCCTCAAGCCCCAAGGCGTCGGAACCGATCCAGTTCGAGAGAGTAACCATCCCGGGTTGATCGAAGCTATCGTGATTGGGTCCCGGACCAATGTATACTCTCATGGGCCAGACCTCTGAGTCTTTGGGATAACCATCCTCGTCTATTTGGGGGTCGGGATCTCCATGTGGGGCGCCACCCCCCCCGGGCCAGTTGACTCCCGCCATATCCAAATTGATGTAGTTCGTGACCGTGACCTCCGGGTTGTCCTCCTTTACGTAATAGTCAGTCCAGTAATCCGAACCGCGTTTGCCCCCCTCCTCTCCTGACCATAGGCAGAATACCATGGTTCTCCTAGACTCGAATTCCGAAAGGACCCTGGCTGTTTCGATAACCATTGAGGTTCCAGCTGTGTTGTCATATGCGCCCACCCTCGTCCCATAGGTCCTGGAGCCTGTGACGTGGGGGTCTAGGAGGACTAGGTTTGCAGGAGGGGCCACGTCAAAGTGGGCCCCGAACACCAACCATTCGTCGGGAACCTCGCTTCCCCATTTGTATGCACATACGTTGTAGGCCTCGGGATTCTGCTTCTCGAAGATGTCAGTGAACTCGAAGCGATGGGTCTTTACTTCCAGGCCGAAGGACTCCAGTTCGTTGATGATGTACTGTGCAGCGTCTTCGTAAGCGGAGTTCCCCTGCCCTGCCCAACGATCCCAATAGCCAGCCTTTCCATCTACCGGATCCAATGAGTTTGCTGGGTCCGTGATTTCGTGTAACCTTTCGTAGACCACCCTTCCATGTAGGATCCCACTCGAGTGTCCCCCGCCTTCTCCTACTGGAACGGAAGATGGCCTTTCAGCAATGATAGTCTTGACTGATACGGGCCCTCCCGATTCCTTGCTGTGGTTGACCGTGTCCAGAGTGGCATTGCCGCCTTCTCTGGAAATACCGTTCCCTTGATTTCCATCCGCCCCCCCCCTCCCTAGCCAAGTTCCCCAAGACTCATTATGGTCCCGTATGGGCCAGTTCTCACGACCGAACTCCCCGACGAGCAGAACTAGCGCATCGTTTCTCGGAGGTGCGAGTATTTCTACAGCCAAGGAATCTCCCTTACCGAGGTCCACTACGGTGGAATTTTGGACAAAACCAGTCTCAGGGTCCCTAACTAGATATGGTACGAAGACCGAGAGGGCAGCTCTAGCCGACAGCCCGACATCTTGGAACACACCAGAAATCAGCACCTCTTCGTCAACGTCAAGACTCTTCTCTGAGATGGGACCCTCCTCCTCTGCGAAGCAACCGCTTGACGGTGCCAGCATCATTAGGAAAACCAGCAGAAGGGCATTGCTCGCACGTCTTCTTGACATCGTAATCTACCCAGGAGAAAGTCTTCTCTTGATCACGATTCCGTTTTCGGCGACCTTCAGCACTTCAACGGTTGGTTGAGGAGGTACGTACACCCCCGCAGACCCCTCAGCTGCCTGGGAGAGCTTCTCCAGCTCCGCCGTTCTGCGAATCCTCTTCTTCTTCACGCTTCGCCTTCTAATCCTCCACATGAACAGAATCAATACCGCCCCGATGTAGACCAACATCTGTTCTATGATCCACGCCCAAGAAAGCTCTACATTGAACGTCAATACGTCTTGGTTAGAATTAGGAGATAGCATGTATGTGATTACCTGCTGACCGGTTTCTTCGTTGACATCTTCAGAGACCATTCCAAGTTTTGATGTGAGGTTTCTCAGGAACAGCCCCCTCGGCATGGTCATCTCCAACTCTCCCGTCAACCTGAAACCCAGATCCTCCGGGCCCATCGTGTCAGAGAGCTCCTGAGGCATTGGGATATTCGCCTCACTTGGGAGGCGGATACCCTGTAAATCGACAAGGCTAGCCGACAACGCTCCCGTGAGTCCCTCCATCGCACCCATCATTGGTCCAAGGAAGGGTGCAACCATGGTATTCGCTACATCCCGGGTCCCCACGCCGACTCTAGGCTCCCCCCCCTCGGTTATTATGGAGAACAGCTCGAACCACGAATTATCCACGCCAACTGTCATCGAAACTCTTGGGATATGCACTGAAAGGACGATTCCAGTTGAGTCCCCGACGGCTGAATCATGGTCAATCAGGCTATCCTGTGGAATCGAAGCTACAATTCTCAGACCATCGAGATCCATCTCTCCGAAGCCACTGTCGTTAGAACTGCTCAGAGACCGGGCCTCGTCCCTGATAAAGGAAGTCAAAGCCTCCCCGAAATTTGTGGCGAACGAGGAAAGACCGCCTTGCTCACTATTCGAGAAGGTGATAGTTTGCTGGCAGTATCTCTGCCCTTCGCACATTGAGAAATCGTGAGAAATAGGGTCCCCCCTGCTCCCTATCTCCAACAATAGCCGAAGCAGATCAGAAGGGAGAACCGCCAGTTCCACGCTAGTGCTTTCGGAATTTAGTGAATCCATGATCGAATCAGGAAGGCCAATTCTGTGAATTTCCATGCTGGCCATGAACTCGAACTCAACGGTTACGCCCTTTGTGAGCGGGAGGCTAGCGACACTCACCTTCCCTAGGTCCAAGGCAACGTCACTCCTCACGCACGTCCTCATGGTAGATGTGCAGAAGGCGTCTCCGCTCATGTCAGTGCAGGAGTCACCGGTGCTATTCAGACAAAGGGCGTGCTCCCAGTCGAACATGTTAGATCCTCCTAGGCTTATCTCGCCGTCGTGGTTTCCTGAAACCCTGTAACTCAAGGTGATTGTGCTACTCCCGTCTTTCGTCTTGGCCCACGTGGGCAGGACGATTTCCAGAGTTAGGTCCGCAGATAGGCCACTCGGAAGCATCCCACCGATGAAGGTCTCCATTGTCTCGTCACTCAGGACAGTAGAGAACTCCACCCCCGAGTCGAGAAGGATTCCCAGGTCGTCTCCCGTCACAGAATTCATGAATCCGGCCCCATCACCCAGATTTCCCCCCAATAGATCAGCTAGGCTCAGCGGGAAAGTATGGCTTATTGACCTCATGTAAACGGGAAAAGAATCATCCATTGCAATAGAGCCAGCGGTGCAGTAGTTTACACCACTAGTGCATGGTGAAGAGTGACTGTAGTTCAGACCACCCGGGGACAGAGAGCCTTGGGCAACGGAAGTCCATTGGAAAGTGCCCATGCTTACGCTTAGGTCATCGTTTGAAGCAGAAATCGCATCAGCAATCCCGGAAATGGGGACCTTGTCCGCTAGCTCAGATAGATCCAATAGCCCCGTGTCGTATGCCATCCGTATGCCATCAGAAGTGATTACCGGAATGGTGGCCTTGTCCTTGCTCATCAGCGGGCTAACGCCCCACTGTTCAAGCGTCGATGACTGAATCTGATAGATTCCTGCAATTACTTCGATGGATGCGCTAGACTCGTCCGCTAAGTCCAGTACCACCTTGAGGTCTAGGCTTCTGGCATCGGAATCGATACTCACCTTGTTCGTCCCGTTAATCTCCCTGAATCCCATAGTCATCAGGAGGTTACCCGGAAGGGGGCTGTCCGAACTCCCTTGGGGGTTGCGATTGTCCACGCTCCAGACTCCGGAGTTGTACGGCGTGCCTACGGAGTTGGATTCCAAGCTCCCTCCCGTGCCACCAGCGTTTACGACCGTCGCGAACGCCGGCGGCTCTATCGCGTACGTCCCCTTGAACCCCGCCTCCACGTTAACGCTGAACTGAGTAGTCACCTCGGCACCCATAATCAACATCGCCTCGAAGGCCGAATTCAGGTTAGCCTCATTTACTCCGGACAACCCGTATGTGCTGGAGATTCCCAGAGTAATGTTTACGCTGGTGGTAATGCAAATTGGAGGCGAGAAAGAATTTCCATCTTGGTTTTCGTTCACGTCAGTGGTGCAGTCGACTGCACTTCTAACGCCTGTGTCGTCAGGGAGGAAAATCCGATCGCTCCAATCGGTCTGAGGAGTTGACGAGCTTCCCCAGGAACCGAGGAACCCATTGACGCTTCCGTTTACCTCCGAAAGCAGCTGTTCTTGCACCGTGGGGGAACCCGGGTCGTTTGGATCGGTGTTGTTGTCGAAAGAGGCCCTGAGGACGTCTGCAGGAAGACCGTCGTTCGTTCCAATGTTTGCTTGGTTCTGCAGGATAGTTTCGAGAGCATCGAAGCCAAAGGGACTCTTGTCCCACTCCCTAATCGCCCAAGAAGCCTGGAACTGGATTTGGGTAGGGCTAGTCATATTGAAATTGTACATTCCCTCTACCCACGAGCTGATCCCCTCGGTCCCATCATCGGCGTTGAGACGATCATCACATATGCCCCCAAGCGCCCAAGCCGTAGAGCCGCTGCATAGTGCCATGTCATCAAACTGGGCACCCTCCGAAGATGCCAGTGGCACGGCCGCCTGGAGAACGAACAGAACCACGAGCAGAAACGACGCTCTAGAAGGACTGGTTCGATGAGAGGTCTTAGCGTGCCGCTCGGCCATTGCGCAATGACTCTGAGAGTCATTGTTAATGGATTCGGTGAGGGGTATCGAAAACCGACGCAAATCTACTTAGCTCTATGTCTGCTTGTACCACTCGTCGGGCGTCATCGCAACCTCTTCATCCGAGCCTCCAGACCCCGGAGCAATTGGGCTTGACTCCTTCACTCCTTGGTTCAGGATTACCCGACCCTCCTGATCGATTTGGTAAGTAGTTGGATCTTCTTCCTTCATGGTCAGGGCCAGTGTCAACCCAAGCAACAGGATGAGAACGCCGCAGCAGGCACATCCGCCCCCGCCGAGCATCCCTAACCATCCGCCTATGACCTCGCCGATTTTATTATCCAACCACTCCCCGTTGATCAGGAAGACATCGCTGTTGGCCTCCAGTAGGTAAGCCTCTCCCATTTCCAACCCCCAGATCCTGCCATAGTGCCAATAATCAGAGGGGTCGTCACCATGGCCCTTAGGTAAATCACCATCGTCCGTGCAAGGGTCGTGTACGTACTTGTGCTCAAAGCCCTCGTCACCGCCCACTTTCGTGATAGTGAAGTTGAAATCTTCGCAACGGGGGGCATCGTCCCTCGGGACGAAAACGTACATGCTCTCGCCGGCGCTTGTGTGGGTGAATGTGCCTTCCCTTCCGTTCCAATCGTTTTCCTCCCCGACCCAATCACCATCCAAACCTCCAGCTGAGGAATCAGCAACGATTGCCAGCACTATGCCAATCAAAAGCACTATCCCCCCCGAAATCAGGGTAAACCTCGCCCCAGAGTGCATGAGTCTCGAGGGGGGTTAATCCTTACAAATCATCCGCCGAATAAGATGAGGACGACAAGGCGCTGGATTGAGCGAGACAACTTCTCAGCCGATGAACACGGAAAGGCAGGTAAGACTCGCATCCACCTCTCTGAACTCCGTCATGTCGATAGTCGTGATGGAGAAGCCAGCGTCCATCATCAACTGTCTCGCCTTCTTGTAACCATCAGCCATGATAATCCGATCACCATAGGCAATCGTGTTGGCAGCGTAACCCTCATCCTCAGGGACCCATATCACTTCCTCAGCGAACGACAGATCTGACTCGGTAAGATGACCCTCGGCGGCTACCATCGTTCCAGACCTCGGGCTCGAGCACACCGTGGTGAGGTGCAAGGTGCTTTTCGGCACATCGAATAGTTGGACGTCCATACCACCTTCCTTTGCGTGCTTGGCTAGGAAGTCAGCACCCCCCTTGTTTGTCCGGGTAGAAATCCCAACTAGGAACCGGTCATCGTAGAAAACCACATCACCTCCGTCGAGAGTTGCCCCGGCAGGCATCCTCTCGATCTCGAAATCGTCAGCCAGGTACTCCGCAATCGACTCTTTCTCGCCGTCTCTACTTGGATGTCCTAGGTTGGGGATGACCGCGACGTCATCGATGATCACCGCCGTGTCTTCGGTGAAGCTACAGTCTGGAAAACCTCCGAGTGCCGGCAGTGTGACGACTTCCGAACCATGAGCCCCGAGGGCGGCGAAGTAGGCCTCTTGCGCTCCTCTTGCATCCCCGTAGTCCGGCATCCTCGTGTTGAAGTAACTGGAGACCGCATCAGCGAAGTTCGGCGACACCTCCCTAGTGAGGGCCCTCCCCCTAGTCCGATCGAACGTTCCGGGCACGTACAACCGCCTGCTTGTCTGTTGATAACGGTTCGGAGAACGGAACTCCATTGCATGAATCCGGAACCACCAGCCCCATCCATTATGGACGGAATGGCAACCCGTAGTACCGTGGAGGATTTGGAGGACGCCTATGACGAGCAGGGCCGCAAGGTGAGCCCACTCCTCCCCTCCACCACCAAGAATTACCTCATTGACATCGATGGAACAATTGGCGAGGACATCCCAAACGAGGAACCAGAGAGGATGTCCCGGGCAGAGCACTACCCAGATGCCCTGGACATCATCAACAAATGGCATTCAGAGGGCCATGTAATCACATTCTTCACCGCTAGAACCGAAGAGCACAGAAGGGTCACAGAGTCATGGCTAGATGGGTGCGGATTTCAGTATCACGGGCTTCTGATGGGAAAGCCGAGAGGCGGCAACTACCATTGGATCGATAACCACATAGTTAGAGCGACTAAGTTCAATGCCCGCTTCACCGACCTCGTCCGTCGAACCGTGGAGATCGAGGTATTCGACGATGATTGAGATTGACCAAGCTCTCATTCAGAGTGGTAATAAGTCCCGGTCTTAACCTCTAGCAAAGTGTGGTAGTTGTTGCATACCTCGTCCCACTCATTCATCCACCTACAGTTAACCAAAACCTCGAAGCCAGCCCCACTCGACTTCCTGGTGATTACCTTGTGCTCCGACTCTACCGAGCAAGCAGGGCAAGTGACCACCAAAGTATCACCGAAAGACATCACCTTAGCCTTCTTGGCATCCTCGGCATTCTGAGCGAGCACGGCCAACTCGCTATCCTCTTCGTATATCTTCTTCAATATCGCAGTCGACTCCTTTCCTCTATCATAGTAGAGTTGGTATGAAACGCTGCAAATCGCCACCGACACGACACCGAAAATCTCCATCCCTTCCCCGCCGTCCCGATTCCCCGTGACTAACATTACCAATCCGTAATACAGCAAGACTCCAGATAGAATGCCGGCTATCGCCAATGGGACGTACTTCCTCATTATCTTCTTCATCGCGAGTGTCATCGTTGTCACTATCAGCAACAATAAACCTTCCAACCACCCAAGTGGGATGTTCGGGAAATTAGGAATTCTTTCCATCAAGTCCAGAAGATCCACCCCCCACTCCTTTTCGAGGTATTCGATTAAAAGCAGCACCATCCAAGGGGGGGCACCGAAAATAATCGCTCTCTCTGCTACTCTGGACAGGTACCGAGCGATGAACGCGCATAAAATTGCGCCGATTATCTGGAACGCTACCAAGTCTATCGTATCTGGAACCATACTCAAAGCTCCATACGGCCCCTGTTGAGTCTCCCGCCAAATGGGAGGGCCCAGAAAAAGAAAACCAATCGAGGCCCCGATTAAAGTGAACAGATTGATGACTCTAGAACCCTTCCTACTTCCGGACTTATCTCTGAATAGATATGCCCCCGCGATAATACAAGGGACCCCTATGATCTGTGTAAGAGCCCCCACGTTCTCCCCCCCTATCCTCTGATAATTATCTATTCGCTTTCCATTGAACGGACGACCCTCCTCCAGAGATAGACGCCTATTGCTAGGAGACCTATGGCCCATCCTGGAATTACCAGAAGTACGGCAATTATCGCGACAACGCTCTCCAGCACGTCTATAGGAGTCCGAATGGGTAATTCTGTCTTTCTAGCTCCGAGGAAACCAACCCTTTGCGGGTTTTTGCGTCAATTATCGAGCATTTGGGCTAGATTATAATATGGTTTTGCAAACACTGGGGTGTTAGGTGAAGAGGAATGAAGCCGAAGATGAATGACAGTAATGAGCAAAAGAGGAGGAGAGCTACTATGGGGGTCATCGCCCTAGCAGTTGTCTCTCTACTGGCCGGCGCATCCGCGGCAGCGACCCTAGAGGATTACGCTGCACCGGTGTACGCAGAGGCGGACCCCTTCGAGGGAGCAGTCGACGATGTGACCGGAGAGGACACATGGGAGGCAAAGGAAACCGACGGGAAGCCAATGGGCAAGCACATCAGGAAGGCAATGAAGAGTCGCATGAACGACAGGATGGAGGACAGGATCGAGCACCTCGAGCAGAGGATCGACATCGACTCCAACCTAATCGAAGCCTTCCAATTCTGCCTCGACAGCGCGGACTGCACGGCCGATGCCGAATCACTATCCGAGATGGTCGAGAAGCTCACTTGGGCCGTTGATGGGATGCAGGCCAAGGTAGACGGGACTGATTTGGTCGACGATGAGGATGGTAGCCAGGACGCATGCGAGGAAGCAGGCGGCATTTGGACCAACGATGACCGAAAGGGCGAGTACTGCGCTTCCTCCGAGGAATACAAGGACTGGGACGAGAGAAAGCACTGGGACGAGACCGAGAGGATGGAGTTCGCAGAGGAGAAGTCCACCCAGCTCAGGGCCGCCCAGGAGGCAATTGCCTTCTGCATCGAGAGCGAGGATTGCACGGCCGACTCAGAGACAATAGAGACTGCCCTAGGACACATGATCTCTCGAGCAGAGCACCACAGGGAGTGCGCAGACGAACGAAGATGCGACAGAGACCATGACATGAGGAAGGGATTCCGAGGCAGAATGGGCGGCACGTTCTGCAAGATGCTGGACAGGTGCGAGGACCGTGAGGACGACCACCCCCCCATCATGGAGATCACCCAGGAGATGTGCGAGTCCAGAATGGGAGTATGGACGGAGACTGCAGACAGCGGTGACGGGGTATTCTACTGCGATTGGAGCGAACTGGAAGAGCATTCAGAGAGAGAGCCCGACTCTGGGGATGACGATAGGGAGGACGAGGAAGAGTCTCCCGACAACCAAGAGGACTGTGAGGCTAGCGGCGGAACATGGTACGAGGACAGGCAACAGTGCCATTCTGAGTAATCACGGACAACAACAGCGGCTCGGTGCGTTGTACGCACCAAGCCGCCCAACATTCACATCTACGCTAGGGGCGGACAACCCATGGGTGCGAACTCCGATGAAGAACTGGAAACCCCGATGGACAGGGTAGCTAGGATCACTCTGGCATTGGGCGGATTCATGCTGATTCTCCTAATCGCGATTCCATTCACCTTGGAATCCGGCACATCTGGTTACTTCGCTTCGTACGTGATTTACTCGCTTTTCCTTACTAGCGTCGGCATCATCATCGGCGTCTCGTTGATGTGGCTCAACGACCCACGCAGAGAGCAGACTGCTGCAAGGCAGGAGCCGGATAAGCCCGCTCGCATGCTTTCGGGCGATCAGCAATCTGTAGTCGCAATCCTTTCGGAGAGAAACGGTTCGATGTGGCAGGCTGAACTAGTACGAGAGACCGGGTTCTCCGACTCCAAGGCAAGTCGACTCCTGTCCCGCATGGAGTCAGAAGGCCACATTAGGAGAATCAGGGACGGAATGGGCAAGCGCGTAGAGCTAGTGGAGGATGGAAGCTGATGTCACCAGGAAATAACAACGATAGACGGCTGGCAATTATTGCCGCACTGGCATTATTGATACTAGCAATTTCCCTTCGTGTCCTCATGTCCATGGAGACCTCCCTAGAAGAGGGCAGGGGGCCACGGGGGGGGATCATGGCCGCGACTCTTCCGATGATGGTACTGATAGCAGCCCTGATTCTCCTGATGCTGACACAGATTCGAAGCGGAGCTATCGAACTCACGACCGATCATCTTAGAATAGCTACCTTGATGGCAGCTATGTTCGTCCTTGGGATGCTGATAGAGCCTGCAATTCCCAGGCCAGAAGGCACACCTGGAGACTCCTACGGAGCCATATTCATACTGATCCCGGTATTGCTAATCGCTGCTATGCTGTTGCCAATGTTTCCCAACCAGTCGGACGAAGAGGAGTAGGATGCATCCTCCGCACCGAGACAAGGATTTGGAAGGGGCACTCCAAGAAGCGCTCGATGGGGGGTACTCAGTTTGGGCCGTGGGGGACATCCACGGCTACAGGGAAGAGTTCGAGGATCTACTGGGAATCCTTCGACTTGTCGATGGGGACATGGTGATATGTCTGGGGGACTTGATTGACAGGGGCCCTGATAGCCATGGGGTTCTCTCTATCGTAAGCGAAAGCAATAGCATATTCTCGATAAAGGGGAACCACGAGCTACTGATGTCAGAGGCACTTACGGCAAAATCCGATAGAATGACTACCTTCTGGGAGGACAGAATAGGAGGAAGGGAGACGCTCTTTTCAATGCCCGGCGATGCCGATGATGAGAAGAGGGAGAGGGCGACAAAATGGCTCGAATTCACAGACTCACTACCGACAGAGGTAGTCCTAGCCAGATTTCGTCTGGCACACTCAGGTTACAAAATAGACATCCCCTTGAGAGAACAAACCGACGAGGATCGCCTCAAGTCTCGTGAAATATTTCTAGCCAAACGACCATTGGATACTCAAAGACAGATTGTCGCGGGCCACACCCCAGTCCAGAAGCTCGATGTCTTTGGTGCCCAGGCTCCGGAAGAAGGAATTTGGTTCAGCCCTGTTAAGATGGAGGACGGTCGGCCAGCTGCAACCCTCATCGACACAGGAATAGCGCTCAAGGAGTCGGAGCTCCGACCAAGGCTCTCGGCATTTGACCTCCAGACCGGGCGCATCGAGGAGGTTGAGAGGCTCGATCTCTAAGCCCCCCGCACCGAAGGGACAGCGCTCACCATTTCAAGCTCCGTTCTTGCCTTGTTGTAGTAATTCCACCAGTTCCGTGGTATCATCCACTAGACTGCACTCCCATATCGTATGGACACTCCATCCCATTTCCAATAGAGAACGTTCCTTCTTCCGATCTCGCTCGACATTCTTGTCAAACTTTTGACTCCAATAGTCCACGTTTGACTTTGGAAGATCAAGATCACATCGGGGGCACCGATGCCAGAAGCAGCCATGAACGAACACTGCTAACTTTCTACCCGGAAAAGTGACGTCTGGTCTACAGAGGTAACGATTCCCTTCATCATCTATCCTCCAATGTAGTCGATACCCCGGAAAACCAGCCCCGCGAAGCGCACCCCGAACAAATAACTCAGGCTTTGTGTTGGTCGACTTGTTAGCTACCATCACATTGTGAACAGCGCGAGAAGATGCACGTGGCACCTCCATGGAAACGTGCTGCTTGAGACGGGAAATGAACTATTGCAAGGAATAACCACTTCTGATTCGTATGGTGGACGTGACGGGATTTGAACCCGTGGCCTCCTCGTTGCGAACGAGGCGATCTTCCAGGCTGATCTACACGCCCAACGGAGCCAAGCCGGACCCCCCCTCGATATAGGCATTCACCTTATGGTAGACTCACGCTCCCGCGGGTCTCGGGGCCCGTGGGTTAGCTTGGCCTATACTTGGCGCTTCGGGGGCGTTAGACCCCAGTTCAAATCTGGGCGGGCCCACCAGAAGACTCCAGATTAGGGAAGGGTGCCAGAACCGCTGATTTCAGCTAGCCATACCATTGAAGACCGGTAGTCTGCTTCTGCTTCGAGGTCGTCCTTGAGCAGCAGGGAATCTGCCGCGTCCCAAAGTGCCTGCAGTGCAGGCACCCAATCGCCGCCCTTGTCTCTGCTCTCCTCATCGAATCTCCATGCATCCGACTCCGTTCGCTCGTGCACAACGAGCCATGCCCATCCCATTGCCGACTCTATCCCCCTGCCGCTCCTTGCCATCGAAACAGTGGAAGCAACTCCGTCGTCAGCGGCCTTGCGAACGAGGCGATCGGCGAAAGATAGAGGGGAGGGCAATGAAGCGCTATCCCATGGTAACCTATCTAGTCGCTTGGCGGTGTTGAGGCTCTCGCCGAGCTCCCTCAAGAAGGCACCGAATCCCTGCTTCCGCTTTGCTTGGCGGGTGTGTGCCTTCTCAGCATCTTCACCAGTTAATCCGAAAAGGCTCCCCAGCACGACTAATCCGTGTTCCGGCCAAAGAGAGACCAGAACTGGATGGCAGGACGAGTCCTCAAGCCTGACAACGTTGTCTTCGATATCCAATACGACCCCATCGCTTCTGACGTGGACCCCCCCTTCCAGGGAATCTAGGATGCATGCAAGGGCCTGACGCTCGTCCCCGGTTCCGCTCATATGCTCTAGGAAACCGGACTGGTCGTCCCCAGAGAACCAGTTGCTGCCGACAACGAATCCGTCTTCGATGGAGTTTAGGATGCTAGCTCTACAACTCCTTGCCAACGACGCGTCCTCCAAAGACATCCTGAGCCAGGCGTCCAGTACCTCCTTGAGCCGTTCCTTGCCTTGTTCGGGAAGAGGCCTTTCTTCGGGCCAGCCGTCTGGTCTCCACATCCACTCGGCATCGCATATTTCTCCCAATTTGTTGGGCGGCATCATTGCCATAGCAATGCTCTGGGCCAGGGGCTCGGCAGTCTTAGAGAGGGATGTTTGCGAAAGACCGACATTGGTTCCGTCCGAGAATGTCAGCTTCAGCCATCCCTGTTCGGTATGCAACCCTTCTTTGACTGACTCCTCGTCAAGTCCTATGGTCCACCTGCACCTTTCTCCTGAGAGATCCACTGAGGAGTTGTCTAGGGCCCACTCGATCCATTCAGCAGGGGCTTCGGGGTTTGTGCCAGTACACACGAAACCCCCATCCCATGAGAAGAAATACTGCCCGGACTTCGCATGATCGTCCCAGACGAGCAACCGCAGCCTTGTGTGGGTGAAGTTCTGGATTCCTACCAAGTGTCCCGGTTTTCCATTCCCTCTCTTCAGGTAGCTCGCGTTTCCGTAGAGGGGGCTCTTGAAAACAGAGACTGTTGATAGGTCCTCTTCAGATGCTGCTAGGAGACTTCCGGCAAGTGCCATGCTGACCCCGTCTCCTCCTCTCTTTGACATTCTGTTACGTAGCCACTTCACATCGTTCCTCTTTGAGGAGACCGTTCCCACGTCTCTGAGTGTAAGTGCCATTGGGTCTTTAGGCCCGAAGAACGAAATTTTTCCGATGTCACCAATAATTTCTGGCATGAACACCTCTGGGTCCCCGATTAGAGCGTCAAGATTTGATTCCAATCTCTTCTGGATTTCCTTCGAGGCTTGCTTGATCCCCCTGACCCTAAGTCTACGCCTCCTGTTCTTGTCACCTGGGAACCTTACTTCAGCTGGAGGCTTGGCCATGTTAACGCCCCCCCGAAAGGCGGACCCGACTTGATTCCGTCGCAAGAGAGCTAAGCTACTCTTCTCCGTTCAAACGCTTCCTTCTCGTTCTCACTCATCTCACATGGGAGAATGAGAGTGTGAATCCATCCATCGCTCACATCGGCAATCTCTCCGAGCTTCCCTGATACCACCCTCTGCGACTCTGTTCCAATGTCGCTGAGGAGGACACAGTCCCATTCATCCACTGGGGCTAAAGCACCCTCGTTTGTGCCATCCTCCTCGCACTTCTCTACCATGCTTCGTAGCACCATCACCGCCTCACCGGGCTGCATTGGTTTGGGAGGGTCGAAACCCATCCCAGTAGGATCTAGATCCAGTAGAACTAACGTATGAAGGCCGCTGATGTAGTTTGCTTCGATCATCTTCAGTGGAGAGGTGGCCAGGTACTCTCCGTATGGGTAAGGAAGCGTCACCTGCCTTCCAAAACGATATGATTGCAACCCGGAAAGAGAGACTGCCAGCGTTGTAGCAGACATACCGGGTACGACTTCGAAACCAACACCCTGCTCAATACAGCGAGCCTCCAGATCTATGTGGGTAGTCGCCTGCATCGGATCTCCCACCACGAGAAGTGCCACTGCTGCGCTTCTTGCCTCTTCCAACAGGCCCTCTGGATTCTCTACTAAAGGACGCATGAGCTTCTCCCACGGGCCAATTACCTCCTCCAGCCTTCCTTCCTGATCCTTGGGAAGGATTGCTGTGTAACCCTCCAAATACCTCTTGGTGCACCCTCTTGCGACCGTAATTGCCCGCTCCGTCATATGTCCTAGGTCTCCTGGGCCTATGCCGATTAGCCAGAGACCAGGCACAAGCTCATCGGAAGCCATGCACCCCCACCGGCTGATACACATAATTTCATGCGTTATGGTGAAGCCATAAACCTCGCACGGGACACCATCATGATGCGCCATCTGATTGTTCCTAACCACGAGGTTGAGTCCATTCTCGCCCTCCTCCGTGAGAATGGCTGGCTGGCTCCGGGTATGCGCATCTTCTCATCCGAAGAAAGAGATTGCCGACTGGTCCCTCTAGATCCAGATGCACCCGGCACACTTCCGCCCCCCCTAGACACGCTAGCGATTACCCAGGTGGTTGGCAAGGAGGACGACAGGGTAGACTCGGACTGGTTGAACCACCTTTCTTTGTTATTAGACCAGGACCTATTGGAGAGAAATAGAGAGGAGTGGCCCTCCTCTCATGAGTTCATAGGAGACATGATGATCGTACGAATCGAAGGAGCGGTCTCCGAGTTCACTACGCAGATTGCGGAGGCAAAACTCAGGTCTCACCCACACGTACGACTAGTTCTCAGCGACGAAGGGGTCCAGGGAGAGTTCCGAATCCGGAATCTGACACCAATCGGTGCGTGGTTGGAGGGGGAAGTCGTCACTGAGGACATTCCTCCTTCTGCCTCTAGCACCCGCGTGTTGGTCAGAGAATCCGGATGCAGTATCCTCTGCGACCCCACACGGGCGTACTTCTCCACCAAGTTGCAGACCGAGAGGCTGGAGACTCTGGCATTGGCTAAGGAGCTGCGCTCCTTGCTAGATCGCCCACTGCGTGTTTGTGATCCGTTCTGCGGGGTCGGCCCAGCACTAGCAACACTATTGGGAGAGTCCGAACTGGTGGGCGACCTGCTCGCATCAGATATCAATCCCGATGCTGTTGAGTTGCTGTTCGACAATCTGCGTCGCTGGGATCGCAGGGACTACCCCACCGAAACAACCCCCGTCTCGAGAATCTATGAAGACAGGACAGCAGGGCTGGCCGATGCGACCGAATTGCGCGAAGACCCCGATATTGCAGGAGCGTGGGACCTGCTTCTGGTCAACCTACCTCTCCGAACCATCGAGTTCCTCCCCTCCCTGGTGCCTCTACTCGACAGGACAGGACCTAGCATGGTGAGGGGAAGGGTAATCGCTGCAGAGTCTGAGATTGAGGAGGCCAATGAGGCAATTCGAAAGGCCCTTCCACCCAGGCTACAAGGCACCCCAGAACCGACTCTCAGAATAAAGCGAGATTACAGTTCGACACTCAGATTGTGCTCTTTTGAGGCCTGGATAGCCCCTTCTCTCACCGAAGAGATCGGTTACCCCGGCGCATAATTTAGTGGCGCCCCGACCGGGATTTGAACCCGGGTCGCAGCCTCGACAGGGCTGCATGATAGGCCACTACACCATCGGGGCTGGTTCTCTTCCGAGATTGCCTTCCTTTTTCAAACTTTGATAGGGCATAATTGATGGCCCAAGTCCCCACAGCATCTTCATGGCGAGCGGCAGAATCGTCATCGACGTCATCGACAACGGTGGTCAATGGACACACAGAGAGTGGAGGATGCTTAGATATCTAGGCGTAGACACCCAGATACTTCCGAACAACACCCCAGCGAGAGAACTCAGAAAACTCGACGGACTAGTTCTTTCGGGAGGGGCTGCTAGGGTGGGCCTAACCGGAGAGCTTGGTAACTGCGGAGAATATCTCGAGTTGGACATCCCGATTCTGGGTATATGCGCCGGACATCAGTTCATGGCACGTCACTATGGTGGGAATGCCGGGGAAGCCCCCAAACCCGAGTTCGGAGCTGCTTCCATCTCACTTGTCAGCGGCGGTGGGCCACTCTTCGAGGGAACGCCCGACAAGCAGACAGTTTGGGAGAGCCACAATGACGAAGTTTCCGAGCTCCCACCAGGTTTCATTATCGTCGCCCGCAGTGAATCATGCGAGGTACAAGGAATGCAGAACGAAAGATTAGATCGTTTTGGCCTTCAATTCCATCCGGAGGTTAACGACACCGAGTACGGTTCGACCATATTCGAGAACTTCGTGGAGATTTGCAAACGCTGCCGTATCCCTTCATGATAGATAGGACAGGTTGAAGAAGGCCCGGTAGGTCGCCGGACCGATACTGATGAAGGCAGACCAGACCATTCTCCACAAGTGCAGGAACTGCAACCGAACCGACAGGAGGTCTTACAATCCTACGGGTGAGGAGCAATGTGGCCATTGCAACTCGCCAATGGATCCATTGGAGATTCGATACAAGTGCGTCAATTGCGGCCATATGACATGGTCGGAGGCAGGCTCCACAGGAAAGTCCTGTCACAAGTGCGGCTACCGCATCTTCGCAAAGCCCAGAAAGGACGGCATGGCCAAGGTTCTGAAGGCAGAGTGACGAACGCGGAGTTCAAGTCCCGCCACTTCCGCCTACCCCCGTGGCGAGCTGGCTAGAAACCGAGGCACCGACAACATTCGCCGAGCTTGCAGTGCCTGCTCCGATTCGAAAGGCGCTTTCCTCGGCAACCCTCTCTCCAGATACCCCCCATTTTCTAATCACGGGACCCGCTGGTGTGGGCAAGACCGCCTCTTGGAGACTCGTTGCAAGGCAGCTCCTAGGACCGGGATGGAGGGCAACCTCTCACGTCCTACAAGCAAGAGACCTCGCCAAACAAAGGGGAGCAATGGCAGCATTCGAGGAATTCTTGAGGCCTGGGGGCTCACAATCAGACACTCTGGCCGGACGACTAAGCTTGGATGCATTTGACAGGGGGATCACTAGCCACTCAAGCGATGAACCAGCACCCGCCGGCTCGGAGCTTGAAATCAATCCTGGACATATGCCCATTAGCCGGTTGATCGTCATAGAAGATGCAGACCATTTGGGTCATATCAGGCAGGCATACCTAAGGAGGATGATGGAGACAATTGGCTCGGCTTCTAGGTTCATCTTGGTCGCTCGGGCCCCTTCACGAATTATCGAGGCCCTAAGGTCGAGAAGCCAGATGATTCGGATACCTTCTACTGATAGAGAATTAACAGTCGCGACTCTCTCTTCTATAGCTGATAGGAATGACTGTGAACACGCAGAAGGAGTTATGGAGGATATAGCCTACATCTGCGAAGGAAACCTGAAGAAGGCCATTTTTACCCTGGAACTCCTTCAATTGAGAGGTCTGGCTTCGGATAGAACATCTGTGCACAAGCTTGTCCAAGCCTCCACCCTCCAGGCTGGAAGGCATCTTCTGGAACTCGCACTAAGAGGCAGGGTGGTGGAGTGGAGGTGGGAGAACCAAGGCGGCAGAAAGAGAAAGGTCCTCTCAGGGGCAATAGCCGAGATCGACGATCTGATGACCAACCATGGATTGGATTCCATGGACATAGTCTCTCAGATTCATGGGGTCATAGTCGGACGGAGACTTAACGTGCCCACTTCGCTAAGAGAGGAGATGCTCAACGCACTGGCCGATTGCGAGGTCGGATTGCATCGCTCCACGTATCCACGCATTCACTTTGAGAGATTCCTCCATCGGACTGCTGCAGCTGGAAAGTTCCATGGGCTGGCGATGAGGTAATGGCGGGCGCGGCAGGATTCGAACCCGCGGTCCCCGGCTTAGGAGGCCGGTGCATTATCCAGGCTATGCTACACGCCCGCTTTCGCGAGCACTCACCCCTCAAGAAATGTGGTGCTTGCTAATGGCAAGCTTATCCCCTCATCTTCCGATGCCATCAAGCAGAAGAAGCAACCCGTGGGGTTGTGGCCAAGAGTGACTCTCTCCTGCCCAACCCCTATGGAGAGGAAAGCAGCTTCGGTCAGGTATCTGAATCTGCGCTCACAAGAAGGGTGAGAATCCGGGACTCCCAACGAGTGATGTGGACGCGCATTTCCACACTCCCGTGGGCCCCCGAGGCTCGAACTTTGATCGGCTTAGTAGCTATTTCCTACACAGTCGGCCTGTCCTCGGATCGAATTCCCGGATACGAGCAAATCAGTGTTGCCTTATTCTCTTTGTTAGCTGCACTGTTCTTCCCTGCAATGCTGGCTTCCGCCTTCGCTCAGATGTCAGCTAGAGACCGCCTCCAACTAAAGGCCGAGGGGAAGAAATCGATGGAGGCATATCCCGGTGTCGAGAGGATACTCAATACTCTACACGAAAGGACTCTGAGAGAGAGAACCAGACTAATCTGCGCAATTGTCGCAGCATTGGCAATGAACTCAGTTGACAATTTCGAAACTGGCACTGTACTGGCATCGTTCCTCTATGGGCTAGCGATATTTTTGGGCTCAATCTCTCTTCTGAACTCACTGCAACTCGAGAGTAGGATTCCGATGACAGATGAGGATTTCCCCCTTCTCTCACTACACGCCCCCGCTCTACACCAGAGCACCCTGGATCGAGTGCTCTCAGACCTTGTAGTTGCCCATCTCGACCCTGAAACCGCCGGCGCATGGGACGATTGGACCAAAGACTTGGATGCAAAGGTCAGATCAAATCAGACCCCATCCTCTGCGGTTGAGCATCTCCTTCGCGTCCTCCATCTGAACCACCTTGGGCTCCTAGACGACGAAAGACTTCTTTCAGAATCAAAGAGGGTTTTCAGGGTGGCAGCAATCGACGAACTGACCAACGAGAGATCCAAGTTTAATTTACGGACTCTGAGGAGATTAATGGCACATACTAGGGCATGGCAGCCCGGTCTATTCAGACTAATCGACCGACTTCAGGATTCTGCAATGAGAGGGCACTCGTCACTTGTGGAAAACAGCTGGAGAATGGATTTGGACATCCCACCTCGGTGTTCCCAGGGGCAAGGCGACCTGTTCGTGATGGTTCACAACCACTCTAAGAAGAAAGCAAACGTCGAAATCGAGATTATCGCTGCTGATGGAGAACCACATCAGCAGACAATAAGACTCAGTCCTCCATTATCCCGACAACCGAAGCGCCCCGCTAGTCTTGGGGAGGAAGGAAACGATCTGGTTGACGTGCTGGGTCGGCTGATTGACAACTGCTTCGTACTTTGGATAGGCCTCGCATGGCCAGTAAACACCTCTGGATCTAGACCCGTTCAGGTGACTCTCAGAGGACCACAGGGTGAGACCCTGTCCTCTCTTGTGGTTACAACATCCCTATCCTCGGGCTTCAACCCCGAGGGTGCGGCCGAGAAGATGCTCGATGCTGCAGTTGCTGTCAGACGACTCGCCATTTCGGTAGCTGAGTGAAGTTGGATGCGACGACACCGGGGCGTCACGTTCATGAGATTGGGACTGGTGGGTGAGTACGGTAGCCTTGGAGTCTTGGGATGTAGTAGTAATCGGCGCGGGACCAGCGGCCTTGCGCGCAGCCATAGCATGTGCCGATGCAGGGACATCCCCTCTAATCATTGATGGCTCAGGAATTGGCTCGGCTTCGGGTGCTTCACCGATAGGCGGAATAGCAGCATCAATCGACGAGATGGATTCATCTTCACACAGGGAAGATACCGTTTCTGCAGGCGGCGAGTCTACGGACAAGATAGCTGCAGCCAGACTATGCGGCCAGGCAGTCCCGACTCTGGCTGAGTTGGAGCGCTGGGGGCTGGTTCTTAGAAGGAGGGAAGGAGGCCTCCCCCACACCGTCCGTGCTCCGGGACACAGCGTGGCAAGACTGGCAGGATGTGGGGATTCGACGGTTCGTGAGGTAACTAGGATTCTTGAGGAACAGGCTATCAAGAGAGGAATTCAGAGGTGGGCCGACACCCTGCCAATCCAACTGGCTACTGACAATCACCAGGTCAGAGGAGTAGTCACGTTGAATATTTTGACGGGAGAAATCAATCCCATTCAGGCAAAGGCAGTGATCCTAGCCACCGATGGACACCAGGGTCTCTGGACTACTCCCAACGAGGGAGCGGGGACTGGAACAGTTCTCGCATTGAGAGCAGGAATCACCTTGAGGGGAATGGAATTCACCCCCAAGCACCCCCTAACCCTAAGAGGGTGCGATATCCATATCCCAATAGATGTCTTAGGATCGGGAGGAAGGATCAGAAGGGAGAACGGTGAAGACGTTGGACCCGAGGAAGTCATCGATGGCGAGTCCTGTATACTCGATCTCAGAGGACTGGACTCTGAGGCTTCTCCCTGGTTTTCACAAACTTCCTCGGTAGTCTCTGATAGGCTGGGTTTGGACATTTCCAGGGACGTGATTCCGATCACTGCAGGAGTTGCCTATACTACAGGGGGCACACCATGTGATGAATTTGGACGCGTCACCTTTGAAGGCCATACTTCAGAGGGCTTGCCGGCAAATCTCTGGTTCACCGGATTATATTCTGCTGGAAGAAGCTCAAACAGCGGAACCCATGGTGAAGGGCCACTCCCAGGCAACATTCTCCTAGAGGATCTAGTCACAGGAAAGGCCGCGGGCAATCACGCCTCGGAGTGGTCAAGAGGTGCTCAATTTGGAGGATTAGCTCCTCTGAGCGGTTCTTGTAAGGAGGCGGAAGAAAGAATAGCTGAAATGAGCAACAAAGCGGGGCTCTCAGTCGGACAATTTGCTTCGAGGCTATCTTCCCTAATGAGAAGTGCAAACCCCTCTGAATCCTCTTCTCGTCAATCTGCACTTGCAAGCATCGGTGAGATGATGGATGCAGGAATCAGGATATCAGACGAGTCTCCAGTAATGAATACTGAAATTGTGACCGCGATTAGACTGGACGGGTTGGCCTCGGTAGCTCACTCCATTCTAGGCTCAGGGTGAAAAAATGCAAGAAGATGGACCAAGCATCTTCACTCTAATAATCAATGGTGAAATCCCATGTCACAAGGTGTTCGAAGATGACCATGTTATCGCCTTCTTAGACATCAATCCATTCAGCCCGGGCCATACCTTAGTTGTTCCAAAGGAGCCCGCCAAGACGCTGGATAGGCTCTCATCGGAATATTCCGAAGCCGTGGGGGCCGTCCTACCCCGTATTTCCAAAGCGGTATTGGAAGCAACTGGAGCAAAGGAGTTCAACGTCCTACAAAACAACGGACCAAATGCATACCAAAGCGTGTTTCACGTCCATTTCCATATTATTCCCAAATTCGATGATGGAAGGGGATTGAGTTGGCCATTCAAATCAACTCCAATCGACCACGATGAGGCCGCGAGGTTGGCGATAGAAATCAATTCCCTAATCCCCTGAAGCGCTGAATCATCAAGACCTCGGACTCGTTCGGCCACATGTGTCGGACAACGAGTGTGCCCCCGATATCGATCCAGTTCTTTCTAGTGGAGCAATGAAGTTGAGGAAGAGAAAACTCGACACACTCCCATGGGACCACACAGGCAGACATCCAGGAAATCCCCTGTTCTGGAATGTGATACTGGTCATGCTCGAGGTCGCTTGGAAGTATATTTTCCGAAGTAGATTCGTAGATGACCTCCCTCCTCACCGGGGTGGAAGAATCCTCTCTTCAATCCACATCAACGGCTTGGTCGACCCCCTATCCTTGGTCCTCTCCCAAGACAAGAGGGTAATCTCTATGGGGAGGCATGATCTGATGACGATGCCCCTTATCGGTTGGGTTTCCAGACGAATGGGTTCACAGCCAGTTATTAGGCGGCCGGAGATTAACCTTGGAGTTGCTGAGGAAGAATATGCAAGAAACATCAACCATAGAACCCTTCTGACTATGACAAACTGCGTCGCTGCAGGTCATAATGCTGTAGTAATGCCCGAGGGTAAATCCCACCAAGACTCTCATCTACACAGATTCAAGACTGGTCCGATGAGATTCGTGATTAATGCTTCAGCAATTGCTTCCCAAAGGGGAAAACCCCTAGCGGCTATGCAACCAGTCGGGCTGCACTACCGGAGGCACTACTGGTTCAGGACCGACATCTTCGTTGAATTCATAGAACCAATCATAGTAGAGCCCCCCGAAGAGCCAGCGATTAGCCTCAAATTGATTGATGGTGAATGGGTAGAGCCTCCACGAGAAAGAGTTAATTCTCTGAGGGCACAACTCTTCAACTCCCTTTCCGAAATAACTCCAGATGCACCGGACTGGGAGACTTACCGATCTTGGCAACTCATTGGACACATCCGAGCAAACCATTCCGGGACAAGATTAGCCTCGTTCAGGGAAGAAGTGCTCGCGACAAGAGAAATTCGAAACATGTTTTCCAGAGGTCAACTGCCCGACTCCGCCCTTTCACATTCTAAAGAAGCTGCAGAAATTCTGGACAATCATGGACTCGATGGAAGGTCTGTTACCGACGCCGGGCTCTCGTCAGAACGCTTGTGGGGAAAGCTTCTGAAAGGACTATTTCTGATGGCGGCAACCGCACTAATTACCATCACTAGCACCGGAATTCAAGCCTTTTTCGCCTGGTACTTAGGTGATAGGACCGACGAGGGAATTGATGCACGTACCACATACCACATGCTAGCCGCAATGTTCTCTCCTGTACTCCTCTGGCCACCAATAACATTGGTCCTGGCTTATCTGCTACATTTCCCCATCATTCATCCGCTAATAGTCCCGTTTTCTGTGGCTGCGATGCTTCTATTCCACCTGAGCAATCTCCTCTTCCTCCATGGATACGACTGCTGGAATGACTTTTCGGACTCGGTTCGTAGAACTAGGTTAGCAGACTCCAATGAGGGAAGGAGGCTAGAAGAACTGCTTATTGAAATAAGGAACTCCCTCAACTTGCTCTAAATAGGTCGGTGTTCTGCAAGGTCCGTGGATTCAGGGGAAGCATGTGACGCCATCAAGTCTTGGCTGGCCAGCGAGCGACTTGAGGTTAGAGAAGTCAAAGATCCACAGGCAATGGTACACTTACACGTCAGATACCCCCCGACAAAACAAGGCCACCTGTTCAATGTGGTAATCCCAAAGAAGCGAGCACTAGTCCTAGTTTACTCGATCACTAGGGTTGATGAAGGGCAACAGGAATCCATGGTAAAATTATCTTCGCAAGAACCCCAAGAATGGGAGGAGTGGCTTCACGACACCCGAATTAACATGACATCTTCGGATTTGGATTGGGTTCTCCATGTGGGCAGAGCAAAGACGGAAGTCGCCGGGGCCCTTCAGGCATTCAACCTATCACGACCGATATGGCTCGACGGCTTGACACAGAATGAGTTCATGCACACGATGAGAAGGGTTTGGCTGACCAAACTCTCCTTGATACACCAAATCAAGTATTCTTTCGGCCCTGGAATCGGAAAGCCAGGCCCCGTGGATGACTGGGCAAAAAAGAGCTCTAAGAGAAGGGCGGGGGCCACAAATCCACGCTCATCAGACATCGATACTGATGAAACAGGAGGATTTGGAAAGGACTTCGACCCCCTTGATTGGGTCTAGCCAGATGACATATCCCCCACACTAAGAAAGTGACCGCAAGGGGTTGAGGTTAAGTAGGCGGAAAAACCGACAAGATACGATGCAGAACGGCCGCTTTAGTCCGAAAGCTAGTGGAGGAAACCACAGAGCAAGCATATCACTGGTCCTGCTGATGCTAACGAGCCTGCTCGCAGCCCTCACACCGACTGCAACCGCTTCTGACATTGTTCTCACGGATGCTATTCAAGTTGTGAATAGTGGGACACATAATGACAGAATGATGGCTCTAGATGCCGACTCAGCAGGAAACATCCACATGGTTTGGAGCAGAAATACCAACCACTTATACTACAAGATGCTAGACCCCAGGGGCGACACACTAATCGATCAGACCCAGATTTCCGATCCGGGTGCGCAGAGGGCTTGGCACCCGGACGTCAGGGTAGACCACGATGACATGGTCCATGTTGTCTGGACAGACAAATCCGGTCAGTACAAAATTATGTACACTCTTCTTGATCCGTCCCTTGATGATCAGAATGGCGATTCTTCCTTGGATTCAGTACTCTCTGTTGTACCTGATGATTATGAGGTAACGAACAATCCACAGAACAGAGATTGGCCAGCAATAGACGTGGATTCAGATAACAACCCACACATTGTTTGGGAGGACTCTTTCGAACCCCTTGAGTTGTTCTACCAACAAACACAGATTTACTACAAGATGCTCTCTGTGGATCAGGTGTCCAGATCAGTAATCATTGAAATTGACAACACACTGCTAACACCCATCCTCGGTCAAAAGGGACACCCAGATATTGCAGTGGACGTCGATGATTTCGTTCAGATAGTCTGGGACGACACCCGAGGTGGCAAGGTGGAGATGGTCGTCCCAATCGACACCTCTGGCTCCATGAACACTGAATGGGCTGACATGTGCGTCGTCTTCTACGGAGGCAACTTCGCTAGTGGGGGATCCTTCCCGGGCCTCAAACCACTCCTGGTAAGCGCCAACATGACTGTCTATGAGACTCTTTACGCCCTAAGTGGGAACTGGCCCGCAGCTGCAACAAGCGGCAACTGTGCTGCAGCTTACCAAACGGGGGGGTCGGGCAGCCAAGGCCCTAGGAACACGCCTCTTGGCGTATCTCCGGGTGACGATTCCGGAGGGATCAGGGAACTCACCGAGGTAGTTTACAACAATCAGCCAACCAATCTTCCAGCCGACGGCGGTTACTACAGCGAGTTCTGGGGACCGGCTGCAACCTGGGCCTGCCTCTCTTGGAGAGATATTTCCGGGAACGTTCCCGGAAACCCACCCACATCGGCAGACCACCACTGGAACCCCAATGCCACCAAGATTGTAATCCCAATTTCAGACGAAGGTCCCTATGGAGGCACTCCCATGGACAATGATGACACTCAGAGCATCAATCAGGCCCATGATGCGTGCGTAATCGCGGACATTGCTCCAACCCCACTCTGGGCGGGCTCTGACACGTCGGTTGGGTCTTACATGATGGACCTGGCACAGTGCCCGAGTGGTTCGGGTCTCAACTCCAGATCATGCAATGGAGCAACTACAAGGCTCACCAATGCAGGAGGACAGATGTACAGCTTCCCCACTTCGGGCTCTTCTTCTACGGAGTTGGAAATAATGGTCGAGGCCATGGTGTATCTCGCCACTAACAACTCAAGAGAGATATACATGACAGTCTTAGACCCCCATTCCCTACTAGACAACCCATGGCCAGGCTGGACCAGAGGGGACTCAGGTACTGAGGCGAACAATCAGGGGGGATACTACACCGAGGACCTAGGTCCATCCGAAGACAACCAGGGATACGGCCACCTAGTAGTTGTGAACGACACAAGAATAACTCTGGATGACGCCTATAGCCTCCACCCCTCAATCGCATTAGACTCCTCTGGAAACACACACTTGGCATGGCAGGACGGCCGAATGTACGGTTTCGATATTGATGTCAACTACGAAATATACTACACCAGGCTTCGTCTGAGGGGTTCCGCGGACTGGGACGGAGTACCGGACGGCCTCCCCTCGTTTGGAATCAAGCAGATTGCAGACGGAGCCATTTCTGACGTCGAGGGAATTGCTGGAATTCCAGCTGACAGACCATTTGGAGCAAACTCGCATTTCCCCTCAATTCTTACCGACGACTTCGACAATGTACACATTGCATGGCTGGACAATTACAATGGCTCCCAGGGAGAGACGGTGATGTACACCAGGCTTAACCACACAAACGACGACCATCCTAACGGGTTCCCTCTGAACTCGATAGCATCGGCCATTTTTGACCCGTGGCAGAGGGTTCCAGTCACAGAGTGGCAGTCCGACAAGCTCGGCCCAAACTCCCCGCTAATTCCTGATTTCGGAATGCCTCCAGCATTCGCAAACGATATGGGAAGTGGAGCACACCTGGGGTGGTCCGATACAAACAAGTGCAACGATCAAGGAAACTCAAACAGGTATACCTTGTGTTATGTTCACGTTCTAACCGGACTCGTCGCCGTCTCCTTGGCTTGCGACGATAAGATAGTCGCAAACCCAAACCTCGATGGTTACCCATACGATTGCCCCACTGAGGCTGAGACATATTACCACACTATACAGCCAAGCGAGCTGACTACCTTCAACATCACAATCGCCAACCCCACCCCGGGTCCAGCTGAACTGGTCCAGGACACATTCACAGTCACCGTCGACGGGGTGCCAAACAACTGGACCTCAACACTCTTCTTCGCAACCAACAACACCCCAATCTTCGACTCAACCCCGGTTTTCCTAGAGGGCGGCGAGGTAGTCCCCTTGTACATCAGAATCAGAGCCCCGACGATATATCAGGCTAAACAGGACGAACTCGCTCAGATTTCAATACTTGCAACATCCCACAAGGATCCAGCAATTCGCAACCAACTCACCATTCTTACTTTGATGGACGTGGTCCATGGAATCGAACTAGATACGAGTCATTTCCAAGTTGATGTTGAGCAAGGAAAGTCAGCAGTCTTCTCAATCTCAATTAGGAATACGGGCAACGTCTTCGACTCCTTCGCATTCTACGATCCTTCCACACTTGACGGCCAAAACGAATGGGCATTGCCGTTTGGGTGGGGTATCGATTTCCCCCTGTTGATTTCCTTAGATCCAGGGCAGTCGGTTACTAGGAACCTCAAGGTAAGCGTCCCTGAATCACAAGATCCTGGTACTTTTGTGATTTATCTCAAGGGATGGTCCCTCGGAGAGCCGGTATTATCTATTGACAGAGGGACCTTTGATGTGTTGGAGCTGTGGATCAACGTCTCAATTAGAACTACTGGAAACATTGTTTTCGACATCGGAGACACCAAGCTCTACGTCTTGCCAGGAGAATGTGCCGAATTCCCAATTCAGGTCACAAAGCACTTCACACCGGGGAACCTTGTTTTCACTACCCCAGGATCCCCACAGGAGAAGCCCTCAGAATTCGACCTGCTAACTTGGCGATTCGATCACTGGACAGTGGAACTGGACTTCTCTGAATGGCCCGGCAGCTCTTCCTCACCGGATGGGGACGTGTATTGGGCCCAAGTCAACACTCCCTACTTCGTAACCGCGGAGATGTGCTCCCCATTCAACTCAACCGCAGGCATAGGCGAGTCTGTAACGGTGCGAGCACATCTAGACGGCTCACCGAAGGTTAGAGACTCGGTCCTAATTTTGACAAACGTGGTTCAGAGATATGAGCTGGAAGCCAACGTTGAGAATACAATCCTCGACCTATACCCCGGGCAATCCTACCAAATGGATGCAACAATCAACAACATCGGGAACGGAGCAGATAGATACGACGTTTCCATCGATTCCATAGTAGACGGAAACGGGGATTCTCATGTTTGGGACTTGAACATCCCCAGAATCCTGTTCTTGGAGCTGGATAGGGACGAGTCGCAGATTATTACAATCGACATAAATGTTCCAGAGCAGACCCTCGCTGGTGAGTACACTATCACATTCAATGTATTGAGCGAGGAACCATATGAAGGAACCAGACTCCAGGATCAGATAGTTATTCGAGCTACTATTATCGAATTCCATGACATGAGGATCACCCTTGATCCATCGGTTGAAAGCAAGATTAAGACCACGGCCCCCAGCAGGATTGTGAGGTTCACAGTCAACGTCACAAACTTTGGTAACGTTGAGGATAGGCCAACAATCCACAACTACAGCTACATACAGGAATCCGATATCTGGGCACTACTCGAATACAGTACACTTAGTGCATGGGAGATTGACTTCGCTCTCCTTGAAGGATTCAGAACCGAGTACCCATTGGAGATGCCATGCACAGAGCTTACCTCTACACAGTTACTACCTGAGCAGACCAACGATTGCTTCGTCACTTCTAACAACGTAGTCACACTCCCGACAATGCAACCATACACAACATTGCAACTTGTTGTGATAGTATCAATTGATCCCGAGGCGGCCCTGCAGGACAGGTACATTGGAATCAAGGCACTTTCGATGCACGGGTCCTCCGAACAAGGAGGTGACCATGATGAGACCCTCTTATGGGACGACTCTTGCACCTTGGACAAAAACAAAGACGGGTTGTTGGACAACCCCGCCCCTGATTGTGATGACAACGAGCAGATTCTGGAGCTAAGACTCCGGGCCCCCGATTTGGACCTATACAGGGTGGTTGCTGGAAATACCGAGGGCGAGATAGGGGAGATGCTCTCAGTCAGCGTTTACGTCCTAAATCGAGGCAACGCCCACGCGGCCGACGTCAACATCATCCTCTGCAAAGACCAATCTCCTTCAGATATCAAACGTAATGGCTGCGAGGAGAGCAATATCGTTTACCGACAGATAGTGAAAGCAATCATGCCAATCGGCCAATCCACCGTAGAAGAGGCCAACCCAATCACACTCCTTTACATGGTCGAGGCAGGAAACCATGATATTGTAGTCGTCGTAGATCCTGACAACAACATTGTCGAGACCGACGAATCCAACAACATCATGTCAATAGATGGAGGAAAGATGAGCTCCAAGTGGGGCGCCCTTGACGTCGGTGTCGATGTAGTAGCTAACTACGCCGTACCCACCATTATCGTCGGTGCAACCGTCTCGCTAATGGGTGTTGCCGGCTTCGTTGTCTGGGGCAGGAGAATTGCCGCCATCTCCAGATTCCAGGAGCTTAGCAGTCTGTTGCCAGGCACAGAAGATGACGATCTGATATTCTAAACTACTTGGCCATCCACCAAGGTAGGGGGGTGCTTTCACTAGCAGCAACAAAACTTCCCTTTGTTGATGCGAAATCTCTCATCAGCCTCTCTCTCAATGTGTCCATCATCTTCTCGGCCTGAACGGATTGTATCCTCAGTCCATGTGAGAAAGCATCTAGATCCAGTGGCCTACGGGGGTGAGTCATCATCGCATGAGCCAATTGCCTCTCTTCATAGGATTCGAAGTGCTCTTCAACACTCGGCGAGACTTTGTGCATTACTTGCTGGTGAAGCGCTATTATCGCATCCCTTTGCTCGTCAACCTTCTCCAAAGCCGAGTCAAGCTCCGATAGAATGCCCATTGCATCGACCATAGGCAAAGCCCTCCGTGTTCCAATCCGATCGATCACATTCCCAAGATCATTCGGCAACTTCCCCGAGAGCTTCACGGCACCACCTTTGGGCATCTTTCTATGCTCTGCTCTGAATAGGTCAGGACCCAAGTCGAGCCTAATGGAGAAAGACTGGTTAACCCTGTAAACCTTCTTGGGAGGTCCGCCCTTGTCCGACTTCTTACTTTCCGAGTCTACGAACCCTGCTCCTTCAAGGACCTTCAGGTGTTTTACTATTGCTTGCTGGCTCACGTCCAATATCTCCGACAGTTGGAGTGGGTAGTGGGGCTCTTTCACCAAGCACTTGAGAATGTCTCTTCGGGTAGAGTTCTCTAGTATGCTGAGGGACTCGTCGAATCCTACCATGACTTACCAACCCAAGGTTGGGTAGTCAGGCCCTCCTAAAAACCCAATTGGACTAATCTCCACCATATCCTGTTGTGCGTCAACCGTCGTCCCACTCCATCCATCGGCTTTCCTCTACTACGGGGACCGCGTCGTCTCCAATTTCGGGAACCCCCACGAATGGTCCACGGACTCCATTCACATCCCCCTCAATGGGACTGTAATCCTCCGTATCGGTAAGGATTACGCTACCATCGTTGAAAACTACGAATTGATCCGGAGACTTGCGTCTGTCCGCCCAAGTCATGATGGCTAGGACGATTCCCACTAAGCCCACAGGAATCCCAAGACAGCATCCGAACCAGAACAACCACATCCATGGGTTGCTGTACATCTCATCCATCATGTTTCCATCATCAACAAGCCAAAGCTCTGATGATTCTGCGTCATTGAACAGTGTGTAGGAACCCGGCTCCAGGCCTTCGAAAATTCGGACCAGCGAGTAAATCTTCTCCCCATCCAACCCGGGGCGATCTCCCTCAATCCAGCTCACTGCCCTACCGGGAAACTCACTACCACTGCCGTTCTCTAGTCTAAGCTCGCTTGAAGGGTGCGAACCCTCATTCACACGTAAGGCAGTTAGTATCGTGTCTTCATCTACCTCGAAATCAGCCTGTTCCCCATGTCCTATCCTCACAACGTACTCCTCCTCGTCGAAGGCTATGCTAGGATATAATTGCATTATGGCAATAATTGCCAAAATCAGGAGGATGAATGAAGTGCCAGTTGAGCGAATTGCCCAAGCCCTCTTGCCGCTGACCATACCCCACCCGAGGGCTTTTCATCTATCAGGATTTTTTCAGTAAGACAGACCGAGAGCGGACAGTTTCTCAGGGAGGTAAGTGTCAGTTACGAAATCTAAGCCATACTTTGCTAGGGACTGCTGCTCAGCCTTCCTCCCAATTTCCTGCATCAAACCGATTTGTTCCTGCCACCACCCAGTTGAGAAGCGCGGGTCACTCAGCTCGGCCTCCAATGCGTTCAGGTCCTGCTTCGTCAGATCGTCACTGGGTAGGTCGTAGGCTAGGATGTCATCAGCAGTAATTCCGAGGTAAGTCGCTTCCTTTGTCGCCAAGTATTCGGAAATGTGAGCCGTCTTGATAGCACCATAGGCAATGCTGGCATATATCCTGAATGACCATGGATCACAGTCAGCGAAGACCATAATCGGCTTATTCCACTCCTCGCTCATCCTTTTCATCATCCTCCTAGTGGAGCGAGCAGGTTGGCCTTTCAGGTGGACAAGAGCACACCTTGCCTCCTCATCGAAGCCATTCTCAACGAGCCGATCAAACATACCACCCGTCTCGATTGCCATCACGAAGTCGACATCCTCCTCTATCAAATTGAGCTTCTCGGACTCCACATTGTACGGTACTCCGTATCCTGAATCACCAACATCATCCCGACAGTTTATTCGCATCCAATCCCCCTTTCTGTTCCGCTCCTCAAAAGTGACGTTTCCGATTATTCGCGCTCCGTCTTCTTCTGGTCTGAGCCCAAAGTCCTCTCTCAGGCACTTTGTAACTATCTCTAAGTCTTCGGCTAGATTGTTGCTCTCGTTCTGACTCGCGAATTTCCCATGGCCCCATCCCTCTGAGATGTAGTACATCTCCCTTAGAGTAGATGTCTTATCCACAGAAATCATTTCCTCCACAAATTCAGAAATGTGCAGGGCTCTCAGAAGTTGTCTTGCTGATCCTAACGAAGTAGCATCCCTACTACTCTTTTTCTTGCCATATTTGTATACTCCCAATTTCTTATCGAAGCTGATGTTTTTCTTAGTTCGGACGGGAAGAGTCATCTTGGGAGCCTCACCCTTTGTCATATCGTCATGCATTTTAGAGGCAATATCATGTAGGGCCTCTACTACCTCTTCCTTGGTCTTCTGCTTATTCATACTCATACACTCAACTCCATTAACTACTCACTCCATTCCTCGTCCAACCTGTGCTGCCTGTATTCGTTATCATCACCCTCTTCTGGATTGTCAGCCTCAGATGCTCGATCCTTAATCCAATCAATTGGTGTCGGCAGCTTCTCCACTTCTACTTCAATGACAATTTCTTCTTCTGAATTTCTTATTTCTTTGAGAAGCTCTTCGTCAATTTTCGTAGCCCCAATTATTTCTCCATTCCCTCTGAAGAATATTTCAGTTTCCGTCCACTGCCCTCTTTCCAATCCCGAAACTGTGAAGTGTATTGTACTGGATGTTCCTGGATTCAGGGTTTCAATTCTCCAATTCCACAAACCCACTGCTTCCTTCCGGCCTACCAACTCATTGTCTTCAATTCGCGCTCCTTCCCTCTCTGGCCACTTCGCGAGGATAGTGAAGGCTCTAGCTCTCGCGGTGTAGTTGTACACTTTGATAGTACATGTTGCAAGTCTTCTGCCACTGTCCCAACCTACTTCTTCTTCACAGAATACTGCATTCATTATTTTTGTAATCACGGGAGACAATTCGGGAACCTCACGCCCCAGAATCTTTGATGATTTTCTAGCTATTTCAGGCAGTATAATATTTACCAAATCGAACTTCTCTCTCGTCTTCTCTCTCTCAACGCTCTTCCTTAGGTGACCTTGCAATCCCTGACCAATCCTTTGCAGAGATTTCCTGATTTCTTTCATTACATCATTGTTTACTGCTACAGCCTCTTTGGCCTCGCTGGTGAATTGTACGTTCGTCGAAGCAATATGGACCAAGACTGCAGCAGGTCCCCTTGGAATTCCACGACCGCCTGGTTGATCAAGTCCATATGTTCTCCAGTTCACAGACTCAATTGCTTTGGTTAATGCGCAACCTCCTTGTTGGTACATCAGTGGGACCCGGTTTGCAAATCTTAGAATTTCAATCGGAGAATCGGCTTTTAGGTCCCCTCCAAATACCAAACCAACTTCTACTTGGTATGGGTTTCCTTGGCTAACTTTCGGCTCACTCGTTCTCGTAGATGCGAACCTCGAATCTATAGCCTTGGACATGCCTTTTTTGATTAATACCCCTTCGATTGGTGATAGGCAATCCAAATCCGGATTGGGTAACTTATTCTTCTGCATGCATTCCAGAAGCCTCTCAGCATCCTGGCTCTTTATTCGACGTGGCTGCCTTGAATATTCCAGTCCAGATTCATCTAGCAATTTCTTGGCTCTACTTTCTGCTACACTGGAGAACGATTCATGTAGAAAATCAACCATATTCTTTTTCTCGGTCTCACGCAGCATTCTTTGGAGTGTTCCTAGGTGAATCCCATGGGGATGTGGTTCAATTTCCTTAACTACTCGAGGCAACTCATTAGTATTCCTTGGCCAATAACCCTCTTCGATAATCTCTCCATCCCTGTCTCGGACCTCCAGACTAATCGTGGCATGCGGATTTACGATTGAAGTCATACGGAGATATTGGTAAACGGATTTCTTTCCTCTCTGGTATTTCGCCTTCATCAATGTTTGAATTCTCAGACCATGCTGGATTTCCTCTTGCGTCTTTTCGTCGAACCAAGGCTTCCGCTCCTCTCCAGATTTAATCGCTTTATTCTTCCTAGTATCAATTCCTAACTCTACGAATACTGCGCCGGTGTCTCGCTTAATCTTCGAAGTTACCTTGGTTTTTGATCCTGTAGTGAGTTGGCTATACATCACAACACCGGTGATTCCAATTCCCTGTTGGCCTCGCGTCTGTCTAATTGAGTGAAATCTAGAACCCAGCAGAAACTTACCGAATACATGTTCAATTGCGGTTCTAGGGATTCCGGGCCCATTGTCCTGCGCTATCAACTCCAGGTTATCTCCCTTTTTTCGATTAATTTCTATCCGTATTTCTGGAAGGATCCTCCTCTCTTCACAGGCGTCCAGTGAATTGTCTACCGCCTCCTTTACAGCCGTAATAATTGATCGCTGTAAAGTGTCAAAACCTAGGAAATGCTTGTTCTTCTCGAAGAACTCACTAATCGATACTTGTTTTTGCTTGCTAACGGTCTTTTCGGTTCTG